>Ga0209125_1001762_pt1 | contig 18799 bp, 13 predicted proteins | sample BarGraIncub1131A_FD_184503 | JGI IMG/M metagenome (GOLD analysis project Ga0209125, IMG submission 184503) | Arctic peat soil microbial communities from Barrow, Alaska - Barrow Graham LP Incubations 11-31A (SPAdes) (version 2) | ecosystem: Environmental > Terrestrial > Soil > Wetlands > Peat...
GAACCAAGCCTTTATTCATGGGAGTCAAAAGCCACCTTTAATCCAACTGCTTTTGAGCACGATGGGAAAATTCATATTATTTATAGAGCAATAGGTGAGGATGATTCTTCTGTTTTGGGTTATGCTTATTCTCTCGATGGTTTAAATATAGAAGGTAGACCAACTTACCATATTTATAAAAGATTTTTTAATTATAATGAAAATCTTCCTAAAATTGATTATATTTCTGGTGGTGGTTGGAGTGGAGGATGTGAAGACCCTCGAGTTGTACTAATTGATGATACTATTTATTTAATTTTTACAGCCTTTGATGGTTGGGGTTCTGTAAGGCTGGCATTAACTTCCATCTCTCTTAATGATTTTAAAAAGAAAAAATGGAATTGGAAAAAAGCTGTTATGATTTCTCCTCCTGGGGAAATCAATAAAAATTGGGTTCTTTTTCCAGAGAAAATAAATGGTAAATTTGCTATTATGCATAGTTTCTATCCAGATATCTTAATCGATTATTTTGATAGTTTAGATGAACTTGATGGTAAAAAATTTATAAAGAGTAATAATACAAGACCGGTAGATTATACACGTGGGTGGGATAGTTGGTTTAGGGGAATTGGACCAGCTCCCATTAAAACAAAAGATGGCTGGCTTGTTTTGTATCACGCAATGGATCATAAAAATCCTGATAGATATAGAATGGGGGCGATGCTGCTTGATTTAAAAGATCCAACAAAAATTTTACATAGGTCAAAAAGTCCAATATTAGAGCCAGAAGAAGATTATGAAAATAATGGACACAAGTGGGGAGTTGTTTATTCTTGCGGTGCAGTTGTAAAAAATGATGAATTATTTGTATATTATGGTGGGGCTGATAAGTTTGTTTGTGTTGCCTCAATAGATCTCAAAGAACTACTTGATGATCTTAAAAAGGATAAGGGAATTAAATTAATAAAAAGTAATAAAAGAAAAATTTAATAAATATGTATGTAGTAAAAAGACTAGAGGATAATCCAATACTTACCCCTAATAAAGATCATTATTGGGAAGAATTTGCAGCATTTAATATGTGTCCAATTAAAAAAGGAAAAACAATCTATGGTTTTTATAGAGCTATTTCAGCTGTAGATAAAATAATAACTCAAAAACAAACATCAATTATTGGAGTTGGTAAAAGTAAAGATGGAATTCATTTTGAAGATAGAGTTCCGTTTATTGAGCCAGAAGAACTCTTCGATATACATGGTTGTGAAGATCCAAGAGTAACTTTTTTTGAAGGAAAATATTATATTTTTTATACAGCACTTTCGGGCTTTCCTTTTTCATCAGATAATATTAAGGTGGCTGTTGCTGTTTCTAAAAATTTGAATAAAGTTGATGAAAGGCATTTGGTGACCCCTTTTAATGCAAAAGCAATGACTCTTTTTCCAGAAAGAATTAATGGAAAAATAACCGTTATATTTTCAGCTTATACTGATCAGCCTCCAGCAAAAGTTTCTATTGCTCAGTTTGATACAATAGAACAATTATGGGAAGAATCTTTTTGGAAAGAATGGAAACTTAACATAAGTTCACATACTGTTGATTTTCGTCGAAATGAATATGATCATTTAGAAGTCGGTACTCCTCCTATTAAAACAAAATATGGATGGTTGCTGATTTATTCTCATATTCAAAATTATTTTCCATCACCAGAAGGGTTAGATCGTATTTTTGGAATAGAAGCACTTTTGCTTGATATTGATGACCCTAAAAAAATAATAGGTAGAACAAAAGGTCCTATTTTAGCTCCAGATGAAGCATATGAACTATCCGGGTATATATCTAATGTTATTTTTCCGACAGGGGCTTTAGTTGATGGGGATACATTAAATATTTATTATGGAGCAGCCGATACTACCACATGTTTGGCCTGTGTAAGTTTAGAAGATTTAATTTCTAGCATGTATAACGAGACAGCTCAAGATTGGAAATTTAAAAGGGGAGTATGCAATCCAATAATAATTCCCAAGAAAGAAAATGTATGGGAAGCAACAGCAACCTTTAATCCCGCTGCTATTTATTTAGATAAAAAAGTACACATTTTATACCGTACTCTCTCAAGCGACAATACTTCTTATATTGGATATGCTTCAAGTTTAGATGGATTTAGTATAAGCGAGAGATTGTCTGATCCAATTTATATGCCTAGGGAAAATTTTGAAATTAAAAAAATACCAAATGGTAACTCTGGTTGTGAAGATCCTCGAATCACTCAAATAGGGGATAATATTTATATGTGTTATACGGCCTATGATAGTATTGGACCACCTAGAGTTGCAGTTTCTTCTATTTCCGTTGCTAATTTTCTTGCTCATAAATGGAATTGGAGCAAGCCATCTCTTATAACACCACCAGATTTAGATGACAAAGATACTTGTATTTTTCCTGAAAAATTTGAAGATGGTTACTTTGTTATTCATAGGATAGGAAACGAGATTTGTGGAGATTATTTAAAATCGCTTGATTTTGAAAAAGAGACAGTTAAAAAATGTATTCGTATTATGGGACCTCGTAAAAATGCCTGGGATAGTTTAAAGGTTGGTATTTCTGCTCCACCAATTAAAACAAAATATGGATGGTTGTTGCTATATCATGGTGTTTCAAAGAGTCACAATACCTACAGAATGGGGGTTGTATTACTTGATTTAAAGGATCCAGCTATTGTGATTGCACGTTCTTCAGATGCTATTTTTGAACCAGAAGAAGAATATGAGAGAATTGGAATTGTTAACAATGTCGTTTTTCCGTGTGGAATGGTTGTGAAAGATAAATTATTATATATCTATTATGGAGGAGCTGATAAGGTAGTAGGAGTTGCAACAATGAAATTAGATATACTATTAGGTGCTTTAGTTCGAGGGACAAAATATAATAAAGACTAATACATTTTAAAATTATCATTTATATGTTATAATAAAAGGCTTAAAAAGCCTTTTATTATTATTTTTGCGCAAAATAATAAAAGTTTCAAAATTATATGGAAAAAGATTATTCAAATTTACATAGGGGTCTTGTTCTGAAATATTTCTGGCAAGTAATGAAACGGTATAAAATATCGTTTTTCGTCGTTATTTTTTCTATTGTTTTAGTTTCCATAATGGACGTTTATATACCATTTCAATTTTTGAAACTCTTTAATATTTTTCAAACTAATGATTTTTCTTTTGTTAAACAAGCACAAAATCTTTTTATTTTTATTTTTATTTTAAAAATAATTAGTTGGGGCTTAAGAAGAACTATAGAATTCACAAATTTTTATTTTGTATCTCATGTTGAAGCGGGATTACGAGAACAGGCTTTTTCCTCGATGATGCAGCATTCAAAGTCTTTTTTCTCGAATAATTTTAGTGGATCTTTAACACAAAAAATTAATAAATATATTAGAGCCTTTGAAAAATTAAATGATAGATTAGTTAGAGACGGAATTGCACTCGTTATTAAATCTATAGGTACAGTATTTGCAATTTTTATTCTTATTCCAAAATATTCATATATTTTAGCTGTTTTTTGTTTTGTATTTTTACTAACTGCTATGATTTATACACGACTGAAGCTTAAATACGATATAATTGCAGCTTTGGCAGATACAAAGACACATGGATCACTAGCTGATTCAATAAGTAATCATGCGTCTGTTCAAGTTTTTGCAGGACACGAATATGAAAATGATAAAATAAGAAAAATTGTAGCAGAACAACAAAAAGCAGTAATTTTTAACTGGAATCTATGGGGAGGATTGGGTACAATTCAGGGTCTCCTTATTTTAGTTGTTGAATTTATTATTTATTGGAATTCAATAGGGGATTGGAGACTAGGATTGATTACTCTTCCTGTAATTGTGCTTATTCAAAGTTATTTAGGTCGTTTAGTGGAGAACCTTTGGGATTTTGCTGGTATAACAAAATCTTTTTATGAGGCTTTTGCTGATGCTCAAGAAATGGCAGTTGTTATGAATTTACCTTATGAGATAAAAGATATAAATACAGAAAAATTAGAAAAAGTTAAGGGAGAGATTGTTTTTGATCACGTTACTTATATATATGATAAAAATAACACTAAAGTATTTGATGATTTTTCTCTTATAATTCCAGCGGGACAAAAAATTGCTTTAGTTGGAACATCTGGTGCCGGTAAATCTACTTTTGTAAATCTTTTAATGAGATTATTTAATCTAATTTCAGGAAAAATTTTAATTGATGGTGTTGATATAAGTTTCGTTTCTCAAAAAAATTTACGTGAGAACATAGGTTTTGTACCACAAGACCCGTCATTGTTTCATCGAACACTTATGGAAAATATTCGTTATGGTAGACGCGATGCTACAGATCAAGAAGTAAAGGAAGCTGCTAGATTGGCACATTGCGATAAATTTATAGACAAATTACCTAAAGGTTATGATACTTATGTAGGAGAACGAGGTATTAAGCTTTCAGGTGGAGAACGTCAACGTGTAGCAATTGCACGTGCTATTTTGAAAGACGCACCAATTTTAGTTCTTGATGAAGCAACTTCAGCTCTCGATTCAGAATCAGAAGTTCTTATTCAGGACGCACTTCATAATTTAATAAAAAACAAGACAACTATTGTCATTGCGCATAGACTTTCGACTGTCCGTGCAATGGACAGAATTATAGTTATAGAAGATGGTAAAATTATTGAAGATGATACTCACGATGAATTAATAAACAAAAATGAAGGTACTTATAAAAAACTTTGGAATTTACAAGCAGGAGGGTTTACTAAAGATAATAATATTGAATAAAATTATTTAATATAAAAAGCGAGTAAATATTTTATTCGCTTTTTATTGTGAGTACAATAATTTCTGGCGTAGTACCAATTCTCATTGGTACTACAGAGGTGCCAACACCACAACTTGTTACCGATGCGGTATTATTTGTATAAGCAATTCCATGTGCATATTTTCTATATATATATTTAATTATAATTGTAAAAGGGAAAAACTGACCACTATGTGTATGCCCAGATAAAACAAGAGAAACTCCAAGCGTAGATAAAGCTTTTACATTTTTAGGATCATGAACAAGAACAATGGAAGGCATATTTGGATCATAGTTTAGAGCTTTTAATCGTGATATGATTTCATCACCAGATTCTTTTAGTCTATATCCAAGTCCTAATATTTGGGTGTCATTTATTATAATTTTTTTATCAGTTAAATCATTTAATGTTTTTGGAAATTCTAACCTAAATTTTTTATAATCCTTACTATATTTTTCATGATTACCTTCTACATAATGGTTTCCTAATGCTGGACTTAAGGAAGACAAAGGTTCAAAACATTCTTTATAAGGGAAGGCGGATCCATCTATTAGGTCTCCAACATTAAAAATTATATCAGGATTTTCAGCTTTTATAATTTTTACAATTTTTCGCATAAACCTTACACGGTTAATATTCCCAATATGAGTATCTGATATCACAACTATTTTTTTATTAGACCATTCTTTTAATAATTTATCTGATTTAACTTCTAATTGAACTATCTTTATATATCGTGAATGTACGATTCCATAAAGTGCAGTCAGTAATACACAAATAAAAAGAGTGTTATAGATTAATTCAATTTGCAAATGTAAGTTTAAATTAAAATTTATTGATATTAAAATAATAATAAATAAATAAACACCAAATAAATAGGAAACAATTACAATCCAAATAGAACTTATTACGTTGAGTAAGGAGTTGATTAAATAATATCGTCTAAAACTATATCGTACCGATAATATAAATATAACAGGGAAGATAAATCCCAGTGTCATGAATATTATTCCTGTTTGCTTCGATTTTATAATTCCGGAACTGTGTAAAGAGGCATATAAAAAATATTCACTGAATACAATTATTGTTGATAAAATTATAGAAATAATTAAAAAACGTTTTTTCATAAAGATAATTGTTTATTTTTATTTAATGATTTTATAATAAAGAAGCCAATTATTAGGAAAGTAAGAAGAGGGGACATGTATGATGGTATTTCCATTCCAAAAGCATCTGAAAGCATCACCAGTCCTAATACAAATATGGAATACATTGCTCCATTTTTTAAATACATATATTTTTTTATTCTATCTATATTACTTAGAGTAAGTTTACGAAGAATAAATGCCCCTAGACCATTCCCGATGATTATAAGTGGCACAGAAAGAGTAAAAGCAAATGCCCCAAGTACTCCATCGATAGAAAAAGTCGCGTCTATAATTTCTAGATAAAGAATTTTACTTAAATCACTCATTTTATTTTTCTGATTTAATAATTTTTGCTCACCTTTTTCGGCGTTTTCTTTAAATCCATGAGTTATAAAAAAAGCAGTAGAACCAATAACAGCAGAAAATGCTAGCATTGGATTTATCTTTAAGGAAAACCAAACGATTAGAGATAATATTATAGATATAATAGCAAAAAACCAAAGTCCATTTCTAAAGAAGAATCTTTCATGACGAAGACCAAAATTTTTTGTTTCAAGAAATAACCAATGAAAAAATAAAAAAATCAAAAATACACCTCCACCCATAAGTAATATTGGTGATGCTTTTTCTATTGCAGTATGTACACTTGGATTATTTGAAAAGGCAGCAGTAAAAGAGCCAATGGGCCCTAGGGATGGCATAGTTGCCCAGATAATAATCCAAGGTAAAAGACCTCTGATTATAAATACAGCAAACAAAAATCCCCAAAGTAGAAACCATTTTTGAGCCTTTTTGCTCATTGCCCCTAAAACCTCAGCATTTATAACCGCATTATCAATACTTGAAATAATTTCAAAAAGACAAAGGCCTAAAACTGTAATTATTACTGTCCCTATTTGCATATTTACGTATTATACATAAAATTTTTAATAAAGTCATAATTTTTTAAAAATTTTAATTGAAAAAATGATTTTTTAGATAAAAGAATTGTTAAAAAAATGTAATTTTTGAATAATTTTAAAAATAAAATAAAGTAAATAATTTGATGTAAAAATATCCTTTAATAGTAGTGCTTTAACAGTAGTTTTTTTGAGAATTGGTATAAAAGGTTGACTTCTTTCCTATATTTTTACATAGTGTTCTTTTTGTCATAAATGCACTTGTTATCGAACTTAAAGTAAGAGTATAATAAATGCCACTAGAGGTAAAGTGGTCACATTATTAACTAAATTTAAAAATTATGGCTTCAAAAAAGAAAGTGTTAAATATTAAAAAAATAATAACAAAGAAAGACCAAAATTTAGTTATAAAAATGACAAATAAAATTCACAAGAATAATTTTATTAAGGGCATTCAAAAAAGGAATGGAGTAATAGTTCCTTTTGATATTGAAAAAATTGCGAATGCGATTAATAAAGCGATGCTTGCAGGAGGTGAGGGTTCTATAGAAGAATCTTTGATGGTGGCTAAAAAAGTTCAAACTGAAATAGAGGAAATATATAAAGAAAATAAGGATTTTATTCCTTCTGTCGAGAATGTACAAGATATTGTTGAGAAACAATTAATGTTATCCGATTATGTTAAAACTTCCAAAAATTATATTCTTTATAGAGAAGAAAGAGCTAGACTTCGCTCTCATGGAATTTCTGTTCCAGATAGAGTAAAAAAATTGACAGATGAAAGTAAAAAATATTTTAGAAATCCACTTTCCGAATTTGTTTATTATAGGTCTTATGCAAAATGGATTGAAGAGGAGGGAAGACGTGAAACTTGGATTGAAACTGTTGATAGATATATTGCTTTTATGAAAGGCAAGCTTGGTTCCATGTTAAAAGAATCTGAATATACGGAGGTGAGAGAGGCAATTCTTAATCAAGAAGCAATGCCATCAATGCGCCTTTTACAATTTGCTGGAAATGCAGCTGAAAAAACAAATGTTTGTGCATATAATTGCTCCTTCGTTGCTCCTTCTACCCTTCAAGATTTTGGTGATATTGTTTACATTTCTATGTGTGGTACTGGCGTAGGATTTTCTGTTGAAAGCAAGAATATTCAATCACTTCCTCAAATTAAGATTCAATCAAATAAAAAATTAGCTAATTACATTGTACCTGACACAAAAGAAGGTTGGGCAGATGCGCTAGTTTTTGGGATGAAGACATGGTTTGATGGAAATGATGTAGATTTTGATTTCTCTCTTTTGCGTCCAGCAGGAGCAAGACTAAAAATTATGGGAGGTAAAAGTTCAGGGCCACAACCCCTCATTAATCTGATTGGTTTTACAAGAGAGAGAATTTTAAGAAGACAAGGTAGGCATTTAAGAAATATAGACGCTCACGATATTATATGCAAAATCGGTGAGTGTGTAGTTTCTGGTGGAGTACGTAGAAGTGCTCTTATTTCACTATCTGATTTAGATGATCAAGAGATGCGCGATGCAAAGAATGGCCAATTCTGGCTAAATGAAGGACAAAGAATGCTTTCAAACAATTCAGCTGTTTATAATGTAAAACCTACCGAAACTGAATTTTTAAAGGAATGGATATCTCTTATGGAGTCAGGTTCTGGAGAAAGAGGAATATTTAATCGTGGCTCTCTTTATAAAACTTTACCAAAAAGAAGACTAGAAAAGTCAGCTGACTATATAGGAGAAATGGGTACAAATCCTTGTGGAGAAATTATTTTACGCTCCAGACAATTTTGTAATCTTTCTGAAGTAGTTGCAAGAACTGAAGATACAGAAGAAACTCTAATGAGAAAAATTCGTGTTGCTACTATTTTAGGAACATATCAATCAACCTTAACGAAGTTTGGATATTTAGGTAAAGAGTGGAAAAACAATTGTGATGAAGAAAGATTACTTGGAGTTTCTGTTACTGGTCAGTGGGATTCTAAACTTTCTCGTGACCCTGAAATGCTCGCTAAACTTAGAATTGAATCTATTCGTGTAAATAAAATATATGCCAAGAGATTTGGTATTGGTGAGTCAACTTGTATAACTGCAGTAAAACCATCTGGAACTGTTTCTCAGACTGTAGACTGTTCTTCAGGCATGCATCCTCGTCACGCTCCATATTATATTCGTCGTGTACGTATTTCTGCTACGGATTCACTTTTCAAAATGATGAAAGATCAAGGAGTTCCATTCAATCCAGAAGTAGGACAAACTCTTGATAGTGCAAATACTTTTGTACTTGAGTTTCCAATGAAAGCTCCAGAGGGCGCAATTTGTAAAGATGATATTTCTGCCCTAGATCAACTAGAACACTGGAAGATAGTAAAGGTAAATTATACAGAGCATAATCCTTCTGTAACAATTTCTGTCGGAGAAAATGAATGGATTAAAGTTGCTCATTGGTTATATCAGAACTGGGATATTGTTGGAGGTCTTTCTTTCTTGCCACGTACAAACCATGTTTATCAGCTTGCTCCTTACGAAGCAATAGATGAAAAAACCTACAAAGAATTGATAAGTAGAATGCCAGATTTTGATTTTTCTAAAATAATTACTTACGAAATAAAAGATGAAACTGAAGTAAAAAGAGAACTCGCTTGCGTTTCAGGTGTTTGTGATATAGTCTAAAGGAATTAAGAATTAATAATTAATAATTACGAATGAAAAATTGGGTTAAATATACAATAGCTTTTTTGACGGCCTTTATTATAAGGCTAATACCATTTAGAGCTCCCAATGTAGAACCAATAATGGCTGTTATAATGCCGGTAGGAAAAATTTATGGTGGGTTAGTGTCATTTGCCTTTGGTTTTTTTAGTATAGTGTTATTTGATTCTGTGACCTCTGGAATAGGCATCTGGACGCTCATTACAGCACTTTCATACGGGATATTAGGATTAGGGACACAATATTATTTCAAAAATCGTTCTGGTTGGAAAAGTTATGCCAGCTATGCAATAGTAGCTACAATTTTTTATGATGCAATGACAGGATTAACTATTGGACCTATGTTCTTTCACCAATCATTTATGGTTTCATTGGTTGGACAAATTCCATTCACACTACTTCATTTGCTTGGAAACGTATCTTTTGCTATAGTACTTTCACCTGCAATTGAGAGATGGATGGTAAAGTCAGAAGAGAAGGTTATTGTTGAAAAAGTTGCGTTTGTAAGTTCGTTGTATTTTTAAAATTTAAACCAGTGTATTTGGAAATGAGGTTAGATTCCTCTACTGTGCCGCAACGGTGATGCTCAATATGAGACAAGTCCGGTCTTAATACAATGGAAACCCCGAGCAGGAGAATATCTTTCAGTATTTTTAGATAAAAAGCCCCTGCTCAAGCACGGGCTTTTTATTATGGTTTTTAAAATTCAGGTCAATTTATTTTTTATGAAAAAACAAAAGCGATACATAATTATAGGATCAATATCACTATTGTTAATAGTGATAAGTTTTATATTTTTTTTTAAACAGAAAGAGTTATTATTAGTAGTTCCTTACGAACAAAATTACAAGGAAATTAAAGTAGAATCAAAAGTAGAAACTTTTATTAAAGAAGGAGTATCACAGACGGTGCATAAAGCACTATCTGTGCAAGGAATAAAAATATCACTAAATGTTTTAGACAAAAAATATAACACAGAAATAAAAGAAAAATCATCTTTATTTGAAGCGATGGAAAAAATTAAAAAAGAAAGTGCTGAAGGAAAAATATTTGATTTTAAATATAAAGAAACACCAGGTTTAGGTAATTTTATAACAGAAATAAATGGTGAGAAAGGGACACCAGGGAGATATTGGATTTATTATGTGAATGGGAAGTTGGCATCAGTCGGTGTGTCAAATTATATATTAAAAGAGGGAGATATTATTAATTGGAATCAGGATGGAATGTAGGTGGAATGAATCCCGTTAGAAGCCGCGGTCACGGATAATAACAGGAAAATTATATTGTTTTTATTATTAAATTTAATTAAACAGGTAAGTGTTAGTAAATTAACGACCGCGACCTGCTTCTAACGGGATGAAAAAAAATATTTTAAAAAAGTTTATAGTTTTATTTATTCTAGGTTTTATTTTGTTTAGATGTAATTTTGTATCTGCAGAGCCAGTGGATCCAACCCCCGACACCACAGCACCTGTTATTACTCTTACTGGAACCAGTCCTATTAATTTAACAATTGGTGATACTTATACCGATGCTGGTGCAACTGCTGTTGACGATGTTGATAGTTCAGTTGTTGTTACAACTAGTAGTGATGTTGACTCAAATACAGCAGGAGCATATGTTATTACCTATACAGCTAAAGATATTGCAGGGAATATCGCCACCCCAGTAACAAGAACCGTTAATGTTAATGCCAAAATTCCAACCCCCGACACCACAGCACCTGTTATTACATCAAAAGATATTGTAGTAAAAGATAATTGTATTGTTACAGACACAGACGGAATAACATATATTTTTCCAGAAGAAAATTCAACCACCAAGTTTCTTGGTATTTGTGCGCTTGTAGCAGCACGTGATGCTAAATATATAAATAACTTTGAATTAAAAAATGATAAAAGCCTAGGCCTTTATATTAGTAGTATTAATAATATAAAACCAGGTAATACAGAATATTGGGCGCTTTGGTTAAATAGTGATTATGCTAGTTGTGGAATAGGATGTTTATCTCTTCTTACCAATGACACATTATCTTTTGTTCTTAGTGACTGGATGACAGGAAAGGAAAGTACAAAAATATTATTACATATTATCTCATTAGAATCATCACCAAAAGAAAAAGTTGTAATAAATACAGGAGGAGGTGGTTATTCTCTACCAGTTGAAAATAAAATATTTTCTATACAAAGTGCCTTAGATTTTTTATATAAAAAACAAAATAATAATGGTTCTTTTAATTCTCCAATGTATACAGATTGGGTAGCTATATCAGCCGTAGCTGGAAAAAGTGAAAAATTAAAAATAAGTATTATAAATTATTTAAAATTAAATTCTATCAATTCATCTGCGATTACAGATTATGAGCGTCGGGCAATGGCCCTTATGGCATTGGGTATAAATCCATATAATGGTACAAATGTGAATTATATAAATAAAATTATATCATCTTTTGATGGTGTGCAAATCGGAGATCAGTCTTTAGTAAACGATGATATTTTTGGTTTAATAGTTTTGTCTAATGCTGGATATACTAAAAATGATGAAATAATAAAAAATACTGTTTCTTTTATAGTTAAAAAACAAATGTCTAATGGTTCATGGGGGAGTGTTGATATGACTGCTGCTGCAATTGAGTCTCTAAATAATTTTAAAATTTTAAGTGGAGTAAGTGAAGCTATATCAAAAGGAGAGTTGTATCTAATATCAGAACAAAAAAATGATGGTAGTTTTGGAAATCTGTTTTCAACAAGTTGGGCTATCCAGGCATTATCTTTGGATGATGTTTATAATATACAAGTAGACAAAGCCATAAAGTATTTAACTGTTGAACAACAGATAGACGGAGGATTGAATGATAATGATACTATTGATAATCGTATTTGGGTTACCTCATATGCAATACCATCTGTACTAAAATTATCATGGAGTGGTATTTTGCAATCTTTTTCAAAAGAAGAAAAAATTTTACCAGTTGGTAATATTGAAATAAAAGAAGTTCAATCAAAAATAAATCAAATTAAAAAACAAAAAATCATAAAAAATATTTTTGATAAAAAATTATCAAAAAATGAAAATCCTAGCAATAATCTACTTTCTGCAAGTGCGAATGGTTCGATACAAAATTCGAATACATTTTTTTCTATAATTCACATGATTATACATAAAATAAAAGCCCCATTTTACTGGCTTTTTATTCGTCTAGGTTTTTGATACAATATAACAATGCAAACAAAATTCATTATATTCATAGTATTGGTAATATTAATAGTTGGAGGATTTGGCGCTTATTCTGGATTAAAAACACGTGGACCAGGGAAGTTAGATGGTTTTGCCCAATGTCTAAAAACATCTGGAGCTCAATTTTATGGGGCATTTTGGTGTCCACATTGTCAGAAGCAAAAAGAATTATTTGGTTCTTCTAAGCAATATTTACCTTACATAGAATGTTCTACTTCAGATGGACAGGGTACAAATCAGATTTGTAAAGATAAAAAAATTGAAGGATTTCCAACTTGGCTTTTTGCTGATGGTTCAAGTATTTCAGGGGAAGTTTCTCTTATTACTTTAGCAGGCAAAACACAATGCCTTTTACCTTAATTATATATGCCAGCATATGTAGACATAACAAATAAAATTCTTGCTCTTGGAACAATTTTTCTTCAATTATTTATTATTGTTTTAATTGCTAATCTTATTTTTGTTCGTAATCATAGTAATAAAATTTTACTTTTCATAAAAAAATATACATTTTATTTAGGATTTTTAGTTGCACTTGGAGCAGTTTCACTCTCGTTATTTTATTCAAATATTGTTGGCTACGCCCCATGTGAGCTTTGCTGGATTCAGAGAATTTTTTTATACCCGCAATTAATTCTTTTTAGTATGGAATTATATAAACGCGATAGGTCTATTGTTGATTTTAGTATTGTTTTTGCAATCTTTGGCTCATTAGTTTCTATTTATCATATTTTTGTGGAAACAGGAATTGTATCAGGTACAACTTGTTCAGATCCATCAAATGGTGGAGTATCATGTGCAATAAGATATATATATGAATTTGGTTATGTAACAATGCCAGTAATGGCCCTTACTTTATCGTTATTTATTATTTCAATTCTTTTAAATTATAAATATATGTCTAATATTAAATAATTATTAAAATATATGCTTTACGAAAAAATAGATAAAGATTCAAAAAATATTGTTTTTGTTTACACAACTTGTGGTTCGATAGAAGAGGCAAGGGATATTGGTTATTCCGCTATAAAAGAAAAATTAGCTATTTCAGCTGATTATTGGCTTATCGGTTCTATTTATCCATGGAATAATGTAATACAAGAAGGAGATCAATGTATGCTTGTTTTTGCTACTCAAAAAATCATAAGTGATGCCTTAATGAAACATATAGAGACAGAACATTCGTATAGTGTTCCCGTTATTGTAAGATGTGATATTGCAATAACAAACCAGTCGTATCATTTTTGGGCTGACAATATTTTAACAAGTAAAGAAGAATATATTACGGAGACAGAAGATGAGACGAAAAAAAAAGACGAAAAAAATTCTCCATATGAAAAATTTAATTAAATTAAATATTGTTTTTTGCTTATATGATATAATATAAGCATGCATGTTGATGAAAAAACAATTGTAGATATTCTTGATAACTCAGGTTTAATTACCAAAACAGATATTTCAGTTGCACTCAAAAAATCGAAAGAAACAAATCAACCTATTGGTTCTATTTTAGTCTCAAGTGGTAAATTAACAGAAAAAGATTGGAACAAAATTCAAGCCATATCTCTTGGAATACCATTTGTAAGCTTAGAGGGGGAGAAAATTGACCCCAGTGTTCTCACTTTAATACCAGAACCAATTGCTCGTAATAATAATATTATTGCTTACAAAAAAACAAATATTGGACTTGAAGTTGCAATGCTCGATGTAGAAAATCTTCCAGTTATTGATTTTATTAAAAAGAAAGTTGGATTAAGAATACTTCCACGAATGACAAGCTCCCAGTCTATTAAAGAAGCGCTAGCTCAATATAAAAAAAGTTTACAAGCAGATTATGAAGATTTAATAAAAAAGGAAAGTAGTTCAATAAAACCTATATCAGAAGAAAATAGAAATCTTGAAGATAAAACAGAAAAAGAATTAAAAGAATTAGCAGAAGATATACCAATTGTAAAAATTGTAGATACTCTTGTATCTCACGCTATTCTTCAGGGAGCTTCAGATATACACATAGAGCCTGGAGAGGATTCTCTAATTGTAAGATACAGAATAGATGGTATTTTGCATGATGCCATGATTTTACCCAAAGACACATCTTCTGGTATTGTTGCTCGTATTAAGGTTTTATCAAATTTAAAACTCGATGAGAAGCGGCTTCCTCAAGATGGACGTTTTAAAATTATGGGAGAGCAAGGAAATGTTTCATTTCGTGTTTCAACTCTCCCAACATATTTTGGAGAAAAAACAGTAATCAGAATATTAAGGGAAAATGCTAAAGGTTTTTCACTTGAAGGACTTGGTTTTCATGGTGAAGCATTAGAGAGAATTCATGACGGTATGAAGAAGCGCACAGGAATGTTGCTTGCTGCTGGCCCAACAGGTTCTGGAAAAACAACAACTCTTTATACTATGTTAGATATTTTAAATACTCCAGATGTAAATATTTCAACAGTTGAAGATCCTATTGAATATCAAATGTCACGTATTAATCAGACTCAAACAAAAGCTGAAATAGGATTAACTTTTGCAAATGGTTTGCGTACTTTACTTAGACAAGATCCAGACATAATTATGGTAGGTGAAATTCGTGATGGAGAGACTGCGTCTCTCGCTGTTAATGCCAGTTTAACAGGGCATCTTGTTTTATCCACAATACATACCAATTCTGCAGCTGGTGCTATTCCACGAATGATCGACATGGGAGTTGAACCTTTTTTAATTGTTTCAACAGTTAAAACAGTTATAGCTCAAAGACTGGTTCGTAAATTAACTCCTAGTAAAGAAAAATATTTTTTGAGTATTGTAGAAAAAAAAGCATTGGAAAAAGTTTTAGACCTTGATCGAGTGCTTGGATTTTTGAAACTTGAAAATATTGTTCACCAAGATGCAACTTGGGAGACAGTTCCATTTTATAAACCTAAACCAAGTGAGGAATCAATTGATGGGTATAAAGAGCGTATTGGTATTCACGAGGTGATGAGTATTACTTCTTCAATTAAAGAAATGATTTTAAAAGGTTCTTCTGTTGATGAAATAGAAAATAGAGCCAAAGAAGAAGGGATGATGACAATGATTGAAGATGGTATATTTTTGGCTGTTCAAGGTGTGACTTCTACGGAAGAAGTTTTGCGTGTTGTTTCCGAATAATAAATGAATCCCGTACAAAGCGTTTATTTTAAACGACGGGAGATAATATTAAAAGTTTGTCGTTTAATTTAAGTAATAGAAAATAAACACTTCTTGCTTCGTACGGGATGAAATTTAAATATAAAATACAAAATAATAATAATGAAATAATAGAAGGTATTTCTGAATCACTAGATAAATTTACCCTAGCGAGAGAGTTCAGGGAAAAAGGGGATATTCCTGTATCTATAGAAGAATTTAAAAATAAAACAGATAATTTTTCAATTAAGAAAAATTTTTTAAGTAGAGTTTCTTTATCTGAAAAAGTTATGTTTACAAATAATTTAAGTGGGATGTTGTCAGCAGGATTATCTTTAAATAGAGCACTCTCTGTTTTAGAAAAACAATCAACAAATTCCGCATTTATTAATGTAATGCATGACTTGGAAGATGAAATTAATAAAGGTAATACTTTATCAGAAGGAATGAAAAAATACCCTAAGGTTTTTTCTGGAATTTTTGTACCAATGATTCATGCAGGAGAGGAGTCTGGAAGTTTACCAAAAACACTTAAAGAAGTTGGTTTGAGTTTAAAAAAAACATATGATTTAAATAAAAAAATAAAAGGAGCAATGACCTATCCAAGTATTATTCTTTTTGCCATGGTAGTAATTGGTATATTTATGATGGTTTTTGTAGTTCCTACTCTCACTAAAACTTTTAAAGATTTAGGGTCAGAGTTGCCCACATCTACCAAGATTATTATTTGGATTTCTGACAGTATAAGTCAACATTTAGTAATATTTTTAGCTTCAATTATTTTTTTTATTATTGGATTTATTTTTCTTTCTAAAATTAAAATTATTCAAAGATATTTTGATCGTTTTATATTATACCTTCCTGTTGTTGGTACTATAGTAAAAGAGGTTAACACAGCTAGAACAGCAAGGACGTTGTCATCTTTATTATTATCTGGCGTAAATATTTCCAATTCTTTATCAATAACAGAAGAAGTTCTTCAAAATGTTCATTATAAAGAATTAATTCATAAATCAATTTCTTCAGTAGAACAGGGTACTGTTTTGTCAGCTTCTTTTAAAGAAAATACATTTTTGTATCCAGTAATGATGGGAGAAATGATAGAAGTTGGAGAAGAAACAGGTAATTTATCAAAAATGTTGATTGATGTTGCTGATTTTTATGAAAATGAAGTAGATAATAAAACCAAGGATTTATCAACAATAATAGAGCCAGTTTTGATGATTTTTATTGGAGTTGCGGTTGGAATTTTTGCTGTCTCAATGATTTCTCCAATGTATTCGGTAATGAATAATCTTAGTTAATTATATGATAAATAATTACAGAATAAACATAAATAAAGGATTCACTTTGGTTGAAACTTTAGTTGCTACAGCTATTTTTGTTTCCATATCTGTTGGAATAACTGCTGGTTTTGTTAATATTTTTAAGATGATGAATCTTATTCGAATTAAAGGAATAATGACAAATATTGCAAATGAACAATTTGAAATTATTCGCAATTTGTCTTACAAAGACGTAGGTACTGTTAGTGGTATTCCATCTGGTGTTATGTATCAAAATCAAATAATTAATAGAGATAATAAAGTTTTTTCCGTAGATACTATTATACGAAATTTCGATGACCCTTTTGATGGGACATTTAATGGTACACCAAAAGATATATCACCTGCGGATATGAAACTTGTAGAAGTAGTTATAACATGTTCTTCTTGTGATTCTAATTTAACTCCTATTACTTTTACAACAAAAATTGCTCCAAAAAATCTTGAAACCGCTTCGACAAATGGTGCTCTTGTTGTTAAAGTTTTTGATGCTTCTGGTCTTCCTGTTACAGAAGCAGATGTTAACATTGTAAATACCACCTTAATCCCAAGCGTTAATATAAATGACAAAACAGATATAAATGGGATGCTTACTATTGTTGATGCTCCTCCGTCGGTTAGTGGGTATCAAATTACTGTTACAAAAGATGGTTATTCTACAGACAAAACATATCCGGTAGGTGGTTTTGGAAATCCTAATCCAACAAAACCAAATGTAACTGTTGTCGTCCAGCAAATTTCTCAAATATCTTTTACAATAGATCGCACCAGTACAATAAATGTTTCCACTGTAAACAGTCTTTGTGTTACAACACAAAATTTTAATTTTGATATTCTCGGAAATAAATTAATTGGTACAAGTCCAGATACTTACAAATATTCTCAATCTACATCAACAAATAATTTAGGAATACTCAATTTATCTAATATTGAATGGGACACATATATGATTAATGGAACAGATAGTATTTATGATATCATTGGAACTAATCCACTTCTTTCTTTGGGTATAAATCCAAATGCAAACCAAAATTTACAAATAATTACAGCTTCCAAGAATGGTAGAAGGCTTCTAGTTGTAGTTCGTGATCAGTCAACTGGATTGCCAATTACAGATGCAAATGTAACTCTTACTGGGCCAAGTAATTATTCTAAGAGTTTAATTACAAACGAGGGATTTTTATCTCAGACAGATTGGTTTGAAGGATCTGGTCAAATTTTATTTACAAACCCTAATATGTATTTTGATTCTGATAACAACATTGATAATATTTCAAATCCAGGCAATCTAATTTTAAATAAAGTATTTGGAGATTATGTTTTAAATGGATATCTAACCTCATCGACTTTTGATACAGGTTCCGTTAGTAATTTTAAGCAAATAACTTGGAATCCTGGAACAGAACCAATACAAACAGGTGATTTAAGTGTTCGATTCAAAATAGCTACAAATAACGATAACGAAACATGGAATTTTATTGGAC
>Ga0209125_1001764_pt1 | contig 18753 bp, 15 predicted proteins | sample BarGraIncub1131A_FD_184503 | JGI IMG/M metagenome (GOLD analysis project Ga0209125, IMG submission 184503) | Arctic peat soil microbial communities from Barrow, Alaska - Barrow Graham LP Incubations 11-31A (SPAdes) (version 2) | ecosystem: Environmental > Terrestrial > Soil > Wetlands > Peat...
CCGCCAGCGTCCATTTTAATCAGACCGAGGTTTTTGGCATCATTCAGGTTGCCAAAGCTTCCCGTAAAATCATCGTACAGGCGGTTGAGCATATTACGAAGCGCAGGATTAGCCTTAAGGCGTTCGGACTCGTTGACATAAAGGTGATGGTATGTGTCCCTAATTTCAATATAGAGCGAGGCCCTTTGCCGTTGGGATGATGTCAGTTCCAGAGGGTGGAACATCGGCTGCAAGTTGTCAATGCCACGCAGGTAGCCGATGCGGTTGTCACCGTCGGAGACCAATGAACCTTCCCGGTAATGTTTCAAGCGTTCGGCAGTAAAAGGAACAGGCTGGAGCCGTTCCTGTCGCTTTTCTTCATCTTGTTTTATCCGGGCTTCTTTCTCCGCGACGGTTTCAGGCGGGGAAGCGGCATTCCTGATCTGTAAAAATTCGCGCCACTCAAGGGGTGCCTGTTCAACCTGTTGTACCTGTTTGCTATGGGTACGTGGCTTCTTTGCCTGTGTGCGTTCCACCTCGGAAAAACCGAAAAGATCGTACAGGGAGATAAGCGGCTGCTGGGAAACAGAGAACTGAATTTCTTTACCGGGCACCTCCGAAGTCGGTGTCCTGTCCGTTACTTTTGACATTTCGTCTTTGCCGAACAAGGAGCCGGTAAACCCATCCGAAGAAACAGATGGTTGGGACAAACCGGTTTCAGGAACAGGAATCTTTGCTATTTTCGGGGACAACTCCAATATGGGAGCCGGTTGCGAAACGATATGCTTTGACTGTTCCGGCGTTTGTGATGCATGGAGAAGGTAGCGTTCAACGTCCAGATATTTTGAAAAATCCTCGCGCAACATGTCTTTTAAACCGGCAGCGATGCCACTCACACCGCCATCGTGCAGGAATACCAATGCGGGCTTGCCATAGGGGTCGGTATCGATTTTTGAGGTCGTATGTACCACCCGGTCAAAGGCCTGAAAGAGGTTGTTTACCGGGATGCCATTGGACAGGCGGCGGAACTCGATAAAGTCGTGCTGACGTTGCGTTAGGTTGGTTCCACTGGCATTGCGTTGCAGGATAATAAGGTCGCTGCCCACTTCGGTTCCGGCACGATCGGTAAAAAGGTTATTGGGCAGGCGGACGGCGGAAACCGGCTGGCAATGTTCCATCAACCACTGGCGTACCGGGCGGTTTTGCTCAGCATTGAGTACACCCTGTGAAGTGATAAAGGCCACTATCCCACCCTCGCGTACCATATCGACCGATTTGAGAAAGAAATAATTGTGGACGGAGCGTGCAGCCATGCGCCGCATTGGGTCGTTGTTCGAAGTAAAGACAGGATCGTACACTGCCACATCTCCGAAGGGAATGTTCGAGGTAACAATGTCGTAATGATTGGAATAACGGCTTTCAATGTTTTCAAAACCTTCAGTCCGAACGTTATCCTTTGGATACAGTTGTGAGAGGATTTTACCTGTCAATAAATCTTTTTCAAAGCAGGTATTTTCACAGTCTGTGAATTGCTGGCTGAAGGCAGATGCAAATACGCCTGTTCCTGCCGAAGGGTCCAACAGGCGCATGGGTACAATGCCTTTTTCTTTCAGGGTTTCAACCAGCACATTAACTACTTCCGGTGGCGTATAAAAAGCAGTGAGGATGGAATTTTTCAGCGAACTGACATACCGTTTGTACTGCGTTTCATCACCTGCGCCTTCTCGCAATACTTCGTGCAGTTCAGTAACCAACGGAAAAAGGTCAAGGTCGCTTTTGGTCCAGTAGCGTTCATCGCCCGGATGACCGACAGGGTTTAATACGGCTTTGATACCGCCGAATCCTGAATAATTTTCCAGTACGGCCCGTTCTTCCGGGGTGGCTGTACGGTTTTCCTTTTCCAAAAGGAATATGGTTTTTATCGCATCAATGTTGTCCCGCAGATGCGTACGCTTGTTAAATGCCATCTTCGAGAAGGATTTGAATGGTGCCCGTCAGTTCAGTGTAAAACTGGTCGTATTCCGGAGTGGTATCAAAACCGTCAGTCAGGTGGTATTTGTCAAAGACCCCATTCAGCTTTGGCAGTAATCCGATTGCTACTCCTTCAGCCAGCATGGGAGTGACTTCTTTCTCAAATTCGTTCCAAAGGATTCGGACAATGGTTCGGTATGGGGAAAACAACAAGCCTGCATACAGGGTTTCGTTGGCTATTTCGCCTGCCTGATCATGGGCTTGCCCATTTTTAACAGCTGTACTGTAGGCTTCGGCGGCGGCATCGCCCCGGGCAGCAATAAAAGCATTGTCGTTAGCTAAATAGGGATGGCTGTCCTTCAGGTAAGATAAAAGGGACAACCTGAAATAAGAAAGTTCCTGGGACATAATTATAAATTTTTAGCGGTTAAGTAAAAAATGGCGCCCGGGTATCCCACCCAGGCGCCGCCACTAAAAATTCATCATCCAATTGTGTTCAAACAATTTTCTGTTACAGGAACTTTCAGTGGCAAAAATAACAACTTTATTTATTGGGATTTTCGCTGTGTGCCGATTTTTAGTTGAAAACCGGATACTGTCTGAATCTCCTTATCAAATCCATAAAAGCTACATTTTCATATCTTTGCCTTTATGGATTTGCTTGTGTTGAGTTCCAATCGGTTGGCTTTGCCCCTGTTTCAGGGGTTCATTTACCTTTTTGGTTGCTTCGTTGGTTTTGCCTTCTGAATTGACAGCAACCTGTGTCTGGCTTTCATTGGCAGGAGTGGTTTCGGCACCCTGTTTCTTTGCTTTTTCAGGGTTAAACTTGTAGAAGTCGAGTTTACCTTCCTCATGATTTATCTTCACGTAGGCATTGAACGGCTGTTCCTGACCGTCTTTCACCATTCCTTTGACGTAAATGGTCTTATCTGCCCGCAGGTCTTCCTGCTGTTTCGGCGTGATCTCTACCCCTAAAAGTTTTTGCGGGATACGGATATTGTTTGGTTCGTTTCCCTGCCCCTGCTGCTGCTGATTGTCTTGTTGGTTGGTTTTGCGTTCTAATCCTCCGTAACTGAAATCGAAACTGCCTTTAGCCGCATTAAACTGGATGTAGGCATCGAACTTTTTAGGATTATCCGTATCCTGGCTCTTTTTAGTGGTCATCCCTTCAACCAGTACCACCTTGCCTTCTTTAAGATCTTTTACCTGTTCGGGAGTAAACTCTACCCCTTTGAGCGATTGCGGAATGTTGAGCTTTTCAACAGGAACAGCTTCGAGACGGTTGGTGATTTTGTCGAGCGATACGAGTGCGGAGATTTTTTGTCCTGGTGTTGGCTCCAGTTCGACCACCCGTCCGGCATTCCCGAAAGTTACCAGATTCTCTTTATCCTTGTCTGAAAGTACTGTTCCCAGGAAGGTTTTATCCAATTCAGGAGTTTTTAGGTAACAATGTGGTTGGATGTTATATGTTCCATCGGGCATTTCTTTCAGGGACATCCGTGCCTGGGTATCGAAGGTGATCCCTTCAAGGGTAAAAGTAAGGTGGTTCAACGCCGGGGACTTGTGGCCGTATAGCATGGCTTTAAGCTGACCTGTATCTTCCAATAACTGCCTGTTGATACCCATGGTTGCAGCCTGAGACCAGTTGATTTTATTTTCATCGATGGGCTGAAAATCGTTCTTCTGTGCAGGAGGTGTATTTCCCGGTTCCTGTGCCTGTCCTTGTTTTTGCTCTTGCCGCTGGTCAAGAAACTGTTGCGGGTCGATACGGTAAGGTTCCAGCGTTTTTGCATTAACGGGGTGCATCTCAATGATCTTACCCAGTACGTCTTGCGTCATCAGGAAAAATCCCGTGTGCGCAGGGTTTTTAGTCTGTTCAACGAACTTTTTGAAAAAGTTTTCAAGTGCATTGCCGTTCTTGTCAATGGCCAGAAGATCGGCCATGTTTGCTCCGTCAGGGCTGACTGTCCGTGGAATGCCGTTTTTGTCCAATCCGGTAACGGCTTTCAATGCCTGTGGATTGGCGGCATCCGTTGTAAGCAGCACTCTTTTTTTGCTGTCACTTAACTTTTCATCCATATTTCAAATGTTTTAAGGATTCTTGCATCACTATCAATGCAGAGATGAAAATAGGAATAACGAAAAGGTAATTTATAGAATTTCAAGGCGTTGGCTATTTAAGGCACTAACCTGACAGCTTGTGGCACCAAAACGTATTTTCAGGAAAACTTTCTCGGAAGCTGAAAGTACAATTGCATTTAAATACTGTTTGGGGTACTTCTTTTGTTCATCCACAGAAAGAATGAATCTTCCAAAGCAAATACACGGTTCAAAAAATTCACGGTTTCAGAAATAGGATATTGTTTGGGCTGTCCAAATCGTAGTCATTTTCTCAAACATTCCGAAAACAATTTGAAATAAATCCAAAATCACATTTTTATAATAACAGAATACTACGGGCCGGTTATATTCACTTTGTGTTTATTTAACACTTAATATTTTGTTCATTCTGAAATATAATTCAATTGTTAAGCGTTGTTGTATTTACCATTTTTACCATTTATAAAAACATTCTAATAAAAATGAGAGCCCATGGAATCATTAACCAGAACACCGTTTTTCTGTATGATCTTGCAACAAAATGATACGTCGACAATAGAGGCATTGTCACCGGCATATAAAGAATTCATGTCTCAGTTGGTACATATCTGTACCAATTCAGCAAGAGACATCCCGGCATTTTTCACCCTTAATTATACACATGTAGAGCTGATAGCATTAAAAGAGGAGTATAAGGCAAGGGGTGTGAAAAAAAAATGTAGTTGCCGGACACTATTGTTCAAAGCTATTTTGGCTACTGAAAGCTCTATCGAATGGTTGCGGGTTAATCAAACCGATCACAAATCCAATATACCAGAAAAAGTAAAAACCGACTTTTCACCGCAATGGACAGCAGATCGAATAGGCCTTTTGGAAATGGCCATGGCCCTGCACGAACGACATGCGATCAATAACGGAGAGGTATCCATTACCGCAATGGTAAATTTTATTTTCAATCTGTTTGACATGAAACCGGGCAATTTCTTCTCAACCTACGGTGTGATGCGTACCCGTGCCAACAGCCGGAGCCTGTTCCTCGACGAACTGAAAAGTTCCCTTGAAAACAAAATGGACAGAGACGATAACAAAGAGTCCAGTCACAGACGAGAAAAATAAAGAGGCTTAGACCGGTCGGATTAGAAGAAATATCAATACCGTTTTAATTTTAATCAATGAAAACTTCTCTGGAATAAGGCTGATAAAGCTGTACTTACTCTTGTTGTTGCAACAGGTGTGCCAGCTCGGGGTCGTTCTTTATTCGTTCCAGTTCATCTTTGACCATCTGTTTGGTTTCTGCTTTTATGCGGTTGTAGTTTTCCTGAATCATTTCCTTCATCCGGTCATTGCCCTGCCCATCAATAAAGCTGGTAATTACCGGAATCTTTTTGTAAGCTTTGGTTTCAGCATCTACTTTTGCATTGTCAACCACCATTTCAGCGTGAAAAATCTTCTGTTCGATACGTTCATCAAAATTGTCAGCCACAGCACCTACGAACATACCCTGTGTAAGGTTTGATATTTTGCTAGGTGGGATTAACGAATCCATTTGCGTGCTTATTGATGTTGACTTTTCCCGCTGGTTGATGGTCATGGACTGACGTTTTTGCAATACTTTTCCGAAACGTTCCGAAAGTGTTTTAGCCGTCTCTCCTACTACTTGACCACTGAAAATATTCCCAACCGTGTTCATTACCACGGCGGCCTCTTTGTCACCGTAGTCACGTTTAAGCTGCGAGAAATCCTGAAAACCCAACAATACGGCTACTTTGTTGCTTCTGGCCGTGGCAATCAGGTTGTCCAGCCCTTTGAAGTAAATCGTTGGCAGCTCATCAATGATGATACTACTCTTTAATTGCCCCTTTTTATTGATCAGCTTCACGATACGGGAATTATACAGGCCCAGTGCAGCGCCATAAATATTCTGCCTGTCAGGATTATTGCCCACCACCAATACTTTCGGATCATCGGGATTATTAATGTCGAGGGTAAACTCGTCACCGCTCATTACCCAGTACAGTTGCGGGCTTATCATCCGGGATAACGGGATTTTGGCACTTGCAATCTGCCCCTGCAACTGGTCTTGCGCCCCGCCCAGCCAGGCATCCATAAAAGGCGACAGGTAGTTTTCAAGTTCAGGGTATGAAGTCAGAATCGGGAAAATATCCTCGTAGCGTTTATTTAAAAATTCGATGGCATGAGGGAACGTGCAATACTGTCCGTCTTTGTAAATGCGCAAGTACCAGATAATGGCAGCAAACAGGATAATCGGGGATTCCACAAAGAAGTCGCCCTGCTTCTGTACCCATGTTCTGTTCAGGTTGAGCATGATGGTGTGGGCGCTTTCGTAAGCATCCGATATATCGCTCATAAACGACGGGTTGATAGGGTTGCACCGGTGTGAACGCGAAGGGTCGTCGAAGTTGATGACATAGAATTTCGGAACCTTTTTATAGCCTTTGCTGTGGTTACACAGGTGGTTATAAGCAATAGTCGATAAATCCGGAAATTTGAAGTCATAAATATATAGGGAAAAGCCTTTTTCGATCTGTTGTTTGATGAACTGGTTTACCACCGCATAACTCTTACCGGAACCAGGTGTACCCAGCACAATGGATGCACGAAAGGGGTTTACTACATTGACCCATCCATTGTTCCATTTCTTGCGGTAATAGAAACGGGTTGGCAGGTTGACCGAATACTCATTTTCGATTAACCGGGTTTCCTGCATGAATGATTCATTTTCGGTATTGAAGACATCCTCCATCAGGTTGTTCTTCAGCAAGCGCGACATCCATGAACCTGCAGTCAGCAGGCATATATACCCCACACTCATGGTCAGGATATAAAACGCAGTACAAACGGTTGCAGGCAAAGGCAGATCAGGTAGCCATCCGTTCATAAAAAAGAGGATAAACCCAATGGTTAAGAACACATAAATCTTTCCCCAGGTAACTTTTTCCTCTTTAATACCTTTAGTACCTAAACACGACAGCGCAAGGAAAACGATTGAGAACAGTTTTGTCCAAAGTATGGATGTAAACAGTCCCGTGGCCCGGTTGAAATTCAAAAGAATCTTATCGACCACGCTAATATTCATATTCAACTCATGAACCGAACGGTAACAAAACCAATAAATATGGATAATTACCAATAAAATGCTGATGGCACGCATAAACTCCATGACCTTTGCCAGCCCCCTTAAATCGTCTTCCTGTTGCATAATGATTCTGTTTTATCTGTTTGGGATGCGAAAGTATAAGATGATCTGGTGAAGTTGGTGGGTAACCGCGCTCTGACGGTTTATGACAGTGAAGTGGACACTTGTGGCCTTAAACATTTAAAGATAAATCAGGGAAGTCATTGTTATATCCTGATAAAAGTGTTATTATTTCACTATTTTATCCTGATAAAAATGTATTTCGAACCACCGGAGTATGTCGGAAGTCGATTTCGTCAGCAACCGTATTCTTGACAAGTGTCGGTTGTTTTATTCCCGTTTCAGACCGAAATGATTAAATATTTTGTATTCGTTCCTGCTTAGCTGACATATAGACGAATTGCAATTAGATTATATATCACAATTTTGGCAATGAAATTGATTCATTGCCAAAATTGTGATATATTTGTCCGTAGATTAATTTCACATGGTTACAACTAACGACATATTGAACTTTGCCTTCACTCATAAAGTGTTTTCTCGAAAAGACTTGATTACTAATCTGAAGATTCAGAATCAGATTGGATATCCAGGCCCACTTTCCGAGCAACTAAACCGTCTTTTAAAATCCGGATTACTAATTAGGCTTGAGCGTGGTATTTATACATTGCCTGATAATGCAAAGAAAGATTTTTCGATTGTTTGTTCCGAAGAAATCAAAAATATTAATCAGCAAATAAAAACACAGTTTCCTTTTGCTGATTACTGCATTTGGCCGGGTTCAGCTCTTTTGTCATACATGCACCACATTCCCAGTTTGAGTTTTGTGCTTGTGGATGTAGAACGTGAGGTTGCTGAATCTGTTTTTAATCTTTTAAATTCTAATAGCATCCAAAGGGTCTATCTCATTCCGTCATTAACCGATTTTGAAAGATATATTAATACCAACCAGGCTATTATTATTCGCCCGTTAATATCAGAATCCCCATTACAGCTGGTTGAAGGAATAAACACTCCGGCTATTGAAAAGATTCTTGTAGATATTGTCGGAGATGTAGAATTTTCCTTTTTGCAGGGAGTAGAAATAAACTACGTTTATACCGCAATTTTTGAAAAACACAATATTAATAAAAACAAACTACTACGCTATGCTACCCGACGGGGAAGAAAGCAGGTAGTAGAAGAACTGTTAAAGACCAATAAATTATGATCCACCCAGATAGTCGGACAATAGAATGGATGAAGCAGGTAGCTGCCGAAAATAAATTTTCCGACATTGTACTTATAGAAAAGTCGATAAGAGCATTTTCATTATTGGAATCGCTCGTGTTATCCGGTTGTCCATTTGTCTTCAAGGGAGGAACTGCTTTAATGCTTCATCTGGGCAGCAATAAACGACTGTCCATCGATATTGACATTATCTGTCCTCCTGAAACAAACCTGGAGAAATACTTGCATAAACATGCGCACGAATACGGATTTGGTAATGTAAAATTGGTCGAGCGAATTAATGCTCATAATGTTCCAAAAACACATGCTAAATTCTTTTACCTGGTATCCTACGTTACCAATACCGAAACAGAATTTATCCTTCTTGATGTATTATTCGAGGATATTCATTACCACGAAATAGAAAAAGTGCCCATCCAGAGTCGTTTCCTAAAGTTGGAAGGCGAGCCTGTAAAGGTAAATGTACCAAGCAAGGCTGATATGTTAGGGGATAAATTAACGGCTTTCGCGCCAAATACAACGGGCATCCCTTATTTCAAGGGAAAGAAAGACTGCTCAATGGAAATCATAAAGCAACTGTTTGATGTTGCCTCGCTGTTTGATGTAACAGACAATTTAGCCGTTACTTCTAAGACTTTTAAAAAATTTGCTAAGGTTGAACTGCAATACCGGAATCTTGACCCGGAAAATATTGTCCAGGTACTTGATGATATTTATCAAACCGCTCTCTGTATTTGCCTGAAAGGTCAGGTAGAACCCGATAATTTCAAAATACTTCAGACCGGAATAAAAAGAATACAAAGCTTTATCCACAGCGAAAAATACAATATAGATAGTGCCATTACCAACGCTTCCAAAGCGGCATATCTTTCAGTGTTAATAGCCAATGGAGCCATGGAAGTAGCTCATTTTGACCCTCAAAAAGTGGAGCATCTGCGGGAAGCAGTTATTCGAGAACCTATGCCTACAAAACTCAACAAGCTTAAAAAGACCAACGTGGAAGCTTTCTTTTATTGGAATGAGATATACAATATTCACAATGCTCAATTGATACAAAATATAGATTGATTTACATTCTAGAACAACGCATTATGAATGAAAAACTGCTGGCAGGCGAATCAAAATATTAAGGAGCTTCTACTCAGATCAAATACCTTTTTTAACACTATGAGAGACTCCCGTCCTGCCTTCCATATCTCCGCCTTTTGTGCCGTTTCTTTTTCAACTGACGGTAATTGTCATCGGGATTACCTGTAACTTCAGGAGACAGAAAAGCAAACAGACCACTCATCACATCGCCAATGTCTGAAACAGTTGTTTTTTTAATTTGGGAGGTATCGTCCGGCTGCACCATTTTCTGCAAATCCGCAACTTCATGCTTTTCTCCTCCAAATCGATCATTAAACGCATTGGCCGAAAACTCTTTTCCAAGACGGGAGCCATTAAATACACAGCGGTCTTTGTGGTCGATAAAGGTAACCCCATAAATACGCCCCTGGTCGTTACGGCGCACTACCAGATCAATGTTCACTGCCTGTAACTTCGCCCGTAACTCACTTTCACTAGCGGCGGTATTCACAGCACCTATAACTATCGTCCGTGTGCGTTCCCTGAGGCCTTGCTGTTTTATCTGTTCTCCGGATTTCACCATCTGTTTTTCCAACCCGTCGTAACCCACTGATTTACCAAACAAGGAAGATTTTAGCGGTGTGCCGACTTTATTCCCATCCTTATCCAATGCTGAATACACCAATCCCCGGTATGGTTTTCCCATTACTTCTCCTTTTACTTCTTCCAAACCGATATTATATAGCGAAAGTAAAGCCCGGTACTCGCCTATGGTCTGAAACTTATAGGTATTCACCAACGGTTTTATTACAGCCGAAATCTGTTTTTTCAGGTTGCCTTTCGCCGGATCTACCCGTGTAAGTTGCCATAGTTCCGGTTGCTTTTGCCCTTCCGCCGGAATCAATCCATATTTCTGCTCCAGCAGTTCGGTAATCTCCTTACTGCGTTTATGCTCGAAACTATTTTTTATCAGTTTACCGTCACAGTCCACCCGAAGGGAAACAATGTGAATATGCTCGCGCCCGATATCCTCATGCTTAAAAATAAGGTATGGCTGGCCGCCGTATCCCAACCGATCCATGTATTCCCTGCCAATGTCTGCCAATTGGTTGTCTGTCAGTTTATCATCAGGGTGCGGGTTGAGCGAGATATGTATCACCGGCTTTTTAGTGGGCAGATGCTCCGGTGATGGCATCCAGCGGGCAAAATCCGCAGCACATCCCTGCACACTGAAGTATCCATCTATCGGCTCACAAACAATGTTCGAGGCCAAGACTTTTCCCATTCCTTCGTCTACCTTCTCCTGGTTGTAAGCCAGCGCCCCGTAAAGGCTATTCCCAGTGTTTATTTTGGCTATCATTTTCCAATTATTGTTGATTCTGAATGATTTTTTCCGGATTTATTTCATCATAAACTGCTCTTTAAAATCCTGAGAAAGCTTTACAATTTGCTCGCTAAGTACCACCAGTTCCTTTGTAATACCCTCCAGTTTATACAGCAAAGCCAGCGTTTTCTTCTCAGAAAAATGTGAATGCAGTTCCTTTACTACCTGGTTATAGTTAACGCCCAGCGCACGGTATTGTGCGTAAAACGAAGTCAGTTTGGTCACGTATTCGAGTGCAGCGCGGTCTGTTTTCACCACACGGAACGTTTGATCGAACACCCGTGCCTTGATAAAAAGCGCTTTGGCGTGCATGCCCGACTGCTCGAACAAGGTCAGGAATTGTGCGTTCTCCGTACTGGTAAAGCGCACCATTACACAATGTGTGGCTGGATCGTCCTCCTGCGGACGTCCGCCTTTTCCCCGTTTGCGGGATGTTTTATTTTCCTTTTCCATCTCATTTGATATTTACAGTAAAGCATCCGACGCAGGATGTAATCCTGCCTTTAATCCTTCTAAAAGCAACCGACTTCGGAGGTTGCTTTACCCCCTTGCGGGGCAAGCAGTTCCGGGTTACCGGAATGGTTTCGGGTAACCCGAAACACAGCTTGCTATTTGCCCGACGCAAATAAAATCTGCCTTTTACGGGCAGATCATAAAAGCTGCGTGAACCGGTAAAGGCATTTTCAATGCACGGATGCTTTCCTGGTCAAAAGTAGATGGTCAGTCAGACATTTTCATGATAGTGTATCAGGCCACAAATGATCAAACCGGGGCCACTTATCGTCAGCCTCTTGAATTGTAAAAACCGGTCATTTCAAAGCTTTTTATTTGCTGTACCGGTATGTATTCAGGTATGTAATCAGAAATGTATGTGGGACAATACGGACTTATTTACGCATAGACATTGGGACAGACAAACGGGAATACCTGCTCAGGTATGCAGGTAGATCAATACGGATAAACCAATGTGCGGAAACAGGTAAAAACGGACAAAGGTAGGGATGTAACAACATACCAACACACCTACATCCCAACGTATCTCCGTACCAACTTACATCCCTGCGGACAAATGTAAGCAAACAAGTACCCAGGTAGCTAGGCAGATAAGTCCGTAGCTAAGCAGGTAAGTCTGTATGCAGGCAGATGCATGAAAAGATACCCAGATAGAAATATACAAACCTTTAAAAGTTCAAAAAATGAAAAAAGAAAGTATGTATGTGGCATTCTCCACGCAAAAAGGAGGTGTCGGGAAAACAACATTAACCGTGTTGGTGGCAAGCTACCTGCACTATGTGAAAGGGTACAGTGTGGCTGTGGTCGATTGCGATTACCCGCAATACAGCATCGTGGAAATGAGGGAGCGAGACCTGAAAACAGTCATGGAAGATGATCATTACAAGCTCATGGCTTACCGGCAGTTTACCACCCTGGGACGCAAAGCCTACCCTGTGGTAAGCAGTACTCCGGAAGATGCAGTGCAGGTGGCTTCGCAACTGGCAGAAACCGGCGAGTTCGATTTTATTTTCTTCGACCTGCCAGGAACGGTGAATAATGCCGATGTCATCCGGACCCTTTCGCAGATGGACTATATCTTTTCGCCCGTCAGCGCCGACCGGGTGGTGCTGGAAAGTACCCTGCGCTTTGCCGTAGTGCTGACCCAACAACTTATCACTACCGGAAAGGCAAAAATCAAAGGACTGTACCTGTTGTGGAACTTAGTGGATGGTCGCGAAAAAACCGAACTCTACCACGTGTACGAACAGGTGATCGAAGACCTGCAATTGCAGGTTCTGAAGACTTTCATTCCTGACAGTAAACGGTTTAGACGCGAACAATCTGCCGCACACAAAGCAGTGTTCCGTTCGACCCTTTTCCCTGCCGATAAATTACTGATTAAAGGCAGTAATCTCGATACTCTCTCTGACGAAATCCTTACACTAATTAACTAGCTGAGCTATGGCAAAGAAAAATGAACCCGTAAACCTGGATGGAATAGATGCAGAAAGCATCATCCATTCGTTTCGCACAACGGATCACCTGCAAATGGTGAAAGATGCCAAAGACGTTGGCAGTGAAAAAGACAAAGAAGTCAAAGATTCACAACAGGCACAGGAACCGGAAACTCCGGCTATGATAAACCCGGAATCCCTGAAAGAAGAAAACCGTCGCCGCCGGGGAAAGTCACAGGACTACGAAAGCCTGTTTATCCGCGAGGCAGGCGGTATCACAGCACGGGAAGGAAAAACGGTTTACATCCGAAAGCAGTACCATGACCGCATCCTGAAAATCGTGCGGGTTATCGGCGGTAATGATCTCTCACTGTTTAGTTATCTGGACAACGTTCTGGAACATCATTTTGCCTTGTTTCAGGAGGAGATTACCACGCTGTACAACAAGAAAAATGAAGGGATATTTTAGCATATAAGGTTATGAAAAGCATTTTTATTACCGCCTTCATGATTTATATCCTTTGGGTAGTGCTGTACCTGCTATGGGAACGATTTTCCCGCAGACCGGGCAAACAGTGCCATGTATTGAAAGTACCCTTCTTCGAAAATACTGATGACAACGATATTATGGGGAAAAGCACTTTTGACCTACGCCACTCACTGCCAGAAGCTACCAAGCCTGAAAATCAAAAAAACAGGATACAAAAGGAAGATAGTTTTGCTGCGCCTTCGGGAACAAAATCACCGACAAGGGTTCCAGACGACGAACTGGATGAAACCTTTTCGCACAACCGGGAAGATAACCAACCGATGGACATCAGTGTGTCGCTGAAATATGAAAGCAATGAAGACTCTGATGACCTACCGGATGAAGGGGACGAAGAATCGTGGTTAGCAGGAAACGTTACCCTGGCCGAAGGTTCCACTTTCGAGGAGATGGGCGTAGCGGTGAGGACAGTGGTGCATCACCAAAACGCCACCCTGCCTGAAAAGGAACATGCCGGAGGGACGTTGCTGGAAATCCGGCAAACGGATATGTTCGAGCAATTGGTGCAGAGCGCACCCGGACATGGGGATATTGTCAGCGAAATGATAAACCTGCACCTGGCTGCTTATCATCGCCGGTTGGATGAAAGGACCATCGTAGATCATGGCAGCACCAATAGAGAAACGCCCAGTGATTTTGACATTAAAAATTTTGTGTAATCCTAAATAAAATCAGGCAATGAAACAACATGACTACGGGTAACAAGAAAACCCGCCACTAAAAATTCAAATCATCCAATTATTCATCCGGCGTAAAGGACAATCCACCCTTTTCGCCACTTTAAAACAATTTTTATGAACAAGAAAAGATTTCTTTTTTCAGCGGCCGCTCTTATGGCCGCTGCATCATCCGTACTTGCCCAGGGCAACGGAACAGCCGGTATCACCGAAGCCACCCAGATGGTAACCTCGTACTTCGACCCGGCCACCAAACTGATTTACGCTATCGGAGCCGTCGTTGGGCTTATCGGCGGCATCAAAGTTTATCAAAAATTTTCGAGCGGAGACCCCGACACGTCAAAAACGGCTGCCTCGTGGTTTGGCGCCTGTATCTTCCTGATTGTGGCTGCTACCATCCTGCGTTCTTTCTTCCTTTAATCTGCCATACAAAACATCTAATCAGAATTATGGAATACATGATCAATAAAGGGATAGGAAAAAGCGTGGAGTTTCAGGGGCTTAAAAGTCAATACCTGTTCATCTTCGCGGGCGGGCTGCTGGCTGTGTTCATCATTTTCGTAGTGATGTTCATGGCCGGTGCCAACCAATGGATTTGTATAGGTTTCGGAGTAATAGCCGCTTCGTTGCTGGTATGGCTGACCTTTTTACTTAATGCAAAGTATGGAGAGCATGGCTTGATGAAGCTTCTGGCCAGGCGGCAACACCCGCGCTACCTGATCAACCGGAAGGTTCCACTTCGCCTTTTATTCTTGAAAAAGAAAGGGGTAACGCCATGAGGAATATATTAAAAGCTGCCACCATTGAAAGCAAGTTTCCGCTGCTGGCCGTCGAACACGATTGTATCATCTCCAAAGATGCCGACATTACCGTCGCCTTTAAAGTTGACTTGCCGGAACTCTTTACTGTCACAAGTGCAGAGTACGGAGCCATTCACTCGTCATGGGTAAAGGCCATTAAGGTTTTGCCGGATTACAGTATTGTACACAAAGCGGACTGGTTCGTAAAAGAGCGGTATAAACCCGAAACAGACCGGGACGATATGAGTTTCCTGTCCCGTTCGTTTGAACGTCACTTTAACGAACGCCCGTTCCTGAACCATACATGTTTCCTTTTCCTGACCAAAACCACGAAAGAACGGATGCGGATGCAATCGAATTTTTCATCATTATGTCGTGGCTTTATCCTACCGAAGGAAGTGAACAGGGAAACATCGGTAAAATTTCTGGAAGCTGTGGGACAATTCGAGCGGATTGTGAACGACAGCGGGTTTATTACCCTGACCCGTTTAACATCTGACGAAATTACCGGAACGGAAAACAGCGCAGGGCTGATCGAACAATACTTTTCGCTCTCGCCTTCAGATACCACCTGTTTACAGGATATGGAACTGAGCGCTGAAGGGCTTCGCATCGGGGATAAACACGTATGCCTGCATACGGTTTCCGATGTAGAAGACTTGCCCGGAAAGGTGGGCACCGATCGCCGCTTCGAAAAACTATCGACAGACCGAAGCGATTGTTTGCTCTCGTTTGCTTCGCCCGTGGGACTATTGCTCTCATGTGACCACGTTTACAACCAGTTTATTTTTCTGGATGACAGCGCCGATAACCTGCGGAAATTCGAAAAATCCGCCCGTAACATGCAGTCGCTTTCTCGTTACAGCCGTGGGAACCAGATAAACAAGGAGTGGGTGGACAAATACCTGAATGAAGCACACTCATTCGGGTTAACCTCTGTTCGCGCCCATTTCAATGTCATGGCTTGGAGCGACGACCCTGAAGAACTAAAACATATCCGAAACGATGTAGGATCACAGCTTGCCCTGATGGAATGTAAACCCCGCCATAACACGGTAGATGCCCCCACCCTATACTGGGCAGGTATTCCCGGTAATGCAGCAGATTTCCCTTCGGAAGAAAGTTTTTACACCTTCATCGAACCGGCACTGTGTTTCTTTACTGAAGAAACCAACTACCGCAGTTCGCCCAGTCCGTTCGGTATTAAAATGGTTGACCGTATTTCGGGTAAACCCATTCATCTGGATATTTCCGACCTGCCGATGAAAAAAGGGATAATTACCAACCGCAACAAGTTTGTACTTGGACCAAGCGGTAGTGGAAAATCCTTCTTTATGAACCACCTGGTCAGGCAATATTACGAGCAGGGTGCACATGTATTGCTGGTTGACACCGGAAATTCCTATCAGGGGCTTTGTACCCTGATTAACCGGAAAACCAAAGGAGAAGATGGTGTTTATTTTACCTATACCGAAGAAAACCCCATCTCGTTTAATCCGTTTTTTACGGATGACTACCAGTTTGATGTCGAGAAAAAGGACAGTATCAAAACACTGCTTCTGACCCTTTGGAAAAGTGAAGATGATAAAACCTCAAAAACTGAATCGGGCGAACTGGGTAGTGCTGTAAATGACTATATCGGACAGATACAGGCAGACAAAAGTATAACGCCTTGTTTCAATACTTTTTATGAGTTTATGCGGGATGTTTACCGCCAGAAGATGGAACAAAGGGAAATTAAGGTAAGCAAAGAGGATTTCAATATCGACAATTTGCTTACTACCCTTAAGCAATATTATCGTGGAGGGCGTTTCGATTTCCTGTTGAATTCAGACAAGGATATAGACCTTCTTTCCAAACGGTTCATCGTCTTTGAAATTGATGCCATTAAGGAAAATAAGGAACTTTTCCCGGTGGTGACCATCATCATCATGGAGGCGTTTATCAACAAGATGCGCCGCTTGAAAGGGGTTCGAAAACAAATAATAATTGAAGAAGCCTGGAAAGCCATTGCCTCTGCTAATATGGCTGAATACCTGAAGTATCTGTATAAAACAGTGCGTAAATATTTCGGGGAAGCCATAGTGGTTACACAGGAGGTTGATGACATTATTTCAAGTCCTGTAGTCAAGGAAAGCATCATCAACAATTCCGATTGTAAAATCCTGCTGGACCAGCGTAAATACATGAACAAGTTCGATTCCATACAGTCATTGCTGGGACTGACTGATAAGGAAAAGGCTCAAATCCTCTCGATCAACATGAACAACCATCCATCGCGACGGTACAAAGAGGTCTGGATCGGACTGGGCGGGGTACAAAGTGCCGTATATGCTACCGAAGTTTCCGCTGAAGAGTATATGACCTACACCACGGAAGAAACCGAAAAAATGGAAGTGCTGAAACTGTCCGAAAAGCTGGACGGCAACATCGAACTGGCCATCAAACAACTGGCGGAGAATAAAAGATAAAAGCTCCTCCTGACCTTCCCAAAGGGAAGGCTTTCAAACACTTCAAACAGTAATCATTTTAAAATAATAAGAATATGAAAACAAAAATCTTTCTTTTGGCTGCAATGCTTTCAATATGCAGCCTTTCAGGTAAAGCACAATGGGTCGTAACAGACCCAGTGAACCTGGCTCAAGGTATTATAAATACCGCCAAACAGATTATAGAAACCTCCACGACGGCGGCTAATATGCTGAAAAACTTTCAGGAAGTTCAGAAGGTTTATACTCAGGGGAAACAATACTATGATGCCCTGAAATCAGTTCACGACCTGGTGAAAGATGCCCGGAAAGTACAGCAAACGATTTTGCTGGTAGGCGATATTTCGGACATTTATGTCAACAGTTTCCAAAAGATGATAGCTGATGAAAATTTTTCGGTCGAAGAATTAAGCGCCATTGCTTTGGGCTATACCAAACTGCTGGAGGAAAGCAGTGCCGTGCTGACCGAACTGAAAACCATTACTTCAGCAAACGGGCTTTCGATGAGCGATGCCGAACGTATGTCGGTGATAGACCGGATATACAATGAGGTGCGCGAGTACAAAAACCTGGTGCAGTATTATACCAATAAAAACATCTCGGTATCGTATTTACGGGCCAAAAAGAAAAACGACACCGACCGGATCATGGCTTTATACGGCTCTCCATCAGAAAGGTATTGGTAAGATGACACTGCTGGCAATAGATTTTGACAACCTGCATCAGATCCTCCGTAACCTGTATACGGAGATGATGCCCCTTTGCAGCAATATGATTGGCGTGGCAAAGGGAATAGCCGGGCTGGGTGCTCTCTTTTATGTCGCCATCCGTGTATGGCAAGCACTTGCACGAGCTGAACCCATCGATGTGTATCCTTTACTGCGGCCATTTGCCATCGGATTGTGCATCATGTTTTTCCCAACATTCGTGCTGGGTACGATTAACGCCGTAATGTCGCCTGTCGTTACCGGTACACACAGTATCCTTGAGTCGCAGACTTTCGATATGAACAAGTACCGGGAGCAAAAGGACAAGCTGGAGGAGGAGGCCATGCGGCGCAATCCTGAAACAGCCTGGCTGGTTGACAACCAGGCTTTTGACCAACGACTGGAGGAACTCGGCATTTTGGATGCTCCCCAGATTGCGGGAATGTACATTGAACGGGGTTTCTACAACTTTAAACAGACTGTTCAAAACTGGTTCCGGGAATTACTGGAGCTCCTGTTTCAGGCTGCTGCGCTTATCATTGACACTTTACGCACCTTCTTTCTTGTGGTACTGTCCATTCTGGGACCGATAGCTTTTGCCATCAGCGTGTATGACGGGTTTCAAGCTACACTTACCCAATGGATAACGCGCTACATATCAGTATACCTGTGGTTGCCTGTTTCTGACATATTCA
>Ga0209125_1001767_pt1 | contig 18729 bp, 13 predicted proteins | sample BarGraIncub1131A_FD_184503 | JGI IMG/M metagenome (GOLD analysis project Ga0209125, IMG submission 184503) | Arctic peat soil microbial communities from Barrow, Alaska - Barrow Graham LP Incubations 11-31A (SPAdes) (version 2) | ecosystem: Environmental > Terrestrial > Soil > Wetlands > Peat...
GGTATTTCGCAATCACCAACAACAGGCGATTCCGTGCATATCGTAACCTTGCAAGACTTAGAAATAGTATATGGCGGCTACGACGAGAATTCTTCAATCAGCATTGGACATATCAGTGTATCTGAGAGTCTAAACGCTTATTTGGACTTGGATAAATTGATCTCGCGGCATTTTGCAATCCTTGGCTCAACAGGTAGCGGTAAGTCAAACGCCGTAGGTATAACCCTGAAATCCATAATTCAGAAAAAATTTGGTAGAACCAGAATATTACTTCTTGACCCACATGGCGAGTATAATAGTGTTTTCGGTGAAGATAGCGAAGTCTTCCGCGTTAATGCCGACAAAAACGCAAACCATCTATATATTCCGTACTGGGCTTTGTCGTTCCAAGAACTAATTAAACTGTTTGATGGAAATATAAGCGAACAGAATAAAGAGTATTTTCGCACTAAAGTACTAGAAGCAAAGCAAAAAGGTGCAGTTGTAAACAGCATCGATATTGACCCGACTATGATTTCAGCAGATTCGCCGATACCTTTTAGCTTAAGGCAGTTGTGGTTTGAACTGGATGACTTTGAGCGTCAAACGTACACTGTAAATAACGACCCAACGACGCTTGCGTTGAAAACAGCAGGGAATGCTGAAACTCTCGTTTCAAATCAATACACGCCGGCTGGAATTGGCAATACAGCTCCATTCTTAAACAAGGCGGCAAAATTTATACTTCCATTTCTGGATAGCGTTCGTACCAAATTGCAAGACAGGCGTTTTGATTTTCTGTTCCGGCCAGGAGAGTATGCTCCTGATCTGTCCGGAAAGGTTGTAAAAGATTTATCTGAATTGTTGCTCTCTTGGATTGGCGGTGAAAAGCCAATAACGATCCTTGATATATCCGATGTGCCTTCCGACATAATGATGTCAATTGCCGGAACACTTCTGAATATTACCTATGAGGCTCTATTCTGGGGACAGGAGATCCAAGTAGGTGGAAGAAAACAACCGTTGCTGATAGTTCTGGAAGAGGCACATAATTATTTGCATTCTGGTGAAAATTCAATTGCGTCCAGAAATGTTCAACGTATAGCGAAAGAAGGACGCAAATATGGTGTCGGGCTTATGCTCGTTACACAGCGACCTTCGGAACTGGATGAAACCGTTCTGAGCCAATGTGGCACAATAATTGCCCTAAGAATGAACAACTCCAAAGACAGAGGTTATGTGTCTGCAGCAATACAAGATGAGCTACGTTCAATTGTAGATTTGCTTCCCAGTCTACGTACTGGTGAAGCGATTGTATCAGGCGAGGGTGTAAGTATTCCGTCACGAATACAGTTTAACAAACTTGCCAACGCGCCAAAGAGTGCAGACCCGATAGTAAGTAAACAATGGAATCAGCCTTACTCTTCAAGCGAGGTTGATTATATAAAGTTGGTTTCTCTTTGGAGAAATAAAAAATTTGAAATGGAGGATATTTCTGATGAATGAATATAGTGTTGAAATGATTCCTGTGAGTTCTTCAAACGTACAGGCGATCGGATATGACGAGGCAAACCAAGTGCTTTATGTAAGATTTATTAAAAACAATTCACTCTATTGCTATCAAGGAGTACCAATAGCAGAGTATTATGGGTTACAAAATGCGACTTCTGTGGGCAGTTATTTGAGTCAAAATATTAAAAAAGGACCGTATACACCCCAACGATTAGAGTAACTGGTTACTCTAATTATTTGAAAAGCATAATTTGGAAACTCGGGATATGCCCTTTGCTGCTTATAATCCGTCAGTTACATGAACCCAATAAGCAAACCCCGAAGTCTGATATCAGTTGAACTTCACTTTGTGTTATTGCCAAACACTAAATTCGCTGAAGCAGCAATGCTATTAAAAAAGATGGGGGTTGTAGTATGCATGAAATAAAATGCCCAAATTGTGGGAAATTGTTTTCGGTTGACGAATCCGGTTTTGCCGCTATAGTTTCACAAGTTCGGGATGAAGAATTTCATAAAGAATTGAGTGAGCGCGAAAAGCAGTTTCAGACCGAAAAAGAAACCGCCCTGAGACTTGCTGAGGCAAGTGCGGAAATAGAAAAAGAGAAAAGATCGTCTGAATTAAAACAGGAAATCGAACGGTTGAAGGCGCAAATTGCCTTAGATGAAAAAGACAGGACTATAGCCGTAAATAATGCAGTGACCGCAAAAAAAGATGAGCTTGTCGAAAAGGACAAGATGGTTTCAGAATTACTGAGCAAGCTTAAAGAATCAGAAAAAGATAGTCAGTTGAAGGAACAATCCTTAAAAGAAAACTTTAATGTGCAGCTAAAAACAAAAGATGAAGCGATAGAGTTCTATAAAGATTTTAAAGCCAGAATGTCCACTAAAATGGTGGGTGAAACGCTTGAACAACATTGCAATATCGAATTTAATAAGCTTCGTGCGACCGGATTTCAAAACGCCTATTTTGAAAAGGATAATGACGCTAAAACCGGAAGCAAGGGCGACTACATATTCAGAGAGTGCACACCAGATGGCATAGAGTTTATTTCCATCATGTTTGAAATGAAGAATGAGATAGATACGACGGCAACGAAGAAAAAGAATGAGGATTTTTTCAAAGAACTCGACAAAGATAGAAGAGAAAAAAATTGCGAATACGCTGTACTCGTTTCTCTACTCGAGTTAGATAGCGAACTCTATAATTCTGGTATCGTTGACATCTCTTATAAGTACCCCAAAATGTATGTGATTCGTCCACAGTTCTTTATATCGATGATAACCGTCCTTAGAAATGCGGCTATGAATTCAATCCAATATCGGCAACAGCTTGCAGAAATAAAGAATCAGAATATCGATATTTCTAGTTTTGAGGATGATATGAATGATTTCAAGGATAAGTTCGGCAGAAACTTCACACTGGCAAATGAGAAATTTACAAAAGCAATCGAAGAGATAGACAAAACTATAGACCATCTTCAGAAGACCAAGGAAGCCCTATTGTCTTCTGGAAATAATCTGCGTCTGGCCAATGACAAGGCGCAGGATCTGACTGTAAAACGCCTGACGAAAAACAATCCAACGATGGCGACAAAGTTTACTGAACTCAACGCTGGCAGTGATAATACTCAATAAACCGTCCGCTATAAGTGGCGTAAAACAGCCTTGGCTTGGCGAAAGAAAACGGGATATACTTAGCCTTACTTCACAGTTTGTTTATGACCTGATGGTTGGCAAAAAATCAAAGCGGCGCGTTGTTTATAAACAGTGAAATTAGAAAATTTGTATTAGTGGAGGTTGAGATATGCACTTAGGTTCAATATATTTGATAGTTAATGATTTTGAGGAATCAATTGTTTTCTATGAAAAATTGCTGGAGATACCTGTAACAAGTAAGAATATTAGTAGGTTTGCTCAATTCATTTTTGATGGTCATAATATTTCCATTATGAATGGGCATTTTGACACCGACCACCCCGACAAGGTGGTTCATAAGGGCGAGTATTCGAATGCGATGGACGATTTTCGAACTATCGCACTTGCGTCAAACACGCATAAATTTGTTTTGAACTTCTGGGAGGAGGACTTGCAGAGAGAGTATGAGAGGATAAAGAGCTTGAATATTTCCGAATCCCTTACAAAGATCAAGTATGTTTGCAATGTTACTCAGTATTACTATTTTCAACTAACTGACCCGGATGGCAACGTTATTGAGGTAACAGGAGCCTATACACCTAAAGATGGTGAATTTGATGAATGATTTTGGTCTATACGTAATTGCAGAACTCGAAAATGCGAGCAGCACGCCTTTGGAAGACGATCTCAAAACCGGCGAAATACGTAAAATATAAACTGCATTTATTTTATACAACAGACCACTAAACAGGAATTTGTCAGAGGATATGATGAAGTATATTAAAAGATTGGTTAATCAATTTCGAAATGCTATAGATGTAGCTAGGGATGCAGGGGAGCTTGATAAAGACATATCATTTTACAAATTCCCGCGTGGATGCTGTGGTGATGCTAGTGATTTGTTAGCTCAGTTCTTGCTGGAAAACGGTATCAGAACATATTATGTCAGTGGTACGTATAGAGATGTTTCGTTTGAAAACATTCAGACTCATGCATGGTTATTGACTGATAATCAGACTATTATAGATATCACTGGCGATCAGTTTAGAGATAATCCGGATTTTTTGAATTATGATAAATCAGTCTATGTCGGAGCAGAGGATGATTTTCATAGACTATTTGAAGTTGAAGATCGTGATGTCCATGAAAATATCAGCTTAGATGCCTTGGGTAGTATGTGCCAGCCGAGACTAAAGGGGTTGTATCGGAAGATTATTAAACACATTTAGCAATGCATCACGCTTTTTCATAGAGGCGGAGGATCTAATAAATTTATGTTTGTTTTCAGATAATATCAATAAATTCCAATTTATTGAGCATGTCATGTGACTGTTATGAGCCAGACTGTGTGAAAACGCAAAAACAATTTAGCTTTTATGCCTTAAGTGGGGCGTTTACTACGCTCATGTGGAATTTGATAGGCCGTTTCCCTAAAACTCCCCTTTATATAAGATATAGTGGTGAATCGAAATTCGATATTTTCGTTTTCACACAGTCTGAAGCATAATCAGAAGTTAGCATAATTAATAATCCCTAGGAGTTTAATATGAAAAATTACAAATACATAATGTTCGACCTTGATGGAACAATTACCGACCCCAAAATCGGTATAACTAAGTCTGTTGCGTACGCACTAAAATATTTTGGAATTGAAATTGACAATTTAGATACATTACGAAAATTCATAGGTCCGCCGTTAAAAGAATCTTTTGTTGAATATTACGGATTTAGTGAACATGATGCTAATTTAGCAGTTGAAAAATATAGAGAATATTTTGGTGTGACAGGACTATATGAAAACACAGTTTATTGTGGAATGGAAAAGTTGCTGCAAAACCTTAGAAATCATAAAAAAATATTGATAGTCGCTACATCAAAACCTACAGTGTATGCAATTAAAATACTGGAACATTTTGATTTACTTAAATACTTTAACTTTGTTGCTGGCAGTGAGTTGAATGGAGATAGGACGAAAAAATCTGAAGTAATTGCATACGCTTTAGAGCAAAACAAAATTGAAGACCTTACAGGTGTTATTATGATTGGTGATCGTGAACATGATATTATCGGAGCTAAGAAAGTAAGTATTTCTTCACTCGGTGTATTATTCGGTTATGGAGATAGAAACGAACTCGAAAAAGCCGGCGCTGATTTTATTGCTGATACAGTTAAGGAAATTGGTCATCTGCTCTTATAATGAGCAAACTGAGAAACTTAAAACATAGCCTTAAATTTCCATTATGCTTATGATATACCAAATATTTGCGCACGATAAACTGAAAGTAATTTATATGACGCGCAGATAAGCATAATTTGAATTGGAGGTTATGATGCCAACAAAAGTTAAAATCAAAATTAATGATATACCTGAACTCCGTGTTGAGCTTGATGCAATCTATGAGGAAAAAACTCAGCTTCAACTGGCACAATGGAGTCTGAAGCTTGCAGAACACATTCTGACACTTGTTGGATACAATTATAAAGATGACCCGGTTATTCAAAATGGCTTTGCTATAAACAGGCAGTGGCAAGCTAGAGCGGTACGGATGTTTGATGTTCGCCAGGCAGGATTTAAGGTACACCAACTGGCAAAATCATGTAACGACCCTATTTCACAAGCTGCTTTGCGTGTAACAGGTCAAGCTGTTGGCAGCGGGCATATGTGGGAGCATGCTATGGTTGCTTCTGACTATGCGATCAAGACGATTAATCTCAAATTCCCCAGCGATATGAGCGCAGTAAGAGCAGAACGTGAATGGCAAATCACAGCTTTGAGATAGTCAAATTTCAAGTATTGAGCAAACTGCGAAACTTAGTAAGCTGATCGGCGTTCCCATTATGTTTACTTAATACCATATATTGTAATCCGGTGAGCTGCATGTATTTTATAATATATGAATGCGATCATATTCCAGATTCCTCGCAGAAATTACACAACTTATAATTAAACATCTTTATCCGCGCGACAAGACGCGGCAATAATACTTAAACATTGTAAGGAGAGACCGTTATGGCTCAGCAACTATCATTCACCTCAGTCATCGAGAGCGCAGCAAAACTCCCGCTTGTCCACATCGACCGAGAAGAGTTCCTGACCAAGAACCTCAGCAAGCTGTGTACTCAAACGCAGTTGCAAAAGGCTATCGTTGAGGGAACGCTTCATGCCGACATTCCGATTGCAACATTGGACAGTCTGGCAAATGCCGTGATTAACGCAGAAACCATCAAGGTAACCGCCATATCAACAGCGGCAGGCATACCGGGCGGGTTCGCTATGGTTGCTACTATCCCGGCTGACTTGGCGCAGTTCTACGGATTTGTAATCCGTATTTCGCAAGAACTGGCATACATATACGGTTGGGATGAGATATTTGCCGAATCGTCTGAGCTTGACGCGGGCACGGAGTCTCAACTCATTTTGTTTATCGGCGTGATGTCCGGTGTAGGAGCCGCTAACAAGGTCGTGACCACGTTGTTCGGTGAAACGGCAATGAGGGCTATTGCAAAAAAGGTTGCCGCCAAAGCGCTTACTAAAACGTGGTATTATCCAATTGTCAAGAAAATTGCGACAATGTTGGGGCAAAAAATGGTAAAGGCAACATTCGCCAAGGGCGTATCAAAAGCTGTGCCTATACTTGGCGGAGCTATCTCTGGCGGTCTCACGCTGGCAACGTTTAAGCCGATGGCACACAGGCTCCAGAAACATCTCTCAACAATGGCTCATATGTCGCCGGAAGAGTTTGCCGAATACGAAGCCGCTATTGTCTTTGATGAGGAAGACTCAGACACAGATGGCGAGATTGTTGAAGTAGTGATTGAGGAGGCTGCGACAAACTGTTGGGTTTGTACTTGTGGTGCGGAGAACAAAGGTAAATTCTGCCCTGAGTGTGGCAAAGCAAAGCCCGCCGGGATACCGCAATACAAATGTGACAAGTGCGGTTGGGAACCGGATGATAAGACTCACCCACCAAAGTTTTGTCCGGAATGTGGCGACCCATTTGATGACGGCGACATAGTATTGGTATAACATAATTAGCAAACATTATAAGAAAACCCGGTAGCTCTCCAGTTACTATGAGTTGCCCATTATGTTTAAACCTTGCATACGAATATAAATTTGATTATATGGAAGAAAGTAATAAATGAAAGTTATTGAAAAGGAAAAACTTGTTATTCGTGATTCGTTTATTTTGCCTTTCGCAGGCGGAGAAATATGGTGTACAGAACTTGATTCTTTGTCAATTTACACTGATGTTGTGAAAAATAAGTTTTTGAATGATATGGACACAATTCGAAAGCCATCGTCTCCTGCTGCAATAGGCATAAATCTAACGAATACATTAATCGATACTGATATAGCAGATTTAATTATAAAAGAACTAAATAGTATAAAGCGTCCGATAAGGGTTGCAATAATAGGAATCAATATCAAAGGAAAAATGAAATTTAATTTTGAACTGAAAAAACAAGAAGGTTTTTTTGTTTACAAATATTTTACTGACCCTGAAAAGGCAAAAGAATGGTTGATTCTTAATAATCAATAGTATATTTCGAGTACTGCGAACCCTATAGCATTATCCATAAACTGACTTACCGTTTGCTGATGTTAGAATTTCCTATTATGTTTATGACCTGATAGTTGGCAGAAAATCAAAGCGACACATTGTTTATCAGACTGTGTAAAAACAAAAAATTGAAATTCCAACCCCCCATTACACCCGGTAAAATACGATGTTTTAGGGATAGATCCGCGATATATCGACTAAATACACCGTAGACTCACCACTTTTTCAGGAATTTATAATTATTTCTACGTTTTTACACAGTCTGTTATATAATCTCAAGTTTAATAAGAATGAAAATTATTATACATTCTTTGGATTGTGGTAAGTCCTCAAAAAAGGAGTCAATTCATATGCCATATTACATCAAACCCGGTGAATATCGTCACTTCAAAGGCAACATATATGAAGTTATTGAAATTGCCAAGCACAGTGAGACACTCGAAGAAATGGTTGTTTATCGTGCGTTTTACGGTGAGCGTGGGCTGTGGGTTCGCCCTGCTTCGATGTGGGACGAAATAGTTGAATATAACGGTGAAAAAGTCAAACGGTTTACTCCAATTAAGAGTAGAAAAATGAAAGTTATCATATCACGAAAAGGTTTTGATTCGGGTTTCGGCGGATGCCCGAGTCCGATTCTGCCCGACGGTACGATGTTGTCTATGCCAATTCCCATTGAAAAAGAAAACAATGCGCTGCTGTTCACCGAAATAGAGTACAAAAATCGTACATATTCCGAGTATCTGAAACAACTTAATCCAAAGAAAAATTATGAGTTTTGTCATCTCGACCCCGATATTCGCGCAAATGTCAGGAAAACACCCATCAGTAACTGGCAGCCGGCATTCGGTCAGTGTGAGGCTGCACAGTCGCATCTTAAAAATTGCGGCGTAACCGTCGGGGACTTGTTTTTATTTTTCGGGTACTACCGCAAGACTGAAGATGATGGTTCGGGAAATCTAAAATACATAAGAACAGCACCGGAAATTCAGGCATTATACGGTTATTTACAGATCGGAGATATAATAAAAGATGATGACGTCAAAAAATATCCTTGGCACCCTCACTGCGATAGCTGCTATTTCAAACCCAACGGTAACAACACCTTATACCTGGCAAGCGAAAAACTTTTAATTAACGGAGAGGACACCGATCTGCCCGGTTACGGTGTATTCCGCTATTCTGACGATGTTGTTTTGACAAAAGACGGGCTGTCGAGAAGCAGATGGAAGCTGCTTGACTGGATGAAAGATGCAAAAATTTCCCGCCACTTCCCGAAAGATATTAAGGAAGACTATTTTCAAAGCGTAAGCATCGGTCAGGAATTCGTCATTCAGGAAAATGACGCCGTAACCGAATGGGCAAAGAGAATTATTCTTAACAACACCGTAAATAATCAATGAGATCGCGGCGGTTCTTATATTTACATCCACATTTTATAAAATAAGAACGTGGCGAGTATTCGAGTTTTTTGTTTCGATATAAATTAAATATATATAGAGTAAAGTTGTATTGTTTTTTTAATCATTCAATTCAAATGGCTCAGTAATGTTATGAGAGGAGAACATGATGGATTCAATTTCCTTTATTGATACTGAAATTGATGCAAATAGTGGAAAAATATTTGATATCGGCTGTGTAAAAGAAAACGGGAATGAATTTCGCTCAACTTCAGTTGAAAATCTCATTGGATTCTTAAAGGGAACCAAGTATGTCTGTGGACATAACATCATAAAGCATGATTTGAAATTTATTAAAAATGCTGTGGTTGATGCAGGTGTTCGCTATTGTATTGATACTCTTTATCTCTCACCTCTTTTGTTTCCGACCAAACCATATCATGCTCTTTTAAAAGATGACAAGTTGCAGACAGATGACATCAACAATCCTTTGAATGACTCCAAAAAGGCAAAAGACCTATTCTATGATGAAATCGCGGCTTTTACTAATTTAGATAAAATACTAAAGCAAATATATTATTCTCTGTTAAAAGATAAAATTGAGTTTCGTTCCTTCTTCAGATTTATTGAATTTGAAGTTATAACAGAAAATATCGAAACGTTAATTCAAAAGAAATTCAACAAACTGATATGTGAAAATGCAAATATATCTAAAATAATCTCAGCAAATCCAATTGAACTGGCCTATTGTCTGGCTTTAATTAATACAAAAAGCAATTATTCAATTACCCCACCTTGGGTATTGAAAAATTATCCGACTGTTGAAAATATTATGCGCTTACTAAGAAATAATCCTTGTTTAACGGGTTGTGATTATTGTAACAATTCGCTCGACATTTATATAAATTTACATAAATATTTTGGTTACGATAGTTTTAGAACCTATGCTGGTGAGCCTTTGCAAGAGCAGGCCGTAAGTGCTGCTGTCAGTAATAAATCTCTTCTGGCGGTTTTCCCGACAGGTGGTGGGAAATCAATCACTTTTCAGTTGCCTGCGATTATGAGCGGAATAAATACCAGAGGCCTAACAGTTGTAATTTCACCACTTCAATCATTGATGAAAGATCAGGTTGATAATCTTGAAAGATCTGGTATTGTCGATGCCGTTACTGTAAACGGTTTACTTGACCCGATTGAAAGGGCAAAGTCAATAGAGAGAGTTGAAAATGGTTCGGCTTCAATTCTTTACATTTCGCCTGAATCTTTGCGTTCAAAAACCATTGAACATCTACTACTGGGTAGGAACGTTGTGCGTTTTGTTATTGATGAGGCACATTGCCTATCTTCATGGGGGCAGGATTTTAGGGTTGACTATCTTTACATAGGGGACTTTATTAAAGAATATCAGCAAAAGAAAAACCTCGAAGAAAAGATACCGGTTTCATGTTTCACTGCAACCGCAAAACAAAAGGTTATTAGTGATATCAGTGATTACTTTAAAGAAAAGCTCTCGCTTGATCTTGAATTGTATACATCAGCCGCATCCAGAAATAATCTCAAATATGTTGTTTTCATAAAAGACAATGAAGAAGATAAATACAACGCATTAAGAAATTTAATAGAAGAAAAAAAACGACCTACAATTGTCTATGTTTCACGAACAAATAGGGCATTTACGCTTGCGCAAAAACTAACAAAAGATGGTTATGACGCAAGACCGTATCATGGCAAGATGGATAAAAAAGAAAAAATTATCAATCAGGATGCGTTCATTAAGGGTGAAATTCAGATCATAGTTGCGACATCCGCTTTTGGTATGGGCGTAGACAAAAAAGATGTTGGATTGGTTATTCATTTTGATATACCGGATTCTCTTGAAAACTATGTACAGGAAGCTGGTCGAGCCGGCCGGGATGAGTCAATTTCAGCTGAATGTTATATTCTTTTTAATGATGAAGACCTGAATAAACATTTTATACTTTTGAATCAAACCAAAATGAGTATTAAGGAAATACAGCAAATTTGGAAAGCGATTAAAGACTTGACCAAAATACGTTCAAAAGTGTCTCAGTCTGCGCTTGAGATCGCAAGAAAAGCTGGATGGGACGACAGCGTGATTGATATTGAAACGAGGGTAAAAACGGCAATTGCTTCACTTGAGAATGCAGGTTTACTTAAGCGTGGTCAGAATATGCCAAGAATATATGCAAACAGTATCCTTGCTAAAAACGCTCAAGAAGCAATTGAAAAAATAAACGCGTCCAGCAAGTTTAACGATAAGCAGAGAATGAATGCCACAAGAATTATCAAAAAACTGATTGCGAGCAGAAGCAGAACTCGCCTCGATGATGAAGAGGCAGAAGCGAGAATCGATTATATTTCAGATCACCTTGGAATTGTGAAAGAAGATGTTATTAAAGTAATAAATCTTTTAAGAGAAGAACATATTCTAGCTGATACAAAGGATCTGAATGCGTATATCAGGAGGAAGGAACACAAAAATCGATCCCTGAATATCTTATTATCTTTTTGCAAAATCGAGGAATTTTTACTGACTGTTTTGATTGATGAAGAACAGACCTTTAATATAAAAGAGCTTAATGAAACTGCTGAACAAAATGGCTGTGAGAATGTTACGACAAACTCAATAAGAACAATTATCAATTTTTGGGCAATAAAAAACTGGATAAAACGTCCTCAGGAAAATTCGAAAAATCACATCACAATTCTTCCAATTTATAAATGTGAAGATTTAGCAGTAAAACTCTCTAAGCGGCAGGAACTTGCCCGATTTATTATCGGATTTCTATATGAAAGAAGCAACGCAAATAATCGAGAAGAAGACAAAAATCAAAAAGAAGAAGTTTTGGTTGAATTTTCAGTAATGGAATTAAAGGAAGCCTACGAGCACGATATTACTTTGTTTAAAAAATCTACCAACATTGAAGAAATTGAAGATGCGCTTTTTTATCTCTATAGAATTGACGCTTTGAAAATCGAAGGCGGATTTCTTGTTGTTTATAATGCTATGGAGATTCAGCGAATAGAGCAGGATAACAAGAGACTTTATAAATTGAAGGATTATCAGCAGCTCGAAGAATTTTATCAGAATAAAGTTCGGCAAATACATATTGTCGGGGAATATGCAAATAAAATGACACATGATTATAAAGATGCCCTTCAATTTGTAGATGATTATTTTCAGATGAGTTACTCTTATTTTTTAAATAAATATTTTAAAGGCAGCAGACAAAATGAAATTAACAAAAATATTACACCGGCAAAATTCAAACAGCTTTTCGGCGAGCTTTCACCAGCACAGCTAAAGATTATTACCGATAAGGAATCAAAATATATTGTTGTTGCCGCCGGACCGGGTAGCGGAAAGACAAGAGTTTTGGTACATAAGCTAGCGTCCTTGATGATGATGGAAGATGTCAAACATGAACAATTGCTAATGGTCACCTTTTCAAGAGCGGCCGCAACTGAGTTCAAAAAGCGACTATTTAATCTAATTGGTAATGCAGCAAATTTTATTGAGATTAAGACATTTCATTCATACTGCTTTGATTTGCTTGGCAAAGTTGGTACCATTGAAAAATCAAATGATATTGTCAGGAATGCCATAAATAAGATCAAAAGTAATGATGTTGAGACTGGCAGAATTACAAAAACTGTTCTAGTTATCGATGAGGCTCAAGATATGAATGCAGATGAATTTGCACTCATTAATACTTTGATGGAACAAAATGAAGATATGCGAGTTATTGCTGTAGGCGATGATGACCAGAATATTTATGAATTCAGAGGTTCAAGTTCAAAATATCTTGCAGAATTGATTGCTGAAAAAAATGCCACGGTGTATGAACTTATTGAAAACTATCGTAGTAAGCGCAACATTGTTGAGTTCTCTAATCTGTTTGCAAACAGGATATCAAATCGCTTGAAAAAGGTACCGATTCAAGCGGTGCAAAATAATAGCGGTAAAATTAAAATTGTTCAGCATAAAGGTTCTAATATGATAGTACCGTTGGTAGATGATATTCTTGCACAGATGTTAAACGGAACCACATGCATTTTAACGGATACCAATGATGATGCTTTGCAAATTACCGGTTTGCTTGTTAAAAATGGTTTACATGCAAAATTGATACAGTCAAACGAAGATTTCAATTTATATAATTTACAGGAAATCAGATTCTTTATGGATAAGCTCAATTTAGATTATGATTCTTATACAATAACATGTGATGACTGGGCAAAAGCCAAACACGATTTAATCACCAAATTCAATAACAGTTCAAATTTAGAGGTCTGTCTAAATATTTTGATGGATTTTGAGTATACGAATACGAAGATTAAATATAAATCCGATCTGGAAGTATTTATCCGTGAATCTAAGTATGATGACTTTTATGGTATTTCGAACGACACTATTTTTGTTTCGACAATTCACAAAGCAAAAGGAAGAGAATTTGACAACGTCTTTCTTGTGCCTAACCCATTCAAACCTCGTTCTGACGAAGACTTAAGGAAAATTTACGTTGCTCTTACACGGGCAAAAAACAATCTAATCATACATTATAATGGCAATTATTTAGAGCCAATCATAGCAGAAAATCTTGAAATAATTTCTGATACAAAAGATTATCCAGTTCCCCAACAAATCGCAATGCAGCTGACGTATAAAGACGTTTTTCTTGACTTTTTCGCGTACACCCAAAATGCAGTATCAAAACTTTGCAGCGGCGAAGAGCTTCTCATTGACGGGTATAACTGCCGTAATTCAGACGGTAAATCTATTTTGAAGTTCTCGAAGCAGTTTATTGGTAAAATGGAAGACATGAAGCAAAAAAACTACATTCCCATAAAAGCAAAAATACGGTTTATTATTTTTTGGAAAAAAGAAGATGCAGAACATGAAATTGAAATTGTTCTACCCGATGTCTATTTTGAAAGAGTAGATGAAAATTTAGAGAGTATTTAGCTTTGTTATCATTTACAGTAAACTGTTAATAGGAAATCTTACATATTCACATCTATTGTGACATTGTCTTTACTAAAATAAAAAGAACTTCAAGTTAAGCTAATAATGAGAAGTAAAAAAGGCGGATAACTTTGATGAAATACAATAAGCTGGTGAGAGATAAAATACCCGAAATTATTGCCGCAGATGGTCGGGTAGCCATTTGCGAAATCCTTTCTATCGGAGCTTACCTTGAATTACTGGATGCCAAGTTGAACGAGGAGCTCGCTGGGTATCAGGTAGACAAAAGTATTGATGAATTGGCAGATCTACTGGAAGTCATTTATGCTGTTGTGAACGCTCATGGATACTCGTTGGAACAGTTAGAGCAAATTCGCGCAGAAAAGGCCGAGAAACGTGGAGCATTTGAAAAAAAAATTTTTCTTAAGGAAGTTGTTGAACACAAAAATACTGTTTAAAGAAGGCGTTAAGTGTGTTTGTCAACTAAAAAGTTAAGCGTTTGGGCCTCGAAAAGTTGTGCAGTGCTAAAGCACTGGATGGAAAAAAAGTCATTGTCAATGCCTAAAAAACTATTGCCCTTAAAGATGTCAAACGCTTTAAGGGGATAACAGAGCTGAGCTTTCAAATCTTGCAAAAATATTCGTATCAGAGTAACTGGAACGCTGAGCATTTACCGTATATGGAGCCAGAGAGATATACGGTATTGGGAAAGGTTCATACCCACATAGATGATTGGCTGTAGAAGGACAAGCGGTAGCCAGGAAGCAACGAAACATAATTACAAGAATATACCATCGGTTGCAAAAGGAATTGGTTTTGAGGGCTGCTACTCAAGCGTCAAGAGGTTTGTCCGCAAAAAGAAATATTTCATTAATGAAGCAGTAACCGATTATCTTGTGTATAATAAAATAAATCATACCAATATCGGTCATATGAATCAGTCCAGTATTGGTGTTCCTACCAATGCACCAATATAAAGTTCACCTTAAAATTTGATTTTGTCTGTAAACGGATTGTTTCTTTAGCAATATCGAGAGGCATCTCAAAACTATCCGGTAATGCACAAGAAAATATCTCAGTGCCAATAAAGTCGGCACCGCTTATAATAATTTAGCCATTTCCAGCGGTATTACCTCCAATCAACTGCCGCCACATCGAACTATATTCCTCACACATCAACTCATTAAGCTGTCGTATTTGGTAAGCGTTAAAGACGTATTCCGATGCCATTTCCAAATAACCTTTATGTGTGATAGCGATAGTCAAAATGGTTTCAATTACTGTTTCGGTTGTCGTTACTTCTTTTCCACTAACATCGGTAGTTATGGTAGTGCGTTCTTTTTCTACCGTAGAAAAAGAAGGTGATATGGCAGTCATCTTCCAAAGAATTGACTGTAGAGTTTGAACCTTTGAGTCATCAATCGTAACAACCTCTGTGGGCTCACTTGAATTTGAAGCTGTTTTAACTGCATAGACAGATAACACCTCGTCCCATTTTATTGTTGTTGTTCCGTCCACTGAGATGATTTCCACTCTATCGTGAGGATTGTTGCTTTTTATTTCTTCAATCTTGTCATTAAATTCAGTATTTAACTCTGATATTACCTGTGTCATTGTCCTACCTTGTGGCGTTGTTTGTTCACTAGAAAAGAAAACACCGGTCCCAGAGCTTAAAATTAGTGCGAATAAACAGATTAATAGGATTATTGCAATTGCGACCAAGCCACCTGCCGCAATAAGAGAACCCAAGCCTTTAACTGCCGCAATAATAGCTTTAACTGCTGTAACAGTTGCCTTGACTACTGCTTTTGTAGTAACTGCAGCTGCCTTAACTGCTACTCGTGCCGACTGTATCGCTACATTTGTCGCTTTTGCAGTAGCTTGTGTGGTTTTAGCTGCAACCTTTGCCGTTTGTTGAAAAGTTTTTATTGTTGCTTTGGCTGTATACTCTGCGGATTTAACAGTTTTTTGAGTCGTTTTAATAGTCCTTTTTGCTGTGACCTTTACAGTTTTACCTGTGGCTTTTGCTGATTGTTTTATCGTAGTTTCAACTTTTGGAGCAGTCTTTATTGTTTTTTCAGCGGATTGTTTAGTAGCTTGTGTGGATTTGCGCATATTCTGATGCGTGTACTTTTGAGCCTGTTCTTTAATAGGCTCAGATACACTTTCAGCCTGCCTTTTAGCATTACGAGCGTTCTTTAATTGGTCAACAATCTTACCAGTTTGCTTTTTTAGTTGATGCCCTGTTTCATAAACCAAATTTTCCGCACCACGAGTAGTATTGTCAGAAGCGTATTCAGCTGGGGAACTATGCTCGGATTGCTGTGTATGCTCTGCTTCGTCTTTCGTGCGAATAAAGGCATTTCTCATTCTATCAACAGAATTTCCTGCTTTATCATTTACTTTAATACCTTTTACAATGTCCCGTGTTTTTATTTTGTCACTCAAAATTTCACCCCCAAATAAAAATAGCACCCACCGTTTTGGTGAGTGCTTAGAGTTTCACATTCAATATTTCATTGCAAAAATACACTAATCATTAAAAGTAACCTTTATAAACTTATTTTTGCCTTTGCTTATTATCATCTCAGCAATATTTTCTATTGTAAGATTGCTGTCAGAAATAGTTATATTGTTTATTTTAATTCCACCACCAGAAATAAGCCTACGAGCATCACCATTTGAGCTTGCAAATCCTACAGCTTTTATCAACTCAATTATGCCAATTCCTTTAGCCTCAATTTTCACTGTTTCAATATTTTCAGGGAGTTTACCAGAAGCAATTTCTTTGTAACGGTTTTCTGCGGTAAGCATACAATCCTCACCGTGATATATTCTGACAATTTCACGAGCGTAGACAAAATGCGCTTCTCGTATATTGGTACTAATAATCGGTTCATAATCTTCAGCAGGTATATCGGTCGTATGTCTGAAATAATCATTCATAAGCATATCAGGAATTTTCATACACTTTTCAAACATGATTTCTGCTGATTCATTTAAACCAATATAGTTATCAAGTGACTTGCTCATTTTCTCAATGCCATCAAGTCCAATAAGCAAAGGAAATGTAATAACATCTTGTTGTACTTGTCCATAGTCTTTTTGCAACTCTCTACCTACAAGCAAATTAAAGGTTTGGTCGGTACCGCCTACCTCAATGTCGGCATTCAATGCGACAGAGTCATATCCTTGCATTAGGGGATAAAATATCTCGTGCAATCCTATTGGTTGATTATCCGCATAACGCTTTGCAAAATCGTCACGTTCCATTATTCTTGCGAGTGTGTATTTTCCGGCAAGCGAGAGAACATCAGCAAAATTCAATTTTGAAAGCCATTCTGAATTATAGGTTATAACAGTCTTGTTTTTATCAAGAATCTTGGTCACCTGCTCAAAATAGCTTTTACCATTAGCTCTTGTTTGCTCAAATGTTAGTGGCACTCTTGTCTTACTCTTACCTGACGGATCACCAATCATTCCAGTAAAATCACCGATTACAAAAATAATCTCATGCCCTAAATCCTGAAACATTCTTAACTTACGCAAAACAACCGAATGACCGAGATGCAGGTCAGGGCGGCTTGGATCAGCTCCAAGCTTTATTTTTAATTTTCTACCACTATTGAGTTTTTGCATTAATGTGTCCTCTGAAAATATTGAAACTGCATTTCTTTTTAATATTTCAAAAAAATCCTGTGTGTTCATAAATGCTCCTCTTTCTTTTTAAATGAATAAAAAACAGACCGAAGCTCTGGAGCTTCGGTCTGCAATCTACCCTTAACAAATCAATTAGGGTAACCGCAACCAAAGCCTGTTTCCGTAATAATAAGAAACAGACTGGCTATAATATGAATTTTTAACAAATGGCAAACTCATAAACTGTACCTCAAAAGATTTTTTTATATTATAGCAGATTGAAATAATTATGTCAATTGCTGCCATTCGTTTGCTTTGCGACTATGCTGTTTTATGCAAATACAACTTGTGTTGAAACGCTTACAGGCAGACTGCTTTTTGCAGTCTGCCTGTTGTTTCTTATTCAAGTAACTCACCGGGCTTTGTTGACATCAGCTTATATAACTTCGTATTACGAGGGAAGTTGTCGCTAAACGGAACAAGAGAACTACCCACCTTTACTAAGCCATTACCCGCTGCAACATTGGTAATATAGGAAAGCTGAAGGTCGGAAATGTTTAATAGCTGGGCAAGCTGTGTTCGGTCTGTTGATGCCTGATTGAGCATCACTATAAATTCAGAGTTTGCAAGCATTGTTCTTGCAGTATGGCTCTGCAATAGGTCATCCACATTCTGCGTAATACCAGTGCAGAAAGCACCGTACTTACGAACACGCTTCCAAAGGGTAAACAGGAAGTTTGCTGAGTACTCATGTTGAAATAGCAAATATATCTCGTCAATAATGATAAATGTGTTTTTGCCTTTGGCTCTGTTGGCGGTAACTTGGTTGAGGATACTGTCAAGCACTACAAGCATGCCAATAGGCAAAAGCTGTTTGCCAAGGTCAAGAATGTCATAGCATATTAAACGATTATTGACATCCACATTAGTCTGCTTTGCAAAGGTGTTTAAGCTACCATCTGTAAACAGCTCAATTGCAAGAGCAATTTCCTGTGCCTCTGGCTCATTCTGTTTT
>Ga0209125_1001768_pt1 | contig 18721 bp, 13 predicted proteins | sample BarGraIncub1131A_FD_184503 | JGI IMG/M metagenome (GOLD analysis project Ga0209125, IMG submission 184503) | Arctic peat soil microbial communities from Barrow, Alaska - Barrow Graham LP Incubations 11-31A (SPAdes) (version 2) | ecosystem: Environmental > Terrestrial > Soil > Wetlands > Peat...
CAATCTGCATGCATCTGCTTGTCGCAATAGTCAAAAAGAGAATGAAATTAGAGCCGCCGCTCTACACTTTATTACAGATTTTCGGCTTGACCTTGTTTGAGAAAATGCCTATAAATGAGCTATTTATAAATACGAATTACAATTTAACCAGTCCGGACAATTCTAACCAGTTGAATATCTGGGAGTTTTAACCGGACACTAGTGTCTAAATATATAAAATTGCAATCCTTTTGAGGCGAGAGTAATATAATGTTACTACCCAACTGTTTACGGTTGGGTAGTATCTTATAAATATAAACACAAATACTGACTTATTACTTCGCCTTCATTTTTAAACAGTCTTTAACAAATGTCCCATTGTACATGATTCTGCATGTATAAGATGGGTTATTATCGCAGACATCTGAACATGCAATATTAACGCCTGATTCACTACTAGCTAATGCTTCAATGTTGTCAAGAGTGATAGAAGATAATAGATTATTCTTTTCTGAATTAATATTAACTAATGTGGTTAATGCAATTGCAAATAAAGGAATGCAAACTAAAATTATTTTTTTCATAATGTATATATTATAAATAAATATATGTAAGATTAATAATAACTGTATATATCATTTCAACAGCGAATTACAATTGATATTAGTATTTTTCTTTTTCCCTCCTTTCTTCTTAAATTATGAATATAGTGGCTTACATTGTCGGTGTTATGTTATGTTATGTTAATTTAATAATAGCATCTCTTCCACGGTAATATTTTATTTATTCTGCTATTCCTTTTATGGATAGCCGTACTGGTGAGTTGTTTGTGTTAGCATAAACGTCGATTGTTTTGTAAAAATAACCTTTGCTATCAGGTCTCATGGTAACTGAAATTACTGTAGTTTTTCCGGGTTTAATGGGCATCTTGTCAAAATCAGCGTGTGAGCAACCACAAGATGTTTTTGCAGAATATATTACCAAAGGTTTTTCTCCAGTATTTTTTAGCATAAAGCAGAGAGTGCTTTTCTTGTTGATCCGAATATGTCCAAAATTCAATTCTGTTGAGTCCACTTGAAGTATGGTTGATAGAGTAGTCTTTTTTATTGGATCAATAGACATCAATTTTTTATACAACTCCCATATTTTTGGATTAATGAATGGGTCTCCAACCATTAAGACTGTGTTGTTTTTATTCAATAAAAAGCATTGGTATGGTCGCTTCTTTGGAAAATGGTTTTGTTTATTTATTTTGTCTGTGAGATCAACGATGACAGGATAATTTAGTTGGTGTTGGCGCAATAGCAGTTGTAATTCTTTTTTCTTTTTAGGTTGGAATATAAAGATAAAACTAACACTTTCAGGTGCGATGGAATCAGCTTCTTCAATTAATGATTTCCAATCATAAAACCTTAATCTGCAGCTTGTACAGCCAGTAGAATCTATGTATAACAAGATTTTAAAGGGCTTTTGGAGTATATCCGTGCAAGCTGTATCTTTTCCTAAGATCGAGAATTGAATGTTTTTCGGAAAAATAATTTTCTTTCCAATCCATTCTGTGACAATCATTTCAGACTCTTTTTCTTCCTTACTTTTACAGGAAGAGCTCAGGAGTAAAAGTGTAATAAAAATAAAAGGTGTGATTTTTGATTTCATAAATAAGTTTCTATTTCATTAATTTTTTTTCATCGAATATTCCATTAACGGTTGATCACTGTTTACATCCAATGCTAGCAAGCATCTTTTCACTTCGTCAATGCAGAATCCAGAAACAAACCGATCCAGTTTGTATTTCTTTACTAAAACTCCTTTCAAATCAAAGATATGGATTTGGTCCCCGCCTTCCTTTTTGATTTTTCCACGTTTGACGTCTTCAATACGGCTGCCCCAAAAGAGAGCATAAATGAATTTATCTCCGACATGGACGTCGCTATAGCCCATAATTCCATTGGGAATGGCCACGCCGTCTCTGACAAAATACTTTGGGGCGCCTTCATGTCCATAATGCGTGTAGATAAGAGAATCGTGTGCCAGATTGTACACTTCGAGGGCTTCGCCAAGTTGTGTGGCAACTGCCAGAATCCCATTGTTAGGGTTGTAATCAATGAATGAACGCCATGCTTGAGCAGTAGTAATGTCAGGCATGGTTGGCTTCTTGCGGATGGGGATTGAGCCGACACTTTTTACAACAATTCCTAGTTGGTTTACCAGAATGTAGCGGTTTTTACCTGTGTAGTCAGGGACAACAAAAAGTGAATCGTTGACGAGATCAAAATCCAAAGTTCGGATCAAACGGCCCTCAAGCGCAATTTGTTTTTGAATCTTTTCCTGTATGCTTATCAGTTTCTTTTGGTTGGCGTCGAGTAACCAAAGGTTGTTTTGAGAATCGAACCTGATGTTCTCGGAATCTAATACCTCTCCCGGACCATTGCCCATTTTCCCGATCGATTTCAAATGTTTTAGTTCTGGGTACGAAAAAAGATGAATGCAATTCTCCGTTCCATGCAAATCCATAACATATAAAACGTTATCAGATAAACGGATACGAAAAGGATAGCGAATAAAGACATCGTTTATTATAAGTTGTTGACCTGAAAGGCATATAGTTTGAATACTATTTGATGTATCTGGTTGATCGCTTTTACAGGAGGCTAAAACGGAACAAACAAGTATCAGAAGCATTGCATTAAAAGAGATTCTCATGCTTGACTACTTGATGTATAGAACCTTAACCATACTATTTGGACAATCAAGACTACCAATACCAAAACAGACATACAGTTCGTTTTCAGTATTTGTCAAGGCCTCTATATTAAATAATGTCACATTCGATTCTTCTGCTTGACTATTTTGAAGAGTTATTGTTAAAGTAAGGCAAGTAAGCAGTAAAAAAATTGAAACAGCTATTTTCTTTTTCATATACCATAAAATTGATTAAAAACACATTCTTAAACGAAAAATGTAAATGAATAAAAAAATACTGATGATGGAGCCCATTAATTCTAATTCAATTCTCTAATTATTTAAGGTTATTTATTACATTTGTAGATATGACCATATAATAATGCGTCATTTGGAAAACCTTTTAATCGCATGAAATCCCAAAAACAAACGCTTCCATTCGTCGTTGTTGTTGCCCTGTTGGCCATTTTGCTGAATCAGGTCTTTTGGATTGTCAACATGTATCGATCGTACCAACAGGAGTTAATTCTTGCTTTGAACGATGGGATGGAGAGGTCTTTGCGTAAAGAGGTGACGGAACGCATCCATTCGCTGGATGGGCCTATGATTATAAGTTTTAGCCCGCTAGATTCGATAAACAGGGATACTAGTGAAATCATTGAACGAAAAATTCAGACGGAGGATACGACGATCTATGTCAAAGTAAAAAGGAATGACCCCGATGTAGAGTTTCAGATCCTTCAATATTTTCTAATCAACGACAACCCTATCAAAATAAATCAACTGAAAGAGTATCTGCTAACAGAATTAAAAAATAAGGGTTTTAAGGTATACGATTCATACATTGAGTATTATGATTTAAAGGGCGATTCGCTCATCAATCAAAACAAGCCTGAAAAATGGTTGCCATTTTCGGTAGTGTCAACAGACACCATTCCATTGGATGTTCTTAAATCGGTCGGAGTGAAAGCCTTTGTTTCAACATCACCCAGACCCATTTTGGCAAAGATGTCTTTTCAGATTGTGCTGTCACTATTGCTTATCATCCTAGCATCTTATTGCATGATCTATTTAATGAGAACCATTTTCAGGCAGCGAAAAATCGAGAAGATGCGGCAAGACTTCGTTAATGCTATGGTGCATGAGTTTAAGAGACCGATAACAAATGCCAGCACCATGCTGGAGCTTATCCCCCATTATCTGTTAAAGAACAACACAAAGATGGTGAATGAATATCTGACGGGGAGTTTGTTGGAATTCAAAAAGCTGACGGCATATACGGACCGGATACAGCGAATCAGCAACAATGAGCGTGAGCGAATTCAGTTGGAAAAGGTGGAGGTGGCATTGAACCCATTTTTTGAGCGTTTAATTGCTTCTCACTCTGCGAATAAGTACAAACCAGTAGAAATCGAGTTCATGCTGAATACGAGTCGAGAGACTATGAAGGTGGATGAGTTGCACTTTACGAATGTCATGGACAACCTGCTGGAAAATGCCATAAAGTATTCGGGAGAAAGTGTGCATATTCGCATTTTGGTACATGAGAATTCCGGAAAGCTTGAGATCTCGGTTATGGATGATGGGTTCGGCATCTCAAATCGGGATAAAAAATTCGTATTTGATAAATTCTACCGGGTAATCCCGAAATCAAATAAAAAAACGGTCGGGTTTGGTTTGGGTCTGACCTATGTTAAAGCCATTATTGAGGCGCATGGAGGAACGATACGAGTGATGGATGCACCTACAAAAGGGAGCGTGTTTGTACTAAGTTTACCTGATTAAGCTATGAAAAAGAAAATTCTAATTGTTGACGACGACAAAACACTACAAACTGTTTTGGAAGCGTTTTTTAAAGAGAATGGTTTTTCAGTGATACCAGCAAGTGACGGGGCTTTGGCACTTAGCCTATACAACAAAGAAATGCCCGATTTGGTACTGCTTGATCTGGACCTACCCATCATGAACGGATTTCAGGTAGTGGAGGCCATACGAAAGGAAGACTGCATTACGCCGATCATCCTGATGACCGGGTCCTGGATTGATGAAACATACAAAATTAGGGGATATGAGCTTGGGGCCATCCAGTTTCTGGAAAAGCCCGTTACGCCGATGGTGTTACTTGCACAAATCAGGTCTTTGCTGAACCCTCTGCTGAAAGAACTTTTAATTTGTAGTGATCTTCACAAATTCAAGCTGTGCAACCAAACATTGACGATCGATAACCAGAAGATTCAATTCAGGGAAAGGGAGGCACAGATTTTAGCTACGTTGTTTGAGCACCCCAATAGTATGGTTAGCCGTCAAAAAATCCAGACACTGATCTGGGGAAATGATGATGTTCGTAACAATAAAACGCTTGACAATCTGATTTATCAGGTGAAGAGGAAGTTGGAGGATTATCCTGAATTGGTGATCCGGAGTAATTATTCGAAAGGGTATGTTTTGGAAGTACGTCCAATTTAAAAGAGTAATATTATTCTTTTTCTGTGACTTTTCAGTGACTTTTAAACCTCGAATATCCTCCATTTTTGAAGTTTCTTTACCTTAATGTTTTTCAACAATAAGAAAAAAAATATCCCGCAACTAAAATGTGTGAGTGGCACAGGATGGATTGCGGGTTTATTGTATGAACAGATAGCCTTAGTAACCTTTCATTAATACCCTTCGAGATATGCCTAAAAAAACAGCCATTCTGTTTATTTTCACAGCGTTGCTATTAGCATGCTCTTCAGAAAAAGAAAAGAAAAAGTCGACAGTTGATAAAAATGCCACCGCCAGCATTTCGGATAAACCGACCGAGGTCAAGGCGAAACCCGTAAGGCGTGAAATGTTTCATTACGAATTGTGTTCCAACGGGACGGTTTCATCCCTTCGCAGGGCGGAGCTCAATTTTAAGTCGTTGGAGGTTGTGACCAGCATCTTTGTGCAAAATGGAGATAAGGTGAGCAAGGGGCAAAAGTTGGCTTCGCAGGATGCGTTTATGCTCCGGAACAGCTTGGCTCAAGCCAATGACAATATGGAACGTGCCAAACTGGAACTTCAGGACGTATTGATTGGGCAGGGCTATTCGCTGAAGAATCCGGATGCAATACCGGCTGATATCTTGAAAATTGCCAAGGTCAAAAGCAATTCCGAACAATCCAGAATCAATCTGGAGATGGCAGAATACAACCTGAAAGTAGCTACGTTGTACGCTCCATTTTCCGGGGTGGTGGCAAATTTATTTACCAAGGCAAACAATCGTCCGGATGGTTCGCAGCCGTTTTGCAGCATTGTAGACATAGAACATCCGGAAGTGGTTTTCAAAGTGCTGGAGAATGAGTTGCCTCAGGTTCGCAAGGGTGATCCTGTTTTGGTTTCTCCGTTTTCGTCCGAAAGCGAAGTGAGCAAGGGTAAGGTGATTGAGATCAATCCTGTCGTTGACAAGAATGGCATGGTGCTGGTGAAAGCATCGGTCGATAATTCCAAAGGCCGCTTTTGCGATGGCATGAATGTTCAAGTTCGGGTACAGCGGGCTTTGAGCAAGCAACTGTTGATTCCCAAGGTTGCCCTGGTGCTGCGCGACAACCGGAAAGTGGTGTTCACCTGTAAAAAGGGAGTAGCCTTGTGGAACTATGTACAGACAGACATGGAGAATTCCGAAAGTCTGGTGGTCACGGAGGGGCTTCAGGAAGGTGACAGCGTCATTTACGAGGGAAATATAAACCTGGCTCACGAGTCACCGGTCGTTGTAAAGTGAGAACCCGCTGGTCATGATAAAATTCCTGATTAATCGACCGATCTCCGTATTGATGGCGTTTTTGGCTTGCTGCATCTTGGGAGTCATTACGTTGTTTCAAATTCCTGTTTCCTTGTTGCCGGATATTCCGATACCGGAAATTACCGTGCAAATAACGGGTTACAATTCATCCGCAAGGGCATTGGAAAATACCGCTGTAACGCCGGTCCGTCAAATGCTGTCGCAAGTGGGTGGTTTGAGCGATATTCGTTCGGAAACCAGAGATGGCAATGCTATTTTGCGTCTTAGTTTTAAATACGGCACCAACACGGATCTGGCTTTTGTGGAGGTCAATGAGAAGATAGACGCAGCCATGAACTACCTGCCAAAGGGCATGGATAGGCCTAGAGTAATCAAGGCAAGTGCAACGGACATACCGGTGCTTTATCTGAACCTGACACTCCGTTCCGACAAGGACTATCAAAAAACCAACGAAGCAAAATTCCTGGAGTTGTGCGATTATGCGGAAACTGTTGTGAAACGGCGCATTGAGCAACTTCCTGAGGTTTCGATGGTTGATGTGACCGGTCTTATGAAAAAGCAGGTGGTCATTGCACCGGACAACAACAAATTGGAGATTTCAGGCATTACGCTTTCCGAAATTGAGTCGGCTTTGAACAGCAACAACGTGGAACCGGGCAGTATGGTGGTACGAGACGGGCATTATGAATACAACATTCGTTTTTCCACGGTGATGCGTACCATCGACGATGTTCGAAACATTTTCATCCGGAAAAACGATCGGATTTACCGCCTCAGTGATCTTGCCAAGGTGGATTTCACACCCGAAAAGGAAACGGGCATGGCTTTGTATCGTGGAAAGCGTTGCATCAAATTGGCGGTGATCAAACAGGCCGACGAAAACATGAACGACATGCAGACGGCACTCAATAAAGTGATTGACGACCTGCGAGCATCCAATTCGGAAATGGAAATCCATGCGTCGGAAAACCAGACCGAATTGCTGGACTATTCCATTTCCAATTTACAGCAGAACCTGGTCCTGGCTTTCCTGTTTGTTTGGCTGGTGTCGGTATTTTTTATGAAAGATGTGCGTGCACCCATCTTGATTGGCATTAGCATGGTGGTTTCGGTGATCATTAGTTTGCTTCTCTTTTACCTCTTTCATTTATCGCTCAACGTTGTTTCGCTGACCGGTCTTATTCTTGCCTCGGGTAATATGATTGACAATTCCATTGTGGTGAGCGATAACATCGGGCAATACCGGCGACGAGGTTTGTTGCCGGAAGCGGCATGCATCAAGGGGACCAACGAGGTGATCGCTCCCATGCTGAGTTCAGCCTTTACCTCCATTTCTGTTTTTGCGCCTTTGATTTTCCTGAGTGGTATTGCCGGTGCCTTGTTTTTCGACCAGGCACTCTCGGTTACCCTTGCCCTGATGGTTTCATTCGTCACCGGTATTGTTCTGATTCCCGTATTATACAACGTGCTTAGTTCAGTGCCCACGCATCGATTCCAGCGGATCAAAAAACTGTTGCATTTGTCTGAGAAGGATACGGATAGGGAGAAGGTTTCCGTTCTGGAAAAAATATATCACCGGGGTATCGAGTGGATTTTCAGGCATAAAGGCCTTACAGCCGGAGTGATGTTGGCGGTTTTACCGCTTTGTGTGCTGTTGTTTTGGTGGATTCCAAAGGAGAAAATGCCTGATTTGCACCAAAATGAGTTAGTAACCACCATTGAATGGAACGAGAACATCCACGTGAAGGAAAATCTGGAACGAAGCCGCGATCTACTCGGCTTTCTTGGCCCAAAAACGGTGGAACAGACTGGTTTGGTCGGACAACAGCAATTCTTGCTGAACCGGGAACGGGAAAAGACGTCATCCGAAACAGAACTGTATCTGAAGGTGGATAAATCGGATCAAATTCCAGCGTTGCAAGAGGAAATCCGAAAGTACCTGAAAGGGAAATACCCTCAAGCGTTGGTTTCGTTCGCTCCTGCCGGAACAATTTTCGAGAAGGTTTTTTCGACGGGTACGGCGGACTTGGTCGTTGAATATCACCCGCTGAACCGGTCTAAAACACCTGAGGCTGCTTCCATCAGTGCGTTCGAAAAGGTACTTCAAAAACAAACGGGAGAATACCCCGAGGGAGTTTCGTTTCAGAAACAACTGAATTTGCATATTAATCGTGAAAAATTGCTTTTACACAATATTTCCTACGATTTGGTCTATCAAACGCTGAAAACTGCTTTTCAGGAAAACGAATTCGCCACGCTGAGATCGTATCAGCACTATTTACCGGTGGTGCTTGGAAACGAGGAGAAGACCATTCAGGAAATTCTTGAAAAAACGTTGATCGCCACCTCTGAGAACGATGACGGCAGGTTAGGGAAACTGACGCTGGATCGTTTTGTAACTGTTTCTCCTTCTGTTGATTTGAAGACATTGGTTGCCGGAAAGTCCGGAGAATATATTCCGATCAACTTCGACAAAACGAACAATCCTGAAGCTATTATGAAGGTCGCTCGAAATGAAGCCGGAAAAGACAGAATCTGGGAAGTTGATTTTTCCGGTGGTTCTTTCTCGAACAAGAAAATGATTGGCGAATTGATGTTGATCCTATTGATATCCATCCTGTTGATGTATTTCATACTTGTGGCTCAGTTTGAAAGTTTCATCCAACCATTGATCATCCTGATGGAGATACCCATTGATTTGGCTGCTGCCTTGGTTTTGCTTATGGTGTTTGGACATACACTCAACCTGATGTCCGCTATTGGAATGGTGGTGTCCTGCGGGATCATCATCAACGACTCCATACTGAAAGTAGATGTAATGAACCAACTGCGAAAAGAGGGTTTTCCATTGATGGATGCCATCCACGAGGCTGGAAGGCGTCGCCTGAATGCAATTCTGATGACCAGTCTCACGTCCATTGTCTGTATGGCGCCCTTACTTTTCACCAACGATTTGGGTTCAGAACTGGAAAAGCCATTGGCAATCACCACCATCGGAGGCATGCTCATGGGCACTCCGGTCAGTTTATTTGTTGTACCTCTGGTCTATTGGTGGATTTATAGAAAGAAAGAAAAATCAACAAAAATAGCCGAACCATGATGATGAAAAAGATTCTTGTAATCCTCTGTTTGTTGGGTTGTATCTCTGGTTTTCAGATGGTTCAGGCACAGGATAAAACGCTCAGTCTGGATCAAACGATCGCGCTGGCATGCGACAGCTCACTCAGTGCATTTAGTGCCAGAAATACCTTTTTGTCGAGCTATTGGGCCTTTCGATCCTACCGGGCGGCTCGGCTCCCATCGTTGAGTTTGTCCATGACACCGCTTCGGTACAATCGTGCGTTCACCAGTCGTTACGATTACCAAACCAACCAGGATATTTATAGGCAACAGCAACAGTTGTATTCTTATGGTAATCTGGCAGTTGCTCAGAATTTTGACCTCACGGGCGGTACTTTTTATCTGGATTCGGAACTTGGTTACCTAAAAAATTTCGGAGCAAACAATTATCAGGAATTCTCGTCTGTACCCGTTCGGCTTGGATATTCACAGGATTTGCTGGGCTATAACAGTTTCAAATGGGAAAAACGGATTGAACCTCTTAAGTATGAGCGAGCAAAGAAAAAACTGCTCTATAACTTGGAAGAAATCTCGGAGACCGTTGCCGGGTTCTTTTTTTCGCTTGCCATGGCACAGGTGCAATACGACTTGGCCAAAGCAGGATTGACATCGAGCGATACCTTGTACCGGATTGGTGTTGAACGACAGAAAATTGCGTCCATATCGCAGGCTGACTTGCTAACGCTGAAACTCGACCGTGTCAATGCTGGAAATACCTTGCGAAATGCGGAGATGGGACTTAAAAAAGCCATGTTCAGCCTGGTGACATACCTCAATATGGATAAAAAGGCGTCTGTACGTCTGGAGTTGCCTGACAGACCTGGTAAAATGGAGATCACGGCAGAAGATGCGCTGTTGCAAGTGCGCAGAAACAACCCGGATTTCCTGACCAACCGGCAATCCTTGCTCGAAGCGGAAAAATCAGTGGAGCGGACTACCCGCAGTTCAAAAATGGATGCCAGCCTCAATCTAAGTATTGGATTCAATCAGGCTGCATCGAGTTTAAAAAACAGTTATTTGAATCCGCTGGAACAAGATGTAGTTGCTCTTAGTGTGAACATTCCACTCATAGATTGGGGTGTTCGGAAAGGTCAAGTGAATATGGCCAGGAACGATTTGAATGTGACCAAATTGGCGGTTCAGCAGGACGAATTGAGCTTGGAAGAAGAAATTCTGATCACGGTCAATGATTTCAGCGTTCAGCAGGACCTCATCAACAGTGCGGAAGAAGCCCGTTCACTGGCCGACTTGGCTTACGAAGCCACCAAAGAGCGTTACCTCATCGGAAAGGCCGACATCAGCAGCCTCACGTTGGCCCTGAACCGTCAGGAAAGTGCACGAAGAAACTACATTTCGGCCTTGCAAAACTATTGGTTGAGTTATTTCAAAATTCGGAAACTGACGTTGTACGATTTCGAGCGAAATCTGCCACTCTCGGCAGACTTTGAAAACAGATATGGCATCCACTGAACACTTCCGGCTTCCATCCTTCCAGATCCTGCTGATTGCTCTTTGCATGACGCTGATCGGTTGCTTCCTCCTACCCCGTTTGCCTGTAAAATTGGCTCCGGATAGAGCGCTGGCAAATCTTTCGGTTTCGTTCTCCATGCGGGATATGTCGGCAAAGGTGGTGGAAATGGAAGTAACCTCTAAATTGGAAGGCATGCTCAGCCGAATAAAGGGGGTTGAAAAGGTGTACTCTTCTTCTGGAAGCGGTTGGGGTTGGGTTGGTGTGGATATCAGCAAGCATGTAGACCTTGATGTTGTTCGGTTTGAGATGTCGACGTTGATTCGGCAATTGTACCCCTCCTTTCCGCCCGGGGTCTCCTACCCCACGGTTTCAGCCAGTCGTTCAGACGAATCTTCTGTCCGGCCGTTCCTGACCTTTATTCTGAATGCGCCTTCTACACCGATACTGATTCAACAATTTGCCGAAAACACCATCAAAAACCAGCTGGCATACCTGGAAGGCATCGATGAAGTGAACATTAGCGGAGCTTCACCGGTAATATGGCGTTTGGAATACGACTATGCTCAATTGCAAAGACAGGGTCTTTCTGTGGGTGACCTACAACGTGCACTCAATCTGTATCTGGAAAAAGAATATTTGGGTACTGTCATGACGGAATCGGAAAAGAATCCGTCCAAACACAACTGGATTCGTCTGATGATTTCCCCTGAAACCCACGCTGAACAGTTCGACCCTTCTCTTGTGATTGTCAGGAACATCTCAGGGAAACTCATCCGATTGAACCAACTGGTTAAAGTATCCTATCAAGAAGATGAGCCTTCGTCCTATTTCCGCATCAACGGCCTCAACTCCATCTACCTGTCAATCAAAGCCAAAGCGGGAGTCAATCAACTTCAATTGGCTCAAAACGTCAAGAAGGCCTTGCAGAAAATGGAAGCGAGTTTTCCACCGAACTATGAAATACACTTGGCTTACGACGCTACGGATTACATTCGCGAGGAACTTCGCACCATTCTTTTCCGCTCCGGATTGACCATTCTGATCCTATTGGGGTTTGTATTTTTGATTTACCGGAATCGGCGTTATCTAGGTATGATTTCTTTTTCGCTCATCGTCAATCTTGCGGTGGCCGTTGTGTTGTATAAGTTGCTGAAACTCGAGATGCATATTTACTCGTTGATGGGCATCACCATTTCGCTGAACCTATTGCTGGACAACATCATCGTGATGTCCGATCAGATACACCGGCAGAAAAATCGCAATGCTTTTCTGGCCATTCTTACCGCAACCCTTACAACGATGGCGGCTTTGGTAATGATTTTTTTCATGGACGAGAGAACAAGACTGAATTTGCAGGACTTCGCTGAAGTGATTATGATTAATCTCGGGGTGTCCTTGCTTGTGGTGCTTTGGCTCGTCCCTGCCCTGATGGAAAAACTGAACCTTGTAAGCGGAGGCCGAAAAAGATCCAATAAAGGAAAAAGAACAAAAGTTCGTTTCAATCGTTTTTACAGAAAATTCATTGGCTTTACGACCAGAAAACGTGGCTGGGTGGCTTTGGCAGGGATCTTGGTGTTTGGTTTGCCAGTATTTATGCTTCCGGACGAAATAAAGCCCAAGGAAGAAAAAGAACTGAGCAAAGCTTCCATGGTGTACAACAAAACACTGGGATCGGAATTCTACCGTGAGAAAATTAAACCCATTGCTAACGTCGCTTTGGGTGGAACACTACGTTTGTTTGTCGAAAAGGTCTATGAAGGATCCTATTGGAAAGACAACCAAGAAACAACACTGAATGTTGCTTTATCCATGCCGAATGGGACGACCCTCTCACAGACCAACCAGTTGATTGGGCGAATGGAAGGTTACCTTCGTACGTTTCCGCAGATCAAACAATTTCAAACCAATGTGGAAACTCGGAGAGCCAACATCGACATACGTTTCAACAAAGAGAATCAGCAAGGTTCGTTCCCATATTCCTTGAAATCAGAACTTATTGGCAAGGCCGTGGAATTGGGAGGTGGAAGTTGGGGGGTTTATGGTTTGGGGGACGGGTTCAGCAATGATCTGAGGGAAAATGCAGGGTCTTACCAAATCAAACTCTTGGGTTACAATTACGACGAATTATACAACTGGGCAGAAATAATCCGTGATTCCTTGCTACAACACCGACGGATCAAAGAGGTCACCATCGACTCTGAATTCAGCTGGTATAAAAAGGATTATGAGGAATTTACATTTAATTTGAATAAGGGAAGACTAATTCAGGACAACATGCGGCCTCAGGAACTATTCGGAGACTTGAATCCAATGTTTGGAAGAGGTTGGTATGCAGGAAGTTGGACAACGGCAACAGGATCAGACCCCATTCGATTGTATTCCAAGCAATCGAATTCGTATGATATTTGGCGATTGAAAAATTTTCAAGGTATAGTAAACGGCTTTCCCTATCGATTGGATAATCTCGCCCTAATCGAAAAGACTCAAGCCCCTCAATCCATTGTAAGAGAAAATCAGCAATACAAACTTTGCGTTCAATATGAATACATAGGAGCATACGAACAAGGGAACCGGGTACTGGATCGCCAGGTGGAAAATTTCAAGAAGATTTTGCCGCTTGGATACAGTATTGATTCGGAAAAGAATAATGGATATCGGGAGAATAATAATGGGAAACAGTATTTGTTGTTGTTGATTGTAGTGCTGATCATCTATTTCACCACGAGCATCTTGTTCAATTCCTTGAAGCAACCGTTTGCGATTTTGCTAATTATTCCGATTTCGTATGTCGGGCTGTTTCTGACGTTCTATCTTTTTAAGTTAAACTTCGACCAGGGTGGATTCGCTGCCTTTATTTTGCTTTCAGGCATTACCGTAAATGCTGGCATATATGTGGTGAATCAATACAATATCATCTTGAAAAGCAATAAATTGTCACCGTTAAAGGCATACATCCGGGCGTGGAATCTTCGTATCGTACCAATTTCTCTGACCATTCTTTCGACAGTGTTGGGGTTTGTTCCTTTTCTAGTTGGTGAAAAGGAAGGGTTTTGGTTTCCACTGGCTGCAGGCACCATTGGCGGACTGATTATGTCGATTGTTGGTCTTTTTGTTTTTCTACCAATTTTTTTGAGAGTAGATGGTTCTGCAAAAAAAAGGAGGCCGCCTTTTTAAAAGACAGCCTCCCACCAATACCTGAAAACCTAACTAATCCTATTGAAACTGTATATAGCTGAGAATCAATTGTAAGCTACCGTCACATTGAAGGTTCCCGTATACGAAGCAGCTACTGCTGTGGTAGGAACGGCCAGGGTTCCGCCGACATAGAATACATCGTTTGTTCCGATGGTGCCAGTAGCTCCGTTAGAGCAAGTGAAGCCTGTGATGTTGAGCGTGTTTGTTCCGTCACTGATCGTTTGATCGGTGCTCGGGATTGTAATGGCGTATGTTTTTGCGGTTTCGCCACCTACTGTGAATTTGGCAGCAGTCTGTGAAGCACTGGTCAGGACGATAGCGTCTCCGGAGGCAACACTGATGGAAGGAGAAGCAACAGAACCGACAACAATGGTAGAATTTATTGCACCACGTGCGATAACACCAAAATCAAGCGCTTGACTGCTAGTGTTGGCCAACGTGATCGGGGTAATAATGCGAGCCTTGCTTTGTACATTTAAAGTCTTATTGGCAACATTGTCTGCAGCAGCGGCAGTTAAAACGAAAGCGGCAATTGCGACTACGGTAAGAATGACTTTTTTCATGACTTGGAGTATTTGTTTGTTTTATAATTTCTTGTTTGTTTCCTTTTGACATTACAAAGATACGGCAGGTTTTCTGCCTTGCTATCAAAAAAGTCTTTACAGAAAAGATACAACAAGCAACTTGACAGGATACAAAAAAGATACTTCATAGCCAGAGATATATTTATCTATCTGATTATTAGATATTTCACAAAGGCGCCCCAAATCGAACAGGGACGCCTTCGTGAAATAAATTGGAAATCTAAACAGCAGGTCGCGAGAAATTTTCGACGCCGAATTTGAAAAAAGAATTGCGCCGGAATTCAGATCGTTTCCAATCAATAGAACTGGAAAATCATGGTGTTCCTGAAGGTTTCTTCCGGCAACAGAATAGCACGAGGGAAACCGCTCTGGTTGGGGCTGTCCGGGAAAAATTCGGGTTCCAGACAGAAGGCCTGACGAACTTCGTACATCTGATCCTCTAATCCCGGAACTTCGCTTCCCAGATAATTGCCACTGTAGAACTGTACGCCGGGCATGGTGGTGTACACGCGCAAACCGATGCCGCTTTCGGGGGCAAAAGCATCTGCGGCCATCACTAGATCGTCAAATTCTTCCTTGTTCAAAACGAAGCAATGGTCGTAACCTGCACCGGCGGCCAATTGTTCGCCACCGGCTTCGATGTCTTTACCAATGGGCTTGACTGCCTGAAAATCGAAAGCGGTACCCTCTACAAAACGGATTTCTCCGGTGGGAATAGCATCGTTGTGGATGGGGATGTAGCGGTTGGCGTTGATACGCAAAGCATGACCCAGGATATCGCCTTCGCCGTTCAGGTTGAAATAGGCGTGGTTGGTGATGTTAACTGGAGTAGCTTTGTCGGTGGTGGCGGTCACTTCCATGCTGAGCTCGTTGGTTTCGGACCAGCTGAATTCCACTTCGACCTTCAGATTGCCTGGATAGCCTTCTTCACCGTCTTTGGACAGATAGCTCAACACCAGCGACTCGCGTTCAATTTTGGCATCCCAAATCTGGATGTGGAAACCGTTCGGGCCGCCGTGGAGGGCATTGGGGCCGTTGTTGCAGGCTAGGGTGAATTCTTCGCCGTCGGCCAGAAATTTACCTTTGGCAATGCGGTTGGCGAAACGGCCACAGGTGGCACCCAAGTAGCAGGTGTCTGTGAGAAAGCTTTCCAGCGTATCGTACCCTTTGATGACAGAAGTCAGTACACCATCTTTATTGGGAACAAGGATACGGACCAGGCGGCTACCCCAGTTGGTCACTTCGGCAACGGCGCCAGATTCATTGGTCATGCGGAAAATATCGGCCGTGCGACCGTCGGGAAGTTTGCCAAAAGGCAGTTTTTCAATGGAAATGCTCATAAGTTGATGGGGTAAAAGGGTTATTTATATTGTATTTCAAGTTGTTCACCGAATGTCACGGAACCAGTTGTGGCTTCCCGCTGATCCATCGACCAGATGGGCCAACCGGTGCGCAAGTCGATCATCATGCTGCCTATATCGTTCTGCTGCAGGTTCTTGAATGTATCCATTGTCGCTTTTAGATTTTCCGATAACGCTTTCCGATAACCCGCCATATCCAGTACGGTCGCATAAGCGATCACGGCCGTTTGTGTGACGGTATCGATGGTGGTCAGTTTCTTGCGCTGAACACCGGGTAAGGGTTTGGAGGTGAATCGACTGGTGATTTCAACCGGAACACTTACAACTTCTCCCAACGTATACCCCAATCCGTGGAATTGGTGGAATTGGATCATAAAGCCCAGAATCAGGGTTTCCAGGTTTTCCCTTAGCGCGTAAATGCTGGCGACTTCCGCCTTCGATGCAGAGTCTGACTTGTTTTTAAAAGATACCAAGACCTTGGATAGGGCTGCTTCCAGGCAGCTGGTGACGGAGGTTCCGGTAATGAATTCTTCGAAAACACCGGGCTTGGAGATGCGGTAGCTGACGAGGACCGGGGCGGCCAGACCAATGAGTTTCTGTAGGTAAATATCGTTGGTATTGATGGTGTAGCCTGAAATTCGCCATTTCAGGATGTAGGAATTCGCCGTGGAATCAACCACCACTACTTCCGCCTTGAATCCAATGCGAAGCAGATCGGTCGTATCCTTGCGGTTCAGGGTGTAGAGGGTTTTGGAGACTTGATAACGCTGGTATTCGTTTTTCAGGAAATCGGTCTTGAAAACGGCTGAAGAATCGGGATTCTGGGCCATGATTGACCAGGAAAGCAAACCAAATAGTGCTAACAGAAAAAAATGTTTCATATAAACATACTTATTTTTCCTAGGCCAGAAGGAACACGCATGTAGAGTATCTAGCAACATTGCAGTATTGTAGTAATATGCTCGTTTCATAGACTTATTCTTCGAGTTCATAAATGAGTTCATCGCGCAAGGCGGAAACATCGTTGGGGGCGATGCCATGCCTAAGCAACTCCGGAGAGTCTTTCCGAAAAAGCTCCAGGAAATCGGGCAAAATGGTATGGGTGTGCCGAATGCCGTGCTTGTAGATTTCGACCGCTTTCATGGGAGCGCCTTTGCACCACTCCACATGACCTGCATTCAGGAAATCTTCGATGGTGGGTTGATGATCCAGGATTTTGTTGTAATACTTGGTGGCCTGTTCGTATTTACGGCACATAAAGGAGCACCAGGCAATGGGGCGGTACGCTTTTTCGGAAGATTCGTTCAGGACTTCGGCCTTGAAGTAGACGTTCAGGGCTTCGGCGTATTCTCCGGCCTCGACTAAGGCATGGCCCATGTTCAGGATCAATGCGATGTCCGAAGGGGCGAGTTTTTCCGCACGACGGTAAAACTCCATGGCTTTTGCAGGATTCTTGAGTTGACGGTAGGTGGTGGCAATCCGTTTGAGCGTCCAAAGACTGTCGGAATGAATGAGATCAGCCTGTAGATAGGCCTTGAGGGCCTGCTCCTGTTGGTTGAGCTGTTGAAGGCAAAAGCCACGCTTCTGATGCAGTTCGGCTTCTGTCGGACAATGACCGATCAACAGTTCGAACGCTGCCAGCGCCTGTGAATAATGCTTGTTCTTGAAATACAACAGGGCAATCCTGCGCAGGGCCTCTTCTGAACGAACCAAGGTTCCCAGGCTTTTGGTGTTGTGAAAATCCAAAGCCATCGAAAATGGATTCAGAAAATCCATCCGGCGGTGATGCAGGTTGAAAAAACGGTACAGGTCTTGAATATATCGGTTGGAGGTCATTTCCAGCCGATACTTGTTGTTCATGCCCATGTTCGATTTTCGAACTTCCTCAAAAGCCTCGCTGTCCGCATTCATTTGGTTGGACATGGTAGCCCTGTAATTTGCAGGAACTTGCAACAAGTTGAAACAGAAGGAGTACTTATCGGAGGAACACAGGTAATCGGAATTGAGGACGGCATCCAACACATTGCTGCCTTCCAGGGGATTCGGTCCAAACAAAGCTGAAAGGCTGGAATGGGACGCATGGAACGGCAGGAACCAATTGTAGAATTCATTGAAAAAGGGATAGCCTTTTTGTGCGGAAAACGTGCTCATATACACATCGATGCCTTCCAGCTGCATGTCCGAAAATTGCTGCATTTTGACCGAAAACTCTGCATTCTCCATCATATTCTGCCATTCGGGATTGAATTCATCGGAAAGATCTTCCCCATCGCGCAGTTTGTCTTGCAGGGCGGTTCCCATCTTGGTCATCTCGGGCAGGATTTCTTCCTGCATGCGTTTGGTCACCGCATCCGTATCTTTGGAGCGGATGAGCTGATAAAATATCCGTACAAAGAACTCTGAAATCTCGGGGTTGGTGTCCAGCAAGGCCTCTAGGCGCAAACCGATTTCAGGATACAGGTTGAGCCGGTCGTCGTAGGCGTACAGGTTCAGCGCCAGCGCCACCAGGGCACGCTGGGATACTTCCATTTCCGGATGCAGGCATTCGTCGGCCAAAAAAAGCATT
>Ga0209125_1001769_pt1 | contig 18699 bp, 15 predicted proteins | sample BarGraIncub1131A_FD_184503 | JGI IMG/M metagenome (GOLD analysis project Ga0209125, IMG submission 184503) | Arctic peat soil microbial communities from Barrow, Alaska - Barrow Graham LP Incubations 11-31A (SPAdes) (version 2) | ecosystem: Environmental > Terrestrial > Soil > Wetlands > Peat...
CAGCCGCTTGAGGCGGTTGAGGATGGCGTGACGCTCTGCGGCGGTGGCCGTTAGCGGCATCTTGTTCGGGGTGTCCGGTGTCATTGCTACCTCTCAGGTCGAACGGTAGAGTGGGTGCCTGTACTCGCCGGCGATTATACCCCTAGGGGGTATGTCTGCCACCGGGCGGTCCCGACCATGACCGCACGGCAACCACTTCCGGAGCACGATGACCTCCACGTCCCAGACGCGCGGTCCGGTGATCGTCGCGCAACCCGCGGCGCCACGCCCGCTGCGCGGTTACCTGCTCGCGATGCTCGCTGCTGCGGGTTGGGCCGCGGGCGGCCTCACAGCCAAGTGGCTCTTCATCACGACGGGAACGGAGGTCGATCCGGCGACCCTCTCCGCGGCTCGGGCCCTGCTCTCCACGATCATCCTCGTCGTGTTCCTGGCGTTCTTCCGCCGTCGCGACCTCGCCGTACGGGTCCGAGACCTGCCCTTCCTCGCGGTATTCGGGGTCCTGTGCCTTGCGATGGTGCACTTCACCTACTTCGCCACGATCCAACTCACGAGCGTCCCCACGGCGATCCTGTTGGAGTACCTCGCACCGATCCTCGTGCTCGGCGTCTCGGTGCTGGCCCTGGGGGAGCGCATGACGTGGGCACTGCCGCTCGGTGTGGCTTTGTCGGTCACGGGCTGTGCTCTGATGGTCGGGGCTTTCGGTGGATCAGGCCTGACGGTCTCTCCGGCCGGGATCGCCTGGGGGCTGGCGTCGGCTGTCTTCTTCGCGCTCTACACCGTGCTCGGGAAATACGCCGCCCGGCGCTTTTCGCCGTGGACGCTTCTCACCTATGGACTGGGCGCCGCGACCGTCTTCTGGCTCGTGTATCTTGGCGGGGCCGGCCCGATCGTCGGCGTGCTGAGGGATGGTCGGACATTTGCCGCAGTGACGGTCATGGCGGTGGTCAGCACGATCGTGCCCTTCGGCGCCTTCCTGATGGCGCTGCACCACATCGACGCCACCAAAGCGAGTATCACCGCGACGCTCGAGCCGGTGCTGGCGGGGATCGCGTGCTATCTGATCCCGGTCCTGTATGCGCCGTTGACGGCCCTGCAGCTCCTCGGCGGCGCGCTTGTGATCGCCGCGGTGGTCGTCGCCCAATGGCCCCATCTGGTGGCCGCGCGCACGCGACGCACGGCATTCGGCGTGGAGCTTCCCCCTCCGGCGTGAACGTCAGGCGCGCGGGCCGCTAATCGGGGATAATGAGCCGTGGCCGAGCTCGCGGGAGCATCCGTTCCCGCGTGGTCGCGACAGGAGTCCAATGGATCTGCAACAACGCCCGGAACTCAAGCAGAAGATCACCCTCTCCCCGCAGGTCTACCAGGGACTGAGCATCCTCGCCATGCCTGTCGCCGAGTTGCAGGTCCTCGTCGAGACGGAGCTGCTCGAGAATCCCGTCCTCGAAGTGGATGAGTTCGACGAGGAGGCCGAAGAGCCCCAGGAGGAGCGATCGGACGAGGGCGACGAGGACCGGTCCTGGGACGAGTGGCTCGATCGCTATGAGGAGCTCGCCTCAACCGACCCGGTCGTACCGCGGGACCCCGACGTAGAGGTGCCCGATACCGAGGAGTATGTCGGTTCGATCCAGTCGTTCGGGCAATACCTCGAGCAGCAACTCGCGATGATGACGCTTACCGTCGATGAGGCGCGTGCCGCCCGTGCGGTGGTCGGCTCGCTCGACGATGACGGTTTCTTCTGCGTGAAGCTCGAGGAGATCGCTCAGATCGCGAGCGTGTCCGTCGATGTGGCGCTGAGGGCGCTGCAGGTCGTCCAGCAGCTCGATCCGCCGGGGGTCGGTGCCCGCGATCTCGCGGAGGCGCTGCGCATCCAATTGGACTACCTCGGCATCGACGAGCCGATGCTCGTGCGGATCGTGGGATCGCACCTCGACGACGTGGCGGGGAACCACTTCCGCAAGATCGCGCGCGCACTGAAGGTCGACGAGGCCGAGGTGCGTCGGTTGGTGGAGATACTCCGGATGCTCAACCCGCGGCCGGCCGGGGCTTTTTCCCCGGGGCCCTCACCGGGCTACATCGTCCCCGACGTCACGCTGCGCCGCTTCGATGACGGGTGGACGATCACGCCCAACACGGAGGCCGTTCCCACACTGCGCATCAACACCCGATACCGCTCCATGCTGCGCGACGGATCGGGGGCGGACGCCGAAACGGTCCGGTACCTCAAGGACCACATCAGGTCGGCTGAAGCGTTCATCCGCAACGTCGATCGCCGCAAGGACACCGTGAGCCGCATAGCGGAGATAGTCCTCGAGGCGCAGCGCGACTTCTTTGAGGACGGCAAGGGTCCGTTGCGGCCACTCAGGCTCGAGGATGTGGCGGTGGAGGTCGGCGTGCACCTGTCGACGGTGAGCCGCGGCGTCACGGGCAAGTATATGGCCACTCCGTACGGCATGTTCGAACTCAAGCACTTCTTCTCGGGCGGGTATCGGACCGCTTCGGGGATGGACGTGGCGGCGACCACGGTCAAGCAGCGCCTCAGGGAACTTCTCACGGGCGAAGATGCGGTGCGCCCGCTCTCGGACCAGCGCCTCGCCGATCTGCTCAGCGACGAGGGGATCCCCGTCGCACGCCGCACGATCGCCAAGTATCGCGAAGAGCTCGGCGTGGAACCCTCTTGGGCCAGGAAGCGGCGCTAGGTGGCCGTCGAACGGCCGCAGGGCGCCGAGTCGGCTGCCCCGGGCGGGACGCGGGGCGACCGCGGGCGGGCGATGCGGGACGTGCTCACGATCGCGGTCATGCTGATCGTGATCACGCTGCTCCATACGTTCACGGGCGGGCCGGAAGGCACGCAGTTCCACGAGTTCTATCGCCGGCTCTACTATCTGCCGATCCTCTATGCGGCCTTCGTGTTCGGGATGAAGGGCGGGCTGGTGGCCGCCCTCGCGTCGGCGATCCTCTATGCGCCATGGGGTGAGTCGGGCGGTATCCGGCCCCTGTTCCTGCTCGCCGCAGACGACGGCTTCGAGATCGTCATGTATCTCGTGATGGGGGTCTTGTTCGGCCGGCTCCGTGATCTGGAGGAGCGCAAGACGCGTGACCTGCGGCAGGTCTCCGCTCGTCTGGAGGATGCCTATCGCGCCCTCGAGGAGCGTGCGATGCAGTTGATCGCGATCCAGGACTACACGCAATCGATCCTTCGCTCCGTCACCTCGGGCGTCATCACCGTGGGTCCGGACGCCTCGGTGGCCACGGTCAATCCCGCGGCCGAGCGCATCCTCGGCATCGCCGAGGATGTCGTGACCGCCCGCCCGCTGCCGGCGATCTTCCGGGACGATGGCGGACTCACGGTGGACGTGCGCAAGGTGCTCGAAGGCCGGATACCCCGCACGATGCGGGACGTGCGGCTCGTGACCGTTGACGGGAAGGTCGTGCATGCGCAGGTCTCGGTGTCGCGGATGCGCGACATCGGGGGACGAAAGCTGGGAGCGGTCGTGACGGTCGAGGACGTCTCTGACGTCAAGTCGCTCACGGAGCAGCTTATCCGCGCCGATCGGCTCGCCGCGATGGGGGAGTTGACCGCGGGCGTCGCGCATGAGGTGCGCAACCCGTTGGGGATCATCCGGGCCTCCGTGCAGCTGATGGAGGACGCGGAGTGCAGCCGCGAGCGCGTGAGCGAGGCGGCCGAGGTCATCAAGCAGGAGATCGACCGGCTCGACAGGGTCATCAAGGCCTTGCTCGATTTCGGAAGGCCCGCTGCGCCGACCCTTCGGCCGGTGGCGGTCTCGCAGGTCCTCGAAGATGTGGCGCTGTTCTCCCGTACCTTCGCGAGCAGGGCGCGGGTCAAGATCGTGGAGCGCTACTCGGAGGACGCCCCCGACGTGATGGCGGACCCCGAGCAGCTCAAGCAGGTCTTCGTGAACCTGATCAGCAACGCCGTTCAGGCGATGCCGGGAGGGGGTACGCTCACGATCGAGACGGGAGCCGACGACGGTTTCGTGTTCGTTCGTTTCCGCGACACGGGTCCCGGGATATCGGAAGGTGTACGCGACAAGATCTTCGACCCGTTCGTGTCCACGCGTAACGACGGAACGGGTCTGGGACTGACCATCGTCCATCGCATCGTGGACGAGCATGACGGACATATAGAGGTGTCGAGCGAACCCGGTGACGGGACCACGTTCACGGTCTGGTTGCCTGCCCTGCAGTAGGTACAGAAGGAGTCGAAACCGGTATGCCGAAGCGCGTCCTGATCGCTGACGATGAAAAGAACATGAGGTGGGTCCTCTGCGAGGCGCTCACCGCCGAGGGGTACGAGGTCATCCAGGCCACGGACGGTAAAGAGGCACTCACCGCCGTCGATGAGCACCACCCCGACCTCATGGTCCTCGATCACAAGATGCCCTCGCCGGACGGTATGGAGGTCTTGCGCAAGATCCGCGCGAAGGGTGAGACCTTCCCGATCATCATGCTCACGGCCCATGGCAATGTCGCCACGGCCGTGGAGGCGATGAAGGCGGGCGCAACGGAGTACCTGACAAAGCCGTTCGATCTCGGAGAGCTCAAGTTGTCGATCGACAAGGCGATCAGGATCTCCGAGCTTTCGGCCGAGGTCGAGCGGTTGCGCGAGGAGCTCGATCGCGACTGGGACGTCGATGGGTTCGTCGCCGCCGACCCCCGGATGGTCGAGATACTGGTGACGGTGGAGAAGGTCGCACCGACCAACGCCACCGCGATGATCTACGGCGAGTCCGGGACGGGCAAGGAGCTCATCGCCCGTGCCATCCACCGGCTCTCGCCGCGGAGCACGAAGCCCTTTGTCGAGGTCCACGCCGGGGCGCTGCCCGAGACGTTGCTCGAGAGTGAGCTGTTCGGCTACGAGAAGGGCGCCTTCACCGGGGCGGTGACCGCCAAGCCGGGGCGTTTCGAGCTCGCGAACGGTGGCACGCTCTTCCTCGACGAGGTCGGGGACATCTCCCTCGGTGTCCAGGTCAAGCTGCTCCGAGTCCTCCAGGAGCGCCGCTTCGAGCGTCTCGGTGGTACGCGGAGCATCGACGTCGATGTGCGCGTGGTGGCCGCCACCAACCGGGACCTCCAGCAGTTGATCGCCGATGGCGCTTTCCGCGAGGACCTGTTCTACCGGCTCAACGTGGTGCCCATCACCCTGCCGCCGCTGCGACAGCGCCAGGGCGACATCCCCCGACTCGTCGCCCATTTTCTGGAGAAGTACGAGGCGGGCGGGAAGACGATCACGAACGAAGCCATGGAGGCGCTCAGCTCATATCCGTGGCCGGGGAACATCCGCGAGCTGGAGAACACCATCGAGCGCATCACGATCCTCGCCCCCGGCGATGAGATCGGGTTGCAGGATATGCCGGCTGAGGTGCGTGCGGGAGTCGCTCCGTCCGCGAGCCGCACACACTCCTTCGAGCTCCCCGAAGACGGGCTCGATCTCGAGGAGGTCGAGATGGACTTCTTGCGGCAGGCCCTTGAGCGCGCCGCCGGAAGTCAGGCGAAGGCGGCCAAACTAGTCGGGCTCACGCCTAAGACCTTCGAGGCGCGCATGCATCGGCTCGGTCTTCAGTGAGGGTGGCCGGGACGCTGCGCGGAGTCTGATCCGCCGCTTGGCACTCGTCTTGCACAATGCGCCGTCGACGAGTAGATCGGCGGAGCGGAGACGGGATGGGCGGCACCCAGGGTCGCAGGCGATTCGTGGCCACCACCGGTACGGTGGCGGTCATCTCCGCCTTGGTCTGGGCGGTCAGCACTTTCGATACGGCCGGCAGCGCCGCGCCCGCCTCGACGTCCGGACCATTCTCGTTGATCCTCTTGGTCATACCCGTCATCACGCTGGTCGGTACGGTTGGTTTGACGTGGTACCTTTTGAGTCGCGAAGCTCACGATTCCGAGCCGGACGTCGACCTGTACGTCGAGTGCGGATCGTGCGGGCGATCGATCTTGAGCGAATGGCGGTTGTGCCCGTTCTGTGGCTCGCGGGTCGTGAAGCCGGTGGCCGGTCAGACGGCAGATCGGGTCTGAGTATGCGATCTGCCACCGGTGCGTCTCCCGGCTTGCCGTGGTGGCTCTCTCCCAATAAGCGTGACCACATGGAAGGGTGATGGAACATGGCCGCATCCGCGACCGCTCGTCTGCTTACCACTGGCATGCACTGTCAGTCCTGCTCGATGCTCGTCCAGATGGAGCTCGAGGAGCTCGACGGAGTCGAGTCGGCCGTGTCGGATTTCCGCACGGGGATGACCGAGGTCGTCTACGATCCCGCCGCCGTTTCCGTCGAGTCGCTTGCGAACGCCATCATCGCCGCCGGCTACGGGGCCGAGGTCGCCGGGTAGTCGCGATCCGACGCTGGCCGGTACTGGTCGCGGAACACCTCTGTCGTCTACGATGACACCTGTATGACGCGTGCGAGCGGATGGGGGTGACCGAGACGCGCGTGCGGAGGATGGGGCTTTCCACTCGAATCACCATGCTGGCCTTCGTCTCGGTGACCATCGCCGTGGCGTTGGTCTCGGCTATCGCATTGGCCGGGGTGTACCGGTCGGTTTTCGGGGAGGAGATGGGCCGGCTCGAGGAGCTGCGCGTCTTGGTCTCCGGCGATCTGGCCGCCCGGATCACCGACGCGGAGAGCGCGGTCGACTCGCTCGCTTCCCGGATGGGGACTTTGCCGGTCGACGCTTCTGCGGTCTCATCGGTCCTGGATGAACAACTCGCATCGGACGATGGGGCCTTCGACGCCCTCATCGTGCTCGATCGCTCAGGTGTGGTGCGTGCGGCAGTCGGAAGTGACGGCACGCAGGTGCCGGATCGGGCACCGGCTTCCCTGGGGCGATCGCTCTCGAACGCTCCGATAACAGCTTTGGAGCCCTCTGTCGGGGGCGGTCCGAAGCGTCTGTGGGTGGTGCGCGCGGTCGGAGAGGCCACTTCGGCGGTCACCGTGCTCGGTCGGATCCGAGCGGATTTCCTCACCGGGGCGCTGGAGAGCGTCGCGCTGACCAAAGGTTCGGTCGTCGTCGCCGTATTCGACAGTTCCGGCGACCTGGTTCTTGCGGGACCCGGTGCTCCGCTCGTCGATACCCGCACCGTTGAGCTGGCCGGTGCCGAAGGCGCAGGGGGTTCGGCCACCGCATTCTCGCTGGACAGCGCTGCCTGGTCCGGCCTGTGGGGAGCCATGGTCCCCGGCCATGGATTGGGATTGCGCATCGTCACGCTCGAGGCGGACGCGGATTCCTTCGCACTCGCGGGCGGCGCACTTGTGCCGGCGATGCTGGCCATGCTGCTCGTGGTCGCGTTCGCTGTCGTCACGACCCAGCTCTACAGTCGGCGACTCCTCGCTCCGCTGACGCTCTTCGAGCAGCATGCTCGGGAGGTGGCTGCGGGGGGCTATGTCCGGCTTCTGCAGGTGCAGCGGGATGACGAGATGGGCCGCGTCGCGGAGGCGTTCAACGAGATGGGCGCACGCCTCAATTCACTGCAGGACATGACCCAGCTGCTCGCGACGGCATCGAACCTTGACGACGTTTTGGACGCTGTCCTCGGCGCTATCACACGGATCCTGGGCACGGGCGAGGCCGCGGTGCTGCTCGCCGAACCTTCCGGACTTGCTCTGACCCTTGTGCGCGGACGTGGTCTCGCGACACCGTCGGTGACGCTGCTCGTGCCGCTCGACGAGCCCTCTCCGTTCGCCTCGGCCTTCCACGAGCAGCGAGCGATCTCGTTCTCGTGTGATGACGCCGCTGGCGGGGACGTGGTCCATCGGGTGTTCGGGACGGTTCCCGACCGCGCGGGCATCCTGGTGCCGCTGGCGATCGGTAGCGAGGCGATCGGCGTGGTAATCGTCCTAGCGCCGGGACGCAGGGTGTTCACCGATGCGCAGATCGAGACGTTGCGGGTGTTCTCCGCCAACGCTGCGGTCGCGGTGCGGACCTCCCGGCTGTTCGCCGAGGAGCGCTTGTCGCGAACGGAGGCCGAGGCTCTTCGCAACGTTGCCGAGTTGACCGTCCGCTCCGGGGACCTTGGGCGTGCGCTCGAGGGTGCGGCGGCCATCGCAGCCGACCTTCTCGGATATCGGGGATGGACAGTGGTGTTCGAGAGCAGGCAGCAGTTGGGGCTCGGCATGCCGCCGGATCGGGAGGCGGACCGACGGCTTGTGGACGCATGGAGGCTCGTCGAGGGCGAGCGCGACCAGGCGGACGTGCCGTACACGCCGCTCGTGGTGGAAGATATCCGCAGCCATGAGGGCCTTTTCGGCCTGGTCGGTCCCGGATGGGGGAGTGTGCTGTTCATCCCGGTCATGCAGGGCTCGGTAGCACGCGGAGCCCTGGTCCTGCACGATCTGACGCGGATGCACCGGCCCACCGAGCGGCAGATCTCGGTCGCGGAGACCATCGGGCAGCAGGTCTCGCTCGCGATCCGCAACGCGTATCTGCTCCAGCAGGCGAGAACGCGGGCCGCGAACCTCGAGACGGTGTTCCGCATCAGCCAGGCGGTCTCCTCGGAGTTGGAACTGCGCTCAGTGTTGAACCGCGTCCTCGATGTCGTGCAGAAGATCCTGTCGGCGGACGCCGTCGCGCTGATGTCCTACGATCCGGAACGGCACGTGATAGAGACATCGATGGCCCGAGGTGTGTCCACCAGCGAGATGCTGTACTTCCACGCGCAGCCGGGGGAAGACATCCCCGGGCGCGTCTTCGCCCTGGGGGTCCCGGTGTCCTACGGCGACCTGTCGAACCGTCACACGCCACTCGCCACCATCGCGTCGCAGCAGGGATTCGAGTCGCTCCTGGCGGTGCCGCTCATGGCGCGCGGGCGTCCGATCGGCGTCCTTGTCGTCTACGCCAAGGCGATCTCGGCGTTCAGCGGTGAGGATGTCGAGTTGCTTCTGACCTTCGCGGCCCAGGCGGCGCTTGCCGTCGATACGGCGGCCCTCTACGGGAAGGAGCACCACGTCGCATCCATCCTGCAGTCGTCCATCCTGCCGGAGCGCCTGCCGACCGTCCCGGGTCTGGAAGTGGCCAGCTTCTACCTGCCTTCAGGCGCCGAGGCCGAGATAGGCGGAGACTACTACGATGTCTTCGCCGCCGAGGACGGGCGTACCGTCTTGGCGATCGGCGATGTATGCGGCAAGGGCGTCGTGGCCGCGACGAAGACATCGATGATCAAGTACACGCTGCGCGGTGCCATCGGGGCAGGGGCGGGGCCGGGGCAGGCGCTGGCCCAGCTGAACCGGCAGATCGCGGCGGGCAGCGATCCTTCCGACATCGTCACCATGTGGGTCGGCATGCTCGACGTGCGCACAGGGACGCTGACCTACGCCGACGGAGGACATCCTCCCGCGCTGCTGCTGAGGGCCGACACCCACGCGATCGATCGCTTGGGGGCCACGGGGCCGCTGCTCGGCGCGGTTTCGCAGGTATCGTTCGAGGAGCGGGTCATCGAGGTCGGAGTGGGGGACATCGTGTTGCTGTACACCGACGGCATCACCGAGGCCCGGCGGTCCGTCCGCTTCTTCGGCGAGGGGCGCGTGCGGAGCGTCCTGCGGCACAGCCATACGGCACACGAGTGCCTGGAGTTGCTGCTCGCGGCGGTCAAGACCTACAGCGTCGGGCCCCTGAAGGACGATGCTGCGGCGCTCGCGGTCCGGCGCATCGAGACGCCGTCGCCGTCGTCGAGTGTGAGAGAAGGAGAAGTAGGGTAGAGTCCGCCGCGAGTTGCTTTGTAGCGGTGAAAGGATCCGGGTCACGTGATAGCGATCGAACGGCAGATGGGTTCTCCAATGTGTGTCGTACGACTGTCGGGCGAGGTGGACGCGGTCACGATCCCGGAGGTCCGGGAGGCGCTTGATGATGCCATCGGCCAGGGGTGTCGCTCGATCGTGCTCGACCTCACCGAGGTGACCTACCTGGACTCGTCGGCTCTCGGGCTGCTCGTATGGGCGGACCACCGCCTCCAGCCTTGCCGCGGAACGTTGCTTCTGGCGGGCGCGGGACGGGACGTCGCGCGGATCCTGGAACTGTCCGGTCTCATCGGCGTCGCTCCGTCGGTGCTGGTGGTCGATTCTGTGGAGGACGCCCTCATCGGACTCTCCTTGCCTGTCGAAGGCGGCGAGCCCCTGTGGGTCCAGTCGTTCGAGGTCCCGGCCGACGCCCGCCAGATGGCGGCGACGCGCACCCGTATCGCTACGATGCTCGCACCGCTGAGTTTGTCCGAGTCCGCAGTATTCGACATCAAGGTCGCCACGGGGGAGGCTCTGGCCAATGCGGTCCGCCACGGATCCCCTCGCGGTGAGCATGACGATGTCGCCATCCAGGTCTCAGCGTACGATGACCGGGTGGAGATCGTGGTCAGTGACAGCGGTCGCGGGTTCGACGGGCGTTCCGAGGCTTCTCTGGACGTGTTCGCAGCCAGCGGCCGCGGCGTCCTGTTCATGCGAGCCTTGATGGACGCGGTGGAGTTCGCCAGGCATGCCGGTGGCGGCACCAGCGTGCGCTTGGCGAAGCGTCGCGCCCGATCCGCCGAGGAGGTCGTGTAGGCCGCGGGACATCCTTCTTCGAGGTTCGTGGGTTTGTCGCCGCATGCCCATGGAGTAACATCGGCTCGTAGCCAATGCAGTCGAGGGGGATGGCATGGAAGTCTACGAGGCGATCATGGGCCGCCGTTCGATCCGCAAGTTCGACAGTGCCCCTGTCGAACGCGTCGTCGTCGAACGTCTCATCACGGCAGCGAATGCTGCTCCTTCTTCAGCCAACACCCAGCCGTGGCATTTTCACGTGACCACCGGCGCGTCGCGTGACGCGATCTGTGGCGTGACCGCACTGTCGACGGTGCACCTCCAGGAGTACCTCGACATGTTGCCTCCGAACGACTATCAGGCCGCCGAGCGCTTCTTCGCCAGCCTCGGGGACGCGCCGGTCGTCATCGTGGTCTCTGTGCCGATCGCAGAGGACGAAGCGTCGCGTATCAACGACGTGCTCGCGACCGGCTGCGCGGTCGAGAACATGATGCTCGCGGCCTACGCCGAGGGCCTCGGCTGCTGCAACATCACCTTCTCCTTCTGGGTCCGCGACAAGCTGTCCGAGCTCCTCGCCATCGGCGGTGACCGCGAGATCATCGCGCTCGTGCTGCTTGGACATCCCGGAGAGATCCCCGAGTCGGCTCCGCGGCGCAGTGACGCCGCGACCTATTCCGACTAGCGCGGTGAGCGGCACATACGACGCCGTGTTCTTCGACGTCGGGAACACGCTGTTGTATGCGTATCCCTCCGTCGGCCACGTCTGCGCTGAGATCCTGCGCGCATCGGGTCGGATCCACGATCTCGTAGAGATCGAGAGACTGCTTCCCCTCGTCGACGAGTACTACGAGGACCGCTACCGTACGGATGACACCTTCTGGACGGACGACGAGCGGGCGGCCGACGTCTGGACCGGCATGTACAGCCTTCTGTGCCGTCGTCTCGGTATTCCGGAGAGCGAGGCTGCCGCGCTCTCACGTTCCGTCTACGACGCCTTCGGCGAGGCGGCCCGCTGGCACGCTTACGACGACGTGGCCCCGGCCTTCGAGCGCCTTCGGGCGCAGGGCGTCAAAGTCGGCATCATCTCGAACTGGGACACGCGGCTCGAGGGCGTGCTCACGGGACTCGGTCTGGCTCCACTGCTCGATACGATCGTGTGCTCCGCTGCGGTCGGGCTGCACAAGCCCGACCCGCGCATCTTCGAGTTCGCGTGCCGGCGCCTCGACGTCCGCCCCGAGGACTGTGCGCACATCGGTGACCACTACTACTCCGACGTGGTCGGCGCTCGTGCTGTGGGCATGACGCCGGTGCTGATCGACCGTCACGGCGCCGGCCTCGATGCTGCAGGCGTGAAATGCCTGTTGACGCTGGATGATCTCGAGGAGGCGCTCTCGTGAAGGCGCGCAGTTGGGCGGCGTTGGCCGTCGGTCTCGTGGTGTGCGTGGTGGCGAGTTACGCGGCCTACATGATGGCGGACTATTCCTGGAACCAGGTGGTGGACTATCGGGGGCCGTACGCCGCATCCGGATTGCCGGCGGGTGGGCTCGCGGACGCTTTCAGCCCCGAGGCCTCCGGGACCCTCAAGGGGGAGCCGGGCAGGATGGTCTACGTGATCATCGACGGACTGCGCGAGGACGTCTCACGGAAGATGCCCGCGCTGAACAACCTACGCGCCCACGGCTTCGACGCCGTGGTGCGCACCTCGCAACCCTCACTGTCCTTCCCGAACTGGACGACGCTGCTCTCCGGCGCGCCCCAGCGCTTCAGCGGTGTCACGACCAACTGGTTCGAGGAGCGCGTGCCGGTCGAGACGATCGTCGACACGGCGCTGACGGCGGGCCGTACGGTCGCGGTGTCCGCTCCGACCGACTTCGAGATGCTCTACGGCGTGGAGCGGACCGGTCACGTGTTCTTGCGCGACTGGGAGTCCGGAACGTACATGACCGCCGGGATCGTGGACAACGCGATCCGGCTGGCCCGCGAGACGAGCGCCTCGCTGCTCATCGTGCATCTTCCCGACATCGACGAGGCGGGACACGCTTCGGGCGGCGCGTCGAAGGAGTATCTGGACACCGCGATCCGGGTAGACGGTGATCTCGGGCGTCTCGTCACGGCGCTCCAGGGGCCGTACACGACCTTCGTCGTCGCTTCCGATCACGGCCACATCGACACCGGCGGGCACGGCGGGCCGGAGGATGTGGTGATCAGGGTGCCTGCGGTCTTCGCCGGCTCCGGCGTGAGGCCCGGGGCGGGCGAAGGGACTCAGGACCAGGTGGCGCCGACCGTGGCGATGCTCGGGTACCTGCCTGCGCCGCGGAATGCGACGGGTGAGCCGCTCGACCTGTCCGCGGCCACCGACCCGGCGTCTACGGTCCGCTTCGCCGCGCAACAGGTGGCCGCCTACGCCGCATACGCGGCTGCGGTCGAGGGCCCGGGTGTCCGGCCCGATACCAAACTCCTGACCGTACAGGGCGCGCGTGCGGAGTTCGAGCTGGCCACCACCACGCGGCTCGCGAGCGAGCGCGTTTCTCGCATGCCCGCCTCACTCGCGCTCGCAGCCGTTTGCTTGCTCGCGATCCTCGCGGTCGGCATGCTCTCCTGGCGCGCGCTTGTCGCGGCGCTCTCGGGGACGGTCATGTACTACGTCGTCTACGAGGGGCTGTTCTTCGTTCTGCACGGCTATCGCTGGTCACTGTCGTCGTTCAACTCCGAGGCTCTGCTCAAGGCGTTCTTGAACGGCCGGATGATCGACGCGGTCATCGCCGGGGTGTTTGCGGCGGCGGTGGCGGCCGACATCTACCTGGTCACTCGGAAGGCGCCGCAGCGACCCAAGGGCGAATACCTGCCCGGGTGGCTCAGCCTCGGGGTCGCCACGGTCCTGGTGATACAGGCGACCATCGGCATCCAGGTGGCGTGGTATCTGTGGCAGTGGGGCGCGAGCGTGAGCTGGTACATCCCGGACCTCGCGCTCGGGTTCAAGTACGATCTCGACCTCGTTCAGATCACCGGACTCGCTGTGGCCGCGTTGCTCGCGCCCGTGGTGACCTACCTTGTCGGACGGTATCATCCGATACGTTCGCCGAAGGGCGCGTAGGGTCCGCTTCTCTTTGCGGGCCGACCCCAGACCTCGACACCTCACGAAGGAGTCACCACGATGGCCGTCAAAGACCTGCGCGAGTTCATGGCGCTCCTCGAGAAGAAGGGCCAGCTGCGGCACGTGACGGCCGATCTCGACCCGGTGCTCGAGATCGGTGAGGTCACCGACCGGGTGAGCAAGCAGGTCGGCCCCGGCCTGGTGTTCGACAACCCCATCGATCGCGAGACCGGGAAGCGCTACACGATGCCCGTCGCGATCAACCTGATGGGCTCCTATGACCGCATGGCATGGGCGCTGGGCGTGGACGCAGAGACCGGCACGTGGAGGGACCTGGATGCCGTAGGAAAGCGGCTGATGGAGATGCTCCCGATGGACATGCCGGCCTCCATGAAGGGCAAGCTCGACATCCTGATGGGTCTCAAGGACCTCGCCACCGCGGGGGCCAAGGAGATCAAGAAGGCGCCGTGTCAGGAGGTCGTCTACCGCGGCGACGATGTCGACCTCGGGATGCTCCCGGTCCTCAAGACGTGGCCCGAGGACGGCGGGCGCTTCGTCACCCTGCCGCTCGTGGTGACCGCCAATCTCAAGGGCAAGCTCAACATCGGCATGTACCGCATGCAGATCTTCGACAAGAACACGACCGGTATGCACATCCACGAGCACCATGACGGCGCGAAGAACCTGCGCGAGCAGTTCGCCGCGGGCGTGAGGCGCGTGCCGGTCTCGGTGGCACTGGGAGCCGATCCCGTCACGATCTTCGCTGCGGTCGCACCGGTGCCGCCGATCATCGACGAGTACCTGTTCGCGGGCATCGTGCGCGGCGAGCCGGTCGAGGTCGTCAAGTGCCTGACGAACGACCTTATGGTGCCCGCGCACGCCGAGATCGTGCTCGAGGGTTACGTCGAGGCGGGGGAGACCCGCTGGGAGGGGCCGTTCGGCGACCACACGGGCTACTACTCGCTCGCCGACGACTTCCCCGTCTTCCATGTCGAGGCGATCACCATGCGCCACGACGCCATCTACCCGGCGACCATCGTCGGTCGTCCTCCGATGGAGGACTGCTACATCGCCAAGGCCACCGAGCGTCTCTTCCTGCCGGTCGTCAAAGCGATGATGCCCGAGGTGATCGACTACGACCTGCCTCTGGAGGGCGTCTTCCACAACTGCGTGATCTTCCAGATCAAGAAGGAGTTCGCCGGCCAGGCGTTCCGTGTGATGAACTTCGCGTGGTCGATGGGCCAGATGATGTTCACCAAGTTCGTCATCGTGGTGGACGAGGATGTGGACTGCCACGATTACTCGCAGGTCGCTTGGCGTTGCTTCAACAACGTGGACCCGGGCCGCGACATCCTGATATCGAAGGGCCCGCTCGACCGTCTCGATCATTCGAGCAATCTGCAGTCGTTCGGTTCCAAGATGGGCATCGACGCTACGAAGCCGCTCGCGAACGAAGGGCACGATCGCGGTTGGCCTGACGCGCTCGAGATGAGCGATGAGGTCAAAGTGCGCGTCGACGCGATGTGGGAGGGGCTCGGATTGTGAAGGACTTCCCGACACCGGAGACGAGCAAGTTCAAGATCCTGCTCGAGCTTGTGAGGTTCGAGCATTCGATCTTCGCCTTGCCGTACGCCTTCACCGGGGCCATCTACGGTGCCGTGACCGTAGCCTTCGCCGTTCCGGCGATCTTCCCGACGCCTGCGCCGCAGCCCACCCCGTGGGTCACGCTTGCGAACTGGCCGACGTGGTCGGCGCTCTTCTGGATCACCGTGGCGATGGTCGGCGCACGGGCAGTGGCGTTCACGCTGAACCGGGCCATCGACAAGGAGATCGACGCACGCAATCCGCGGACCGCCGGACGTGCGGTCCCGTCGGGGCTGATCAAGGCCTGGGAGCTGTGGACCTTCACGGCCATCATGCTGGCGGCGTACCTCCTCGCCGTGTACAACCTTGCGCCGATCACACACTGGCTGTGGCCCATCCCGCTCGCGCTCTTCATCGTCTATCCGTATCTGAAGCGGTTCACGTCGCTCGCTCACTTCTGGTTGGGGGCCTGCCTCGGGCTGGGTGTTGTCGGGGGCTGGGCGGGTGTCGCCAACAGCGTCTCGGGACTCGCGCCGTGGGTGCTCGGTGCCGCCGTCGCGATCTGGACGACCGGCTTCGACATCATCTACGCGACCCAGGACCACGACAGTGACGTTGCCGACGGCGTACATTCGATCCCGGCCGACCATGGCATCCCGTTCGCGCTCACGCTGGCGCGTGTCCTGCACGTCATCACGGTCATCCTGTTCGCGTGGGGCGGCTGGCTCGTCGGCGCCGGGTCCTGGTACTACGTGGGCGTGGCGATCGCCGGCGCGCTTCTCGCATACGAGAACGCGATCGTGAGTCCGAACGATCTGTCGCGCCTTGACGCCGCATTCTTCGCGGTGAACGGGATGGTCGCGGTGTTCATGTTCGCCGGCGTCATGCTCGACCGGCTCATCGGGTGACCAAGGGAGCGGCTGTGAAGACCTACGTCGTCGCGATCACAGGGGCCTCCGGCTCCGTGTACGGACTGAAGCTCGTGGAGCAGTTGCTGTCGGCCGGCAACGCCGTCACGCTCGTCGTCACAAAGGCCGGTCGTGAGGTCATGGAGTTCGAGACGGGCTTCTCCTTCCCGGAGCCGGGCCCCGGGGCGTCCGAGGCAGTACTGAGTTTCCTGGAGGTCTTCCCGGCGGTGGCGCTCAAGGTGGTCTCTCCGGACGACCTGTTCGATGGTGCCGCGTCCGGTTCCGCCCGGATCGACGGCATGGTGGTGTGCCCCGCGTCGATGGGCTTTTGCGGATCCGTCGCCTCGGGGTTGGCCTCGGATCTCCCGGAGCGCGCGGCCGATGTCATGCTCAAGGAGCGCCGGCCGCTCGTGATGGTGCCGCGCGAGACGCCTTTCTCCCTCATCCACCTGCGCAACCTGACGACGCTGGCCGAGGCCGGTGCGGTCGTCGTGCCCGCCAGCCCCGCGTTCTACCACAAGCCGCAGAGTATCGACGATCTGGTGGACTTCGTGGTCGGCAAGGTCCTCGACCAGATCGGCGTCGAGCACCACCTGTTCCGCCGCTGGGACGAGTAGCGCCGCACTTTGTAGTAGCCGCGCAGGAATCGGGGGATAGACTGCTTGTGGCCGGTCGACCGAACGGCTGGCCCGACGCGTCGGTGTGATGTCACGGGGCGGGAGGGTGCCGAAGGTCGGCCTGGCACTCTCGCCTCACTTTGGGGGGGCGCGAATCGTGCCGAGGCTCCGCATAGGCACTGATGCAGGAGTCGAACTCCTGTCTTTCACTTCCGGAGGCTCGTTGGCGGACATCCTGCGCCCAACGTCGTTCCAGGTCCGGCAGCCTTGCGGAGGACTGGGCAGGTGCGGCGGTTGCCGGGTCCGCGTCACGGAGGGGGCCACCGGTGATCTCACGATTGCCGAGCGCCGGTATCTGACTCCAGAGCAGGCGCGACAAGGGATGCGCCTCGCGTGTCGGCTGGCCCCGGTGGGCGACATGTCTGTAGAGATCGTCGACGCAGCCATCGCGTGGCGAGACCTTCGCGAAGACGAGTACACCCCCGTGCCCCTGCCTCCGGAGCCGAGTGGGATCGGCACATCTTCAACAGGTCTCGGCGTCGCTGTCGATCTCGGCACGACGGAGATACGCGTGACCGTGTGGGACCTGCCGAGACGTCGTGGACTCGGCGGATGCGTGGGGCCCAACCCGCAGTCGACCTTCGGCGCGGACGTGCTCTCTCGGCTGGGGACCGCGTCGTGGACGGGGGAGGACGCCGCCATCGTCGGTCGCGTCGCGAGGGACGCCGTCGGTGACGCCATCGGCTACGTGCTGCGGCGGGAGCAGCTCGATCGCTCGCAGGTGTGCCGTGTCGTCATCGTCGGGAACTCCGCGATGCTCGCGCTTCTGACGGAGAGCGGCTACGACGCCCTCCTGGAGCCCGACAACTGGGCGCGGGAGATCGACTGTCATGTGTCCGACGCGCGTGCGTGGGTCCGCGCATGGGGCCTGCCAGAGAGCGCGCGGGTCGAGGTCGCGCGACCCTTGGCAGGCTTCGTCGGCTCGGACCTGCTCGCGGACGTGCTGGCGACGGGCATGATCGAGGGGACCGGCAAGACGCTCCTGCTCGACCTCGGTACCAACACAGAGATCGCCGTGTGGGACGGAACCGTACTGTGGGTGACCTCCACTCCCGGAGGGCCGGCGTTCGAGAGCTGCGGCACGGACTTCGGCGTGCCTGCAGAGGCCGGGGCGGTGTACAGGGCCATACCGGGGGATGCGTCAGGCGGCTTCGCCTGCGACGTGATCGGGGCAGAGGCACCTCGAGGGCTGTGCGGCTCCGCGCTCGTCGACGTGGTCGCATGTCTCGTCAGGGACGGGCGGCTCAAGAGGACGGGCAACTTCGCGCCGGAAGTCGGCGATGACGGCGTCGTGATCGTAGAAGGGGAGCCGGACCTCGTGCTGAGGAAGCGGGACGTGGACGCGTTCCAGCGTGCCAAAGCGGCGACAGGCGCGGGCACGCTGAGCCTTCTTGAAGAGGCGGGTGTACCCCCGAGCGATCTGGAGCGAGTGTGCATCTGCGGGGCCTTCGGACGATTCCTGGATGTGTCCAACGCGCAACGGGTCGGCCTCCTGCCCGGTGACGTGGCCTTCGAGAGGTTCGAGATGTGGGGGAACGCGGCGCTGGCCGGGTGTGAGCTCTTGCTGTTCGCCCCTGAAGGAGGGGCCGCCGTGGAGCGGCTGCGTACGAGGGCACGGCTCCTGAACTTGGCTCAGGTACCCGCATTCGACGATCGGTTCGTCGAGAACCTGTACCTGGAGCCAGCCGGAGAGACCCGGATCGCAGGAGGTGAACCAGCATGACCGACGAGATCACGATCGAAGAGACCATCAAGGGCTACAACGAGGCGATCTTCGACACCGACCGGGACCGGGCTCTCGAGGTGGTCCACGAGGCGCTCGCCAGCGGCATGACACCGGAAGACATCGTCTTCAAGGTCGTCCTTCCGGCCATGGACCAGATGATCAGGGCCATCAGCGAGACACTCGATGCC
>Ga0209125_1001772_pt1 | contig 18681 bp, 13 predicted proteins | sample BarGraIncub1131A_FD_184503 | JGI IMG/M metagenome (GOLD analysis project Ga0209125, IMG submission 184503) | Arctic peat soil microbial communities from Barrow, Alaska - Barrow Graham LP Incubations 11-31A (SPAdes) (version 2) | ecosystem: Environmental > Terrestrial > Soil > Wetlands > Peat...
CCCATAGCGGACCTCGTCGACGCCTTGATTCCCCTCGGAGCCGAAATCGAATACCTGGGAAAACCGGGATATCCTCCCCTATGCATCCGCGCGCATGGCCTTCATGGCGGAGTCACCAAAGTGCGCGGCAATGTTTCGAGCCAGTTTCTTACGGCCCTGCTGATGGCTGCGCCTCTTTGCTCCAAGCCACTGCGCATCGAGGTCGAGGGCGAACTGATTTCTAAGCCTTACATCCGCATTACGCTCGAAGAAATGCGCCGTTTCGGCATCTGCGTCGGCAATGAGGAGTTCAACGCCTTTGACATTCCCCATGGAGTCTACCAGTCCCCAGGCAAAGCCCTGGTCGAAGGGGATGCCTCATCGGCAAGCTATTTCCTCGCAGGCGCTGCGATCGCCGGAGGGCCCGTCCGCGTAGAAGGTGTGGGACGCGCAAGCGTACAGGGCGATATTCGTTTCGCTGAAGTTCTCGAAGCAATGGGGGCTCAAGTACGCTGGGGTGATGACTGGATCGAAGTGGAACGAGGCTACCTGCGCGGGGTCGACCTGGACCTGAACCACATTCCGGATGCCGCAATGACAGTCGCTGTGCTCGCGCTTTTTGCAGAAGGACCTACCCGGATCCGCAACGTGGCGAGCTGGAGAGTCAAGGAGACCGACCGCCTCGCAGCCATGGCCACTGAACTTCGCAAAGTGGGCGCCCTGGTGGACGAACTCGCTGATTCCATCACCATCGCCCCCCCTGAAACCTTGGAACCCGCTGCGATTGCAACTTATAACGATCACCGCATGGCCATGTGCTTCTCGTTGGTGGTGCTCGGGGGGTGCCCCGTGACCATCGTGGACCCAGGCTGCGTAGCCAAAACCTTCCCAATGTTCTTTGAGGAGTTTGAGAGTTTGCGGATCTGAGGAATTTCTGCATTTTGAGGCAGGAAAGGGTTAGATTTTGTAGTACAATTACTGCATCGGTTTTCTGGAGATCTCATGAAGTCACTCATTTTGATTGTTCTCACTTTATTGATGATGGTTCCGACCCTTGCGTGCAGCAAAACGCTGGAAATATGGATCGAACCCAATGGTGCCAATCCCCAGGGTCTCCTCGAAGAACGTCTTGCGGAATTCAAGAAAGAAACCGGCATTGAGGCAAAGGTGGTGGTGCTGGATTGGGGTGAGGCATGGAGCCGCATCACACAGGCACTGGAGTCTGGAAGTGGACCGGATGTTCTGCAGCTAGGAACCACCTGGGTCTCGCATTTTGCATCGCTCGGTTACCTTGCACCTTTAACACCCTACGCTGCGTCAATCAACCCCGAGCGTTTCATGTCTACGTCCTGGAGCACAACCCAGGTAGATGGCGACTCTGCATTCTATGCGATTCCATGGTTCGTTGACATCCGCGTTTTGATGGCCAATCGCCATTGGATCGAAACCCAGGGAATTAAGCCCACCGACATGTCCACAGTGTCTGGATTCCGTAAAACATTACTGAAACTGCATAAGGGAAATCTTGTGCGCGACGACGCCACGCCAATCTATCCCTTTGCCTTTCCCGGCAAGAGCGACTGGAATATTCCGCACAATTTTGCCCCTTGGATTTGGTCCCAGGGCGGTGATTTCATTCGTAAAGTAAACGGCCAATGGCGTTCCCAGCTGCTCGAAAAAAATACCGTGCAAGGCATCCGCACTTACATTGGATTTGTCCTCGATAGCCTGATGAATATTAACACCCTGAAAGAGAATTCAGCCCAGGTCACCGGTCGCTTCAACAATGGCGAACAGATTTTCTCCGTCAATACCTCCGAAGTGATCATGCAGACCCGCGTAGCAGAAAGCGAAGGCGGAACACTTAACTCACGCATCGGACAGGAAGGCCTATTAACTTACCCCATTCCATCTGGCCCAGGCGGCTCCATTGCTTTTGTGGGAGGCTCTGACCTTGCACTTCCCAAAAACAAGGCCAAGAATCAGGATGCACTGAAGCTGCTGCTGTTCCTAACCCGTGCAGACAACCTTGACAAGTACACCAAGAAAATCGGATTCCTGCCACCAGATCGCAGCGTTCTCCAGGTTTGGGCCCAAGACTCGCTTTATCGGGTTCTTGTGGAACAGGCAGAAAAGGGCAGAGCTTATCCAAATATTCCGAACTGGGGCGACATAGAAAGCACCTTGGTCGAAATGTTCAGTGCGGTGTGGACCCTTCTCGATGCAGGCGGAATCTATACTGACGAGGAGCTGTATAAAATCCTTGTGCAGTATAACGACAAGATCGACAAAGCCTTGAATGCACCAGAAACGACTCCCACTTCATTAGCAGACTTCCAAGCCGCAATCCGGGAAATCCCAACCTTGAGTGCTTTGGATGCCGACACCGTGAAGGTACAGGCCGCGGCTTCTTCTGTAGCATCCGCCACGAGCCTTCCATGGCTTCCCATCGGAGGGGTTGTCGCATTTGCCCTAGCCCTCCTGGGTATGGTTATTTTTATCAAGAAAAGAAAGCACTAAACGGAGTAATCCTTGACGCAGAAGATTCCATTCTTCCAAAGCTTTCGCTTTCGATTTGTATTGCTTGTCGTTGCGGCACAATGCATTTTCGTGCTCGTCGCGGGCATCTATTCGATTCGGCAACAAACGATGTCCGAACAGCAGAGGGCTTTCTCCGCCAATGGGGTAAACCTTCGCGTCGTTTCTTCCTTTGTGCGAAGCTCCATGACGGCATTTGGCGAAAGCCTAAATCTGCTTGCGGTGACTCCGGCCATGGGTTCTTTTGATCCCGTGCAAAGCGGTCAGTTACTGAAGACTTACAAGGTGTCGTCCTTGTTTATTCCCGGTGAGCGGGTGTCTCTCTTCGATAATCAAAATAAGCTTATCGCCGATAACATCATGGTTGGCTCAACCAGCGATACCAGTGGTTTTAAAGACTTCTGGGATGTGGAACCTTTGCATGTGTTCATGGGGCAGACGCGCTGGTCTGGGTTTGCTCCGACGCGAACGTTTGCGGTGACCGTACAGAATTTTGCCCGCGCCAACGGCATTCTTGCGGGTGACTTCTCCTTCCGTAGACTTTCCTCATTCCTGAATGACTACAAGATCGGACAGCATGGGTTCGTGATGATGGTCGATGTAAATGGTGACATTCTTTTTCATCCTGATGCGAAGTGGATGAAAGAACCCACCTCGGTTATACAGCTAGGATTTCAGGATTTCAAAGCCCGCCAGTTCAAGCTTGACAAGCCATCTTACCGAACCTTGGCGGATGGCAAAGAATACATGATCACCTACCTATGGGATCCCTCCACGAGGATTGGATACTTTGCCATGCAGCCTCGCGCAGAAATCGAGGCGGTTGTCGCGGTGCTGCGTAACAGCATGCTCGCTCTTTTGGTCGGCCTCCTTGTGGTAATGACGGTACTCTCGGCATGGCTTTCCAATCTGCTAGCCCGCCCCTTAAAAATTCTTGCCGAAAAAATGTTGCTGGTCAAGAACGGCAACTGGGATGTGGAATCCGGCATTCACCGCACCGATGAAATAGGCATGCTCGCCGAAATCTTCGACACCATGCGTGAGTCGATCCGCAAATACATTTTGGAACTCGGCGCACACAAAGCGAGACTCGAACACGAGGTCGCCGTGCAAACAGAAGAGCTCAAGCGCGCCAACAAAATTCTGCAGCTCATGTCGCGCACCGATGATCTCACCGGCATTCCCAATCGTCGCGACATCATGGAAAAGATCAGGTACGAGACCTATCGCGCCCAACGCAATAACAAGCCTTTTGTATTCATGCTCGGTGATATCGATAAATTCAAGAATTTTAATGATACCTATGGTCATGATTGCGGTGACGGCGTACTGAAAGTTGTCGCCAATGCTATGCGCTCCATGCTGCGTAAACAAGATTACATTGCCCGTTGGGGTGGTGAGGAATTTCTGGTCGTACTTCCTGAGACTGATGTGGAAGGATCACACATTGTGGCCGAGCGTATCCGCAACAAGGTGGAAACGACGGAACACCAGTATGCAGGCAAAAACCTTCACGTAACCATCACCCTTGGCATCGCCGTTTTCGACGGTCGTCTCGGAGTAGAACGCAGTATCTCCCTTGCGGATAAAGCGCTGTACCTGGGCAAGGAACAAGGCCGTAACCGTGTCGTTTTCTGGGATGCGAAAGATACTCCGCAATCCGAATATGATGCTGCGGCGCGTGAATTTGAAGTCCGCGGTGGAAATGAATTCGATCTCCCCACCGATGTTCTCGAACGCCTGGATGAAGAGCGCATTACCCGCGAAAAGCCTACTGGGAAGGTCGATGTGGTCAAGGGTGCAAATCCTGATGACCGTTCGCAACGAACAGAGCGTTCCTGACGTTGCGGATATATATTTATTGGATGAATCAACGTAACTGGACTATCCGCAAAGCAGAAGCCTTACTCCTGGGTGCATGTAGCACATTTTGGTTTTCCTCCTGCCAAGACTCGGGGGTATCGTCGCACACGGATGAATCCTCCAGTTCAACACCGGGATCATCATCATCGGCTAGGGCATCCAGCTCCAGTTCTGTCGTTTTCCCAAGCAGCTCCAGCATGAATATTGAGCCTCAGCCATTATATGGGGTCATCTACTCCGAACCCGCATTGCAGTCGTCCTCCGCACAGGTATCGTCTTCCAGTGTGCTTTGTCCGGAATCCTCTTCGTCAGTCACCATATCGTCCTCGGCGGTCTCATCGAGCATAGGAACATCCTCCAGCTCGTTGCAAGAAATAATGCCCCTGTATGGTGTATTCTATCCGGTTAAACAACCGACGAACCCATGTCCTTAGGGCCTATTACCAATATTAAGCGCATCCCTTGGAAGCGTCGCATAGCCTTGGAATTGTTCCGGGGCTATCGTTTTCTACAGACGCGCTTTCCGGATCTGAGCTACTTGTTCTGGGAAAGTACTTTGCGCTGCAACCTGGATTGCATGCACTGCGGAAGCGACTGCCTGCGCGAAGCGGTCACACCGGACATGCCCAAAGAGGATTTTTTCCGCGTTCTCGATAGCCTACAAGGGAAAATCAACCCCGAGCGGACGCTGATTGTGGTTACGGGCGGCGAACCTTTGATGCGCAACGACCTTGAAGAATGCGGTCGGGAATTCATGCGGCGCGGGCACCCTTGGGGCATGGTCACCAACGGGTATGCGATGATTCCTGCCCGCTTTCAAGGGCTGCTTGCTGCAGGCTTACGCTCCCTTACTGTAAGTCTTGACGGGTTAGAAGATAGCCATGATCACTTTCGCGGTCGAGCGCAGTCCTTTCGCCGTGCATTAGAGACCATCCGCATGGCTGCTGCGGCACCTGGACTAACCTTCGACGTGGTGACCTGTGTCAACCAGCAAAACCTTGCCGAGCTACCCCAGATGCGGGATCTATTCATCAGCATGGGGCTGAAGCGCTGGCGTATTGTGAATGTATTTGCAAAAGGCCGCGCCAAAGAGCACAAGATCCTGTTCCTTGACGATGCTCAATTTGCCGCGACCTTTGAGTTTATCCGCGCCACCCGCAAACAGGGTTTGATCCGGGCAAGTTACGGTTGCGAAGGCTTCCTAGGTGCCCTCGAAGGGGAAGTGCGCGATGCTCCATTTTTTTGCCGCGCAGGGACAAGCATCGGATCGGTTCTGGTCGATGGATCCATTTCCGCCTGTCCAAGCCTGCGTGCCGATTTCATTCAAGGCAATATATACACTGATGATTTCTGGGAAGTATGGACCCGGCGCTTCCGCAAAATGCGGGACAGATCCTGGGCGCGTACCGGCAAATGCGCACAATGCAAAGAATGGAAATATTGCCAAGGCAATGGGCTTCACCTGCGCGACGAAAAAACCGGAGAACTCCTGCTCTGCCACCTGGATCGCCTCGGTAACTCCTGGTAAAGCGCAAAGCTAGGGCTTTGCTGCAGCTCCACCCTTGATTCTATACCTAACGTCTGTCAGCAGAATATAGAGGTTACCCGCAGTGCTTTACGCCGTTTGCGCACTGTCGGGTACACCTTGTTCTGCTGCAGCCCCACATTTCTTGGAGGTGGAGTCAAACGAGTAATTCCCTTACAATTCGTCTACTTATATTTGCTCTATGCAGAAACACTCTTCTACCGGCTGGTCCCGCGAGAATCCTCCTCGTCGCGACGCCAACACTGATGTTCCGGGGTTTGAATCCCGTAAAAAACAAGCCACGTCTTCCCGCAAGGGTCCGCGCACCACAGGCTTTCCTCTGTTCAATGGCCGTCGACTCACCCCGTCCCGTCAGAGCCTGGGCACGCTCCTCGAATACTATGGGATTGAGCTGCAAAAGCAGACTCTAGACCAGCTTTGGGAATTCCACAACATTCTGCGCTCCCATAACGATGACCAGGATCTTACCCGGCTGAACGCATTTGAGACCATCGTGGAACGACACTACGCCGATTGTATTCTCATCAACGCTTATGTGGAAAAATGGCCACGTACTATGTTGGATATCGGCTCGGGCGCAGGATTCCCTGGAATCCCTCTGAAGCTTGTCAATCCCGAGATTCAGCTGACGCTGTGCGAACCTCGCCCCAACCGCGTCGACTTCCTGAACTTGGTGATTCGTGAGCTTGGCCTCAAGGGAATCGAGGTCTTTGGACACAAGGCGACTTCCAATTCCTTGCTGACTCCTGTTGAGGGCGTGATTACCCGCGCTTTTGAGAGTATGGACAAAACGCTCTTGCGCTTGTCGAATGCGCTCGTACCTGGTGGCCGGGCGTATTTCATGAAGGGACCTGCCGTGCGCGAAGAAATGGAATTAATCACTTTGGAAGGCTACCAATACGTAGCAAAACACTTCTATACGATTCCTAATTCCACTCAGGATCGCGCGCTGATTGTTCTTGCCCGGGATTAATTTATTTTTCAAATGTTCGCTTTTTTTGACACGCTGGATTGGAAATGAAAAGTATTCGCTGGATTCATAAACTCATCATTGATGACAAACCTGGCTCCGTTGAGATCCTCATCGGGCAATCCAGCATTGCGGACCGTTGCTACGTCCGTGTGAATCAGGAACCCGAGTACTGGTATAGCACGCAAAGCGGAGTGCGGGCAGAAATTATCCAACAAGGCCTTGAGATCGCCCAAAAACAGCTTGTCGGCCACAAAGTCACCGAAGTGGACGGTACACCTTATTCCTGGACAGCGCAATGACTACTAAAAAGCATCCTCTTTATTACACCATCCACGGCCATTTTTACCAACCCCCACGCGAAAATCCTTGGATTGGAACAATTGAGCATCAGCCTAGCGCAGCTCCCCATCATGACTGGAACTTGCGTATTGCCAAGGAATGCTACGGGCCAAACTCCGCATCGCGTATACTCGACTCTCAAGGTCGTATTCAGGAGTTGGTCAATAATTATGAATACATGAGCTTCAATATCGGACCTACGCTGATGTCGTGGATTCGCTTTCAGATGCCCGAAGTATATGAGCGCATTCAGCTCGCGGACAAACGTAGTTTTGAGCGTCTTGGACACGGAAATGCGATTGCTCAGGTCTATAATCACATCATTATGCCACTAGCAAGCCCGCAGGACCGCCTCACTCAAATCCGCTGGGGCATTCGTGATTTTGAATGTCATTATGGACGTAAGCCCGAAGCAATGTGGCTTGCAGAGACAGCAATTAACATGGATACCATCGTAGATCTTATCCGCGAAGGCATCCGCTTTACCATTCTTTCGCCGACCCAGGCTCAGTCTTTCCGTAGCTTTGGTGACTCAGATTGGTCCGATTGCTCCAATACAGATATTGACACCACACGTCCTTATCGCATTTATCCTCGCGATGAACACGGCCATACTCTATGTGAAGGGTACTTAGATGTATTCTTCTACAACCCCTGGCTTTCCAGTGCAGTAGGTTTTGAACATTTGCTCCGCGATGCAAATACGTTTGGCGTGCGCATACATAGCGCATGGGATACCGAGCGCCCCGAAGCGCAACTGGTGTCAATTGGCACTGATGGCGAATCCTATGGTCATCACGAAGCCTTTGGGGACATGTGCGTAGCGTGGTTATTCAAACGCATCAGTCCTGAAAAAGAGATGATCCCTGTCAACTATGGATGGTTTCTAGAGCATTTCCCCCCTACCCACGAAGTTCTGCTCAAAAATGTGCACAGCGAAGGGAGTGCATGGTCCTGCGCCCATGGCGTCGGTCGCTGGTATCGCGACTGTGGCTGCTCTACTGGTGGCCCAGGGGACTGGAACCAAAAGTGGCGTGGACCTCTGCGCGATGCGCTGAACCACCTCAAAATCGAAGCCGACAAGCAGTTTGTCGCTGAATTTGCACGTATTTCAGCTAGTGATCCTTGGGATGTGCGCAACGCTTACATTCAAGTTCTTCTGCATCCTGGCGACGCAGTAAATCGTCGCGAATTTTTAAACCGCTACTTGACCCATCCCACCTCTCCCGAAGATCAGGCCAGCGCGCTGGGCCTACTTGAAATTCAAAAGTTCTGCCTGTTCAGCTTTACGAGCTGTGGCTGGTTCTTCAATGACATCGAAGGGATCGAACCCATACAAAACTTGCGCTACGCTTTACGGGCCATGGAACTCATGCGCGGATTCGAAGCATGGGGAAACCCGCTCGAGGCTGAATTCCTCGCGATTCTTGCTCGTGCCGTTTCGAACCAAAGTAAACGCAATGGAGCCGAACTGTTTGTGTCCTTTGTGCGCCAACCCGTTCCAGCATGGCTGCGCCTTATGGGTGAAGCCGCTGCGCGTTTGCATATGCAGCTCGATTCGTCGCACCCATTCGATCTCGAAGCGTGCCGCGTGCATATTTTGTCGCACCACAAAGACGAACAACAGTCCCTGTTCCAGTTCCATTTGGAATTGCATGAGACCTTGGAAAGCTTTGATGCAGGCGTCCTCGTTGTCAACGACTCGCTGGAGCGCACCCATCTATTCATACTCGAAGGAGCCGATGCTGCCGAGCGGATTCGCTTTCCAGTCGATTCGACTATGAGCATTGAGCAAATTGCGCGGAGCCTTCCAAAAGCGCTGCACATTCGCGTCAAAGATCTCTTCATCGATTCTTTGCAGCGTATCAACAAGCTTGCAGCTGACCGCAATCTTAAGCGGCTGGCGGAAGATTTTAGGGATTTTGCACGTCGCTATTCACTTTCTCTTGACTGTCTCGCAGACCCTTCCGGATCGCTCCCTGGCGCTATGCGCGAAAGCCTCGCGGTATCTCTCAATACCGAGATTCATCGCGTCGCCCTGCGCTCCCTGGAGCTTGTGACCCCCGATCTGCTTGCCCATAGCAAAGAACTGATCGACGAAGTTCAGCTGCTCGGCATCCATCTGTCCCTGGCCGGTCTTGGAGAGCGCTTCCATAAACGCATTCATCATTTGCTTTCCGAGGCATTTATTCAGCATGATACCGAAACGGTGGCTCAGATCACAGGGCTGATCACTCTTGCGGATTGGCTGAAACTCGACATCGACAAAACCTCCTTGGAAAATATTGCCTATGGTGCTTTCCAAGAATTTGCGCATGCCCCTCAACAGGGCTACCGCGCGCTGCGTCCCATGTTTGAGTGGCTCAATTTTGCTTTGCCAGCAATCGAGGCCTAACCATGACGCATCAGCTGTCCAGTACACCGCTCTTGAGCCGGCAAGTCATTCGTTCCAGGGTTAAAACCTTGGCTCGGCAGATTCGGCAGCACTATGGAGAAGAGGATGTGCTTTGGGTAGGATTGATGAATGGTGCCTTCATTTTTCTTGCCGACCTGGCCCGACAGTTTCCTCAACCAATAGAACTTGCCTTTTTGCGTGCAGCAAGTTACGGGAAAAAAGCCCGTTCCAGTGGACAGGTCGAGTTGGATGGTCTGGAAAAGCTGGACTTGGTTGGCCGCAAAGTACTGTTAATCGACGATATTCTCGACACTGGCCGTACGATGAGTTACGTGTCAGCAGCACTGCTCGAAGCGGGAGCCTCCGATGTACAGTCGTGCGTACTCCTCGATAAAGAAGCCCGTCGTGAAGTCCCTTTCCAGGCAAGTTTCAAGGGTTTTGTAATCGAAGATCTGTTCGTGGTAGGGTACGGGCTCGACTATGCTGAAAAGTACCGCAATTTACCCGAAGTTTGGACCGTAAAAGAACTCGCCTAAATTTTAGCGAAGCCGCACAAAGAGCGCGGAACCCAGGGCAACTAGCCCCACAGCTGCAAATTTAAGAGGGCCAAATGGCTCTTGGAATACGATTAGCCCCGCAAGTGTTGGGACAAGCATTCCTATCGCAGAGGTCAGAGGCACAACGAGCAATGCCCGTCCATGGGTCATGGCAACTTGCAGATAAATGAACCCGACCAGGTAAGTCACCACAAAAGCCAGCCCACGGGTAAGGATTCCTGGATCGAACAGCAAGGCGGAATCAAGCACGCTGCCATGAACCTTGAAATGTTCTTCAATGCTTTTGACAAATACCGCAGAAAGTCCAAAGCCAACACCAGCAATCAGTGACTTGCGCGCCTCTATATTATGGATAAATACGCGAACTAATCCGATACTGAATCCCAGTATTGCCGTAAAGATCCAGAGATGCCAGGTATTTTCCTGTCCATGGGCTTCGCCATGTAAAAATCCCGCCATACATAATCCGAATACAACCACGCTGATCGCAATGGCCGTGCGACGATCTAGATGTTCCTTTAAAAAGATCCACCCGGCAAGGGCAGTAAGCACAGGATTAAGTGCCATCAAAGGCTGTACAAGGCTAATATTGTAACGAGCTAGAGCCCCAAAATAGGCAATGGTCGCGACAGCCGAGACTATAATCCCCCCCCACCAAGGAACATTCAGCACCACAGTCCGCACCCATTGCATGGGCCGCTTCGGGTGTACTTGATGTGCTATGGTCGCAAGCCCAATTTTCTGCAAAATATTGCCGAAGGCAAGCAAAATCGCGGGGCCAAAAGTCCAGAGGAGAAAGGTCATAGAGGTAAACAGTTGCGAATTATTTTCGCTGGGTTAAAGGTTGAGGTTAAAAATTTAGAAGTTAGAAGTGGCATCTGGGACGATTCGCTACAGGCGTCTTTAGGTTAAAGGGTAGAGGTTAAAAGTTAGAGGTGGCATCTGGGACGATTCGCCGATTGGTTGCGTCATCCCATAAAATGGGATCCCTGGATAAGCTGCTGTTATTGCTTCTTGCAATGGGATCCCCGTTCCGGGGATGACCGAACAAGTTATCCGAAATGCTCTCTCTAACCTTAATAGTGACCGTCCCGTCACGGGATACGGAAACTTATACACCACCGTGTACTACCCTTCCTTTGCCCTCTACCTTGGATAAACGGTTTCACGCAATTTACCTGCCATATATCGCCTGGTAACTCCAGTAATTTCCCATTACTTTCTTGACATATTCCCGCGTTTCCCAGTAGGAAATTTCTTCGACCCTCTCCTCTATCGAAAGCTTCGCGTTTGCATTGAACCAGCGCTTAGTCGGCGTGGGACCAGCATTGTAGTTGGAGAGCGCATAGACGGGATCACCCCCATATTCGAGCAACAAATCACCCAAATAGCGATTGCCAAGGCGAATTGCCATCACTGGGTTGTAGAGCAAATCGTCGTTATAGCCCTTGATTCCTTCCGACTTTGCAATGATCTTGCCCGTCTTGGGCATGAACTGCATTAGCCCACGGGCACCGACTGGAGAGTTGATCGTCGGCACAAAAATAGATTCCTGCCGCATGACCGCAAAGATGAAAAAGAGATCCACGGGAGGGCGAATATAGTGTTCCGCGTTAGCGCGCCAAGGAGCTGGTAGTGGATACAAAAACTCCGCAATAGGCCGCGGAATTTCACTGAACCAGTCCCGATTGGCGTATTCCAGAAACATCCGGGCCATCCGATAGGATTCCCCATATTCTCCAACGCGACTATACATCATGCCCACTTCGAGCAGAAAATCCGGACGCCTTCCGTACACGTTGATAGAGCGCTTCAATAATTGCTGCGCCTCATCTTCAAAACCCGTGCGGAACAATAATTCGACCATTCGCACACGTTCATCTGTGCCCAATTCATCGCGTTTGTTGCGCGGTAGCTTTTTGCGCAACCAGTCCAGAGACTGCGTCATATCCATATTCATGATGTGGATCCATGGGATTTGCGCCGAATCGAGCAATTTGCTTTCGAGCAGCTGAGTGCGAGCCCTATGCGCGTACCAACTCATAGGAAAGGAACGGATGGTCTCGAGAAACCCTTCCCGCGCGGGAATGAACTTTCCTAGCCGATGATAACTTTCGGCACGGAAATATAGGGCAGCAGCCTGGGGCCAGGAGAAATCATCGTTCTGCGCGGGCTTGTCAAAGGACTGCAAGGCCTCCTCATACATACCCTGTTTAAACCAAATGTAACCCATGCGGAAAGGGGCCCATTGGCGGCGCTGGTTATTGCCAAACTTGGGATCGAGCAAATTGACGTACCCGAGAAAAGCATCCACCCACAAACTTTCCTGCTCCATCTCAAAGGCTTTGACCCATAGATTATTGGCATTTTCGGGGCTAAAGGGGAATTGAGTCCGAAAGAGCGTGTCGAGACGTTCGGCCGCGGAATCATTCTTCAACTTGCGCTCAATGCGAACTAACGACTGCATCCAGCCTGGTCTCATTTCAACGGAATCCAGCAACCACCGGTAGCGAACCCGGGCACTGTCCAATTTTTCAAGACCCTGCCATGCTGCAGCTTCTGCCGCAAGAATATTTTGCCGTGCCGACTTTTCCAAGTCCGGTCGCACCAGCAGGCTATCGCCCCAGGCCAAGCATTCTTTGTGGTGTCCGTCCTTGCACAAACGTAGCACCGTCTCCGTCAACGGCCAAGTTTCGCGTGGAAACCCGATCTTATTTTTCAAGTCGAGAAGGGCTTCGAGCGCAGAGCCGCGGTATTCGGAATTATGAAGCAAATCCACGTAAATATTGAGAGCCAGCTGATTCTGATCTTCTGCAAGCAGGAGCTGGGCTTTCTGCATTTTGAGCCAAGCGAGGTAATCGTCATTGGGTTTCGCCTGAATCCTGAACTCAATGGAGTCTAGCTTACTTGCCGTAGTAAACGTCGTGTCGGCGATGATCGCCTCAGCAAGGACTCGGTCCGCTTTATCCCACCAAGGACGATTTTTCACGAGCGAGGGAACGGAGAGCAAAATGGCTCTGGCACTGTCAGGCTTACCTAATTGCAAAGCGCAACGTGCCATGCGGATTAGAATCTGCCCTTCAATTTCGGGTAGATCCATCTTATGCTCAGCATAGAGCGACCAAGCAGAATCATACTGATCATCTCGAAAAAGCTGCGAAGCATGGGCTAGGCTACGAATGCCCGGAGCAATGGTCGAATCGGACATAATCGCTTCGAGCAATGGCTTGCGAATAACCTGTTCCCGGTAGTCTTCAAAACGCAACAACGAAACGTCGATGGAATCTTTTGCTTTCAGAGGCAGCGCACTGGCCGTGCAGGTGAGGAAGAATAAAAGGAAAACATACCAGTATACCGGCATGTCCTCCGTTAGTCTACGGGAATCGAAACTCTGCTCGTTCGTTTTGATCACCCGCAGTCCTTCTTGCTTTTATTTCTTTTTTGCTGGAGCAGCCGCGCCCGTTGTTTTGGCGGAAACACTGGCTTTCTTGTCGGTCTTCGGAGTTGCCGAAAGTGCCTTAGCGTAACGGACGGGATCCCTCAGCACCTTGATGGCTTCCTGGACTTGATTATCTGCGCGGAGATTGAAGGCAATGCGCGCCTCCTCACCCTTATAGGCGGCAATCAGCTCACGTTTGAGCGCGTCCATGATGTAGGTCTTGTTGGCGTCGAACTGGGCTTCCCGATTCTTGAGTAGCGCAGTGCGCAGGGTTGTGAGGCTCAGAGCCACATCCTTGTCTGCGATGACTTTGCTACTGTCGCCCATGAACTTCTGTTCACGCAACAAGATTTCCTCGAGGATGTCCGAGGTCGCCAGGGCATTGGTCTTGACCTTGATGAAGGTGGTGTCTTTCAGGCAGTATTGCTTATACGCAGTATATAGGCTATCTGGAACAACCCAGTCGGCATCAACGACGACTTTGGATTTCTCTAGGCTAGGACGGATTTTGATCGCAAATTTGAAGAACATGGTCATGCGTTCCTGAACTTGGACAATCCAAGGCAAGGGACGTAAATTCACTTCGATGTCGGGAGTGATACCACCACCACCATAAACCTTGCGGCCTCCGGCAGTGTAATAGATTTGGCTATCCTTAGCAGCAGAGTCGGCTTTGGCAGCAACCTCTGTAGGGTTCGTATCGTCTTCTGCAGCAGCGGCTTCTTCTTGTTGAAGGGCTAAGCCCTTGATTCCATTTTCAGGCTTGTTGATGCAGCGTCCCATTGGCAAGTAGTAGAAGGCTGTGGTGAGCTTGATTGCATGGCCTTGGTTATCGAGAGGAAAAATCGTTTGCACAGAACCTTTGCCAAAGCTGGTCTTGCCCATGATTACGCCACGGTCCCAATCCTGCAAAGCGCCGGATACGATTTCGGAAGCAGATGCGGAGCCTTCATTGACGAGCACCACCATCGGAGTCTCGGAGCCAAGAATTCCGTTCTTGCTCGAAAGGCTCTCGGTCTTCTGTGTACGGCCACGGGTGGAAACAATCACGTTTCCTTCCTTGAGGAACAATTCGGCAACTTCGATGGCTTGGTTGAGAAGTCCACCTGGATTGTAGCGCAGGTCAAGGATCAGCTTCTTCATGCCTTTGCCTTGCAGATCTTTAATGGCTGCGGCAACTTCATCACCGGTCTTCTGGGAGAAGGCCGCGAGTTTGATGTATCCAACGTCACCTTCCACAATGCCTTCGTAGGGTACTGCATGCATGACGATACGTGCACGGGTAATGGTAAAATCAATGGATTCTGCCACACCTTCACGCGCAACGGAGATGGTCACATCGGTTCCTACTTTTCCCCGGAGCTTGTCAACGGCTTTGTCGAGCTGCATGCCCATGGTGGATTTGCCTTCGATTTTGACAATCCGATCCCCTGCCTGCAATCCCATATTGAACGCCGGAGTTCCCTGCAAGGGAGAAATGACGGTCAGGGAATTATCGCGTACTGCAATGGTAATTCCAATGCCACCGAATTCACCCTCGGTGTTCACCTTGAGATCGTCATAATCTTTCGGGCTGAAAACCATGGTATGCGGATCGAGGATGTTGCGGATTCCATCGATGGCCGCAGTGGTCAGTTCGGCTGGATCGACATCTTCCACATACTTGCGGTTGATTTCAGAGAGCACCTTATTAAAGCGCGACAGCTCTTCATAAAAATCACCCGTCGTCTTGGCATCCGCATAGGGACCCCAGCAAGCGGTCGTGAGAATGACGGCGAGGTGCCAAGGGCGAAGGAGTGAAAACCAGTTTTTGCGCATTGGAAATTCCGTTGTTTTGGAAAAGATACTATTTGGTGTCATCTAATAGAGGGAGAATCCGATCAAGGATTTCCTTCTGCAAGGTAATTGGGCTACGGGTACCGTCGAGAAGGGTGATTTGTGCAGGATATTTCTGCGCCAAAAATTGGTAGCCCTCGCGGACACGTTCAAAGAAATCGGTCTTTTCCTGTTCCATCCGATCCAATTCGCGCCCTTCCTTTGCAGCACGTTCGCGGAAAACACTCACAGGAATATCAAGAATAAATGTCTGACAAGGCCAGAAGGCTCCCACAGCAATATCGAGCAACGCTTCAATCGTTACCAAATCAAGGCGGCGGCCAAACCCTTGGTAGACAATGGTGGACCAGGCAAAACGATCTGCGACAACTGCTTTACCAGCTACCAAGGCAGGAGAGATTATCTCATGCACCAGCTGGGAGCGCGCTGCGTTGTAGAGCAGAAGCTCTGTAACCGGAGACATCTTTGCGCTAGTCGGCGACAGAATCAGATTACGGATTTTTTCCGAAATTTCGGTGCCACCGGGTTCACGGATGCGAACGGCAGGAACACCACGCCGACCAAGCTCTTCCAGGAGCAGATTGATCTGTGTGGATTTTCCGGAACCATCCATGCCTTCGAGGCAGAAAAAACGCGGGGCAGTATCCACCGTTATTCCTCACCCTCACCATGGCACTTCTTGTACTTTTTACCCGAGCCGCACCAGCAAATGTCATTGCGGCCTGGCTTTGGGCCACTGCGCACAGGAACTTTATTGATCTTGGCTTTGCGACGCGGCGCGCCGTTACCTGTATTTTTCGCGACCGCAGATTGTTCAGCGGCCTGCGCAGCTTCCGTATTGGCTTTGATCTCGGCGGTATTTTCGACGAGGTTCTGTGGCTTGGCTGGCTGTGGAATCGTAGGAGCAGGAGCCCCCACCTCGATACGGATGTTCAAAAGGCGCATCGAAGTAAAGGTCGCAATGCTTTCCAGGCACTTCTGGAACAACTCGAAGCCTTCCTTCTTGTAGATCATGAGAGGATCTTTCTGAGCGTAGCCATGGAAACGAATCGCTTCGCGCAAGTAATCCATGGAGAGCAAATGATCGCGCCAATGCTGGTCAATGGTCATGAGCAGAACGCGACGTTCCAGCTGACGAAAGTCAGTATCAGGAATCATGCGCTCGAGTGTCTCATATTTTTCTTTGCACAGTGCGACGATTTCATCAAGAACCACTTCAGCAGTCTTGCCATCGAGACTAACCAAAGTAGGCGCGTACTCGATTCCGAAACTATGACGTAACGCTGTGGAAAGTCCGACCAAATCCCAAGTGTCGGGGTAGGTGCCCGGATATACAAATTGGCTTGCGCAAATGTCTACGGCATCTTCAAGCCGGTTGATGATTTCTGCACGTACGCTTTCCCCAAAAAGGATCGCGCGACGCAGGCCGTAAATGACCTTGCGCTGTTCGTTCATCACATTGTCATAGTCAAGCAAATGCTTACGGGACTCGAAATTCTGACCTTCTACGCGCTTCTGTGCCGTGCGGATCGCGCGGGTAAGAAGACTTGCTTCAATGGCCTCATCATCCTTGTAGCCGAAGCGCTCCATGCGGGCGCGCATTTGTGGACCGCCAAAGATACGCAACAGGTCATCATCGAGCGACAGGTAATAGCGGGATGCGCCAGGATCACCTTGGCGTCCAGAACGGCCACGCAACTGGTTATCAATTCGACGTGATTCATGCCGTTCGGTACCGAGCACGTAAAGACCACCGACTTCCCTGACGCCAGGGCCAAGGCCAATGTCAGTACCACGTCCAGCCATGTTGGTGGAAATGGTCACACGGCCAAGATGACCGGCAAACTGAATAATTTCCGCTTCACGGCCATGATTCTTGGCATTGAGAATCTCATGGGGGACACCTTCGCGCACCAGCATCTTAGCGAGGCGCTCGGACTTCTCCACCGAAACGGTACCGACGAGCAGGGGTTGGCCCTTTTCGTGACGGGCTTTGATCTCGGCGACAATGGATTTCCACTTGATGTCTTCGGTGCGGTAGACACGGTCATCGCCATCGAGACGCACGCAGGGACGGTGCGTGGGAATGGTCCAGACCCGCATGTTGTAAATCTTTTCAAATTCGGTCGCTTCCGTCTCAGCTGTACCTGTCATGCCCGAAAGCTTGTGGTACATGCGGAATAAATTCTGGAAGGTGATAGTCGCCAAGGTTTGATTCTCGCGACGGATAACCACGCCTTCTTTGGCTTCCAGAGCTTGATGCAGGCCTTCGGAGAAACGACGGCCATCCATCAGACGGCCCGTATTCTCATCGACGATCACGACCTCGTCGTCCTTCACGATATAGTCTACATCTTTATTGAAGGCAACATGGGCACGCAAAGACTGGTTGACAAAATGCACCCACTCCGCATGTTCGCCATAGAGATTCGAGATATCCAGCAATTTTTCAATGGCGACAACGCCATGGTCAGTCAGCAGAATGCTCTTGTTCTTCTCGTCGTAAGTATAGTCCTCATCCTTTTTCAAATGAGGAATCAGTGCGTTGGCACGTTGGTATTTGTCGGTAGAATCTTCCGCAGGTCCGGAAATAATAAGCGGAGTACGCGCCTCATCGATCAAGATGGAGTCCACTTCATCTACGATACAAAAATTCAACTCGCGTTGTACCACTTCGTCTTGTTCCGAAGCCATGTTGTCGCGTAAATAATCGAAGCCGAATTCGTTGTTGGTTCCGTAGGTGATATCGGCGGCGTAGTTGGCACGGCGCTGGTCGTTGGTCAGGCCATGGACAATGACCCCGACACCCATTCCAAGGAAGGCATAAGCACGGCCCATGTTGGCGGCATCGCGACTGGCCAAATAGTCATTCACGGTAACCACATGCACACCCTTGCCCGAAAGAGCATTCAGGTATACAGGACAGGTTGCAGCCAGGGTTTTTCCTTCACCCGTGGCCATTTCCGCAATGGAGCCCTCATGAAGAACAAGGCCACCGATCAACTGCACGTCAAAGGAGAGCATGCGAAAGGGACGCACGGACTCTGGATAAAGCTCGCGCATTTTCACGTAAAATGCTGCAGGCAAATGCACTTGCCAGAAAGGCTTGCCACCTTGCAGTTCCTCAAGGGCCGTCTTCACAGCAGGAATCAAGTCTGGACCGAGCCTCGAAAAGTCAAATTCAAATTGAGCTTCAAAGACGCTAAACATGCCCAG
>Ga0209125_1001773_pt1 | contig 18681 bp, 14 predicted proteins | sample BarGraIncub1131A_FD_184503 | JGI IMG/M metagenome (GOLD analysis project Ga0209125, IMG submission 184503) | Arctic peat soil microbial communities from Barrow, Alaska - Barrow Graham LP Incubations 11-31A (SPAdes) (version 2) | ecosystem: Environmental > Terrestrial > Soil > Wetlands > Peat...
AAGCCGGCCTCGGCCACCAAGATATTCTCGGCAGGTAACATCACCCAGACCGGCAACGACCTCGACCTGGCGATCCAGGGGGACGGCTTCTTCCAGGTCCAGCAGTCCGACGGCAGCACCGCCTACACCAGGGCCGGCACCTTCAAGAAGGACGGCCAGGGGAGGGTGGTGACTCCGGACGGCAGCCCGGTCCTGCCGGAGATCCTGATTCCCAGCAACGCGACCAAGATCACCGTCGGCAACGACGGGACCGTCTCGGTGCAGCAGGCGGGCCAGAGCTCCGCGACCACGGTCGGCACCCTGCAGCTCGCCTCGTTCTCGAACCCCTCGGGGCTGAACGCCATCGGCAAGAACCTCTTCCTCCCCACCGACTCGTCGGGCTCTGCCACGACCGGCACCGCCGGACAGAACGGCCTGGGAACCCTGGAGCAGGGGTACGTCGAGATGAGCAACGTGAGCATCATGGAGGAGATGGTCAGCATGATCGTCGGCCAGCGCGCCTACGAGATCAACTCCAAGGCGGTGCAGGCCTCGGACGAGATGCTGCAGCAGGCTGCCGGGCTGAAAAGGTAACGCGATGAGAGCCCTCCTGTTAGCCCTCATGCTGCTGGTCCTGCCGCTTTCGGCCTTCGCCCTTCCCGCCGCGCCTGTTGCCGCTCCCGGGACCGTGGTCACCGAGGCGGAGCTGCGCCGCGTGATCAGCGACTTCCTGATCCAGAAAGTGGAGCATTTAAGCGCCGAGGTCTCGGTCAAGAAGATCGGCTACAGCGGCGATATGAGGCTTCCCCCGGGCAAGGTGAGCTACGAGGTGATCGCCCCGGAGCGCTGGGAAGGGTGGGGCAACGCCTCACTGGCACTGATCGTGCGTGTGGACGACCAGGTCAAGCGGAACCTGACCGTCTTTGTGGAGGTCGAGGCGCTGGCCGAGATGGTGGTCGCCACGCGGACCCTGGAGCGGGGCGAAGTGATCGGGGAGTCCGACGTAGCAGTCGCGCGCCGGGACCTGGCCCGCATGCAGGGGCGGTTTTGCCGGAAGCTGGAGGACGTGATCGGTATGAGGGTGAAGAGTGCCATCAGGGGGAACTCGCCGCTGCGGGCGGACTACCTGGAGCGGCTCCCGATCGTGAAGAGCGGCCAGATGGTCACCATCGTGGTCGAGAGCGAGATGGTCAGGATCACCGCCAGCGGCAGGGCCAAGGGGTCCGGGGCGCTCGGGGATACCATAATGGTGCAAAACCTGTCGTCGCAGAAGGAACTCGCAGCGCGGGTGGTGGACGCGACGACGGTCAGGGTGGATTTCTGATGGAACTGACAATTTTCAAGAAGAGCATCGGTTGCGCGGCGCTTCTCGTGCCGCTTCTGCTGGGCGCCTGCGCCTACCGGAGCGCCGAGGTGAAGACCCCGTCCTTCGACGAGCAGATCACCAAGCCGCAGCCAAGCTACGCCACCGGCTCCCTCTGGCAGGCCTCCTCCACGGGGCTCGCCGAGGACCTGAAGGCGCGCAGGCGCGGCGATATCATCACCGTAGTCATCTCCGAACAGGCGAGCGCCAGCAAGCAGGCGAGCACGGGAACCAAGCGCGGCACCAGCATGAGCGCGGGGATGCCGAACCTGCTCGGCCTGGAAAAGACCCCCCTCAAGAGCTGGGTGGACCTGGACAAACTGCTGAACCTCAGCTTCGACTCGAAATTCGACGGCAGCGGGACCACCAGCAGGCAGGAAAACCTGCAGGCCACCATCTCGGCGAAGGTGGTGGAGGTGATAGGAAACGGCAACTTCCTGATCGAGGGGAGGCGCAACGTCAAGGTGAACAACGAGGACCAGGTCATCGTGCTGACCGGCATGGTGAGAAGCCGCGACGTCAGCGCGGACAACACCATCAGCTCCGCGCTGATCGCGGACGCGAAAATCACCTACAGCGGCAAGGGGATCATCAGCGACCGGCAGAAACCCGGGTGGCTGATGAACGTCCTGGACGCAGTGTGGCCCTTCTAGAGAAAACGTTCTACGTTCTACGTTCTACGTTCAGAATTTGACAACTTAAAAGGGTTTCAGAAGGATTCAAAGTTTTGACATTGAACGTTGAACGCAGAACGTTGAACGTTGAACAGCTTCTAAGAGGTTCAAGTGAAAGGTAAAATCTGGATCAAGACATGCTCCGCGGCGCTCCTCCTCCTGCTCCTGCCGCAGCTCGCGCTGGCGGCCAGGATCAAGGATATCGCCGCCTTCGACGGGGTGAGGGAGAACCAGTTGATCGGCTACGGCATCGTGGTCGGCCTGAACGGCTCCGGCGACACCGACCAGACCAAGTTTCCGGTGCAGTCGCTGGTCGGCGCCCTGGAACGGATGGGGGTCACCGTCAGCCGCAACGAGATCACGGTGAAGAACGTCGCCGCCGTCATGGTGACGGCGCTGCTCCCTCCCTTTGCCAAGCAGGGGAACCGTCTCGACGTGCTGGTCTCCTCCGTGGGCGACGCCAAGAGCCTGGCGGGCGGGACGCTGATGATGGCGCCCCTGAAGGGTGCCGACAGCCAGATCTATGCGGTGGCCCAGGGCGCCATCCTGACCAACTCCTTTTCCTACGGGGGCCAGGCGTCGAGCGCCATGAAGAACCACCCGACTGCGGGGACCGTGCCGGGCGGGGCGCTGATCGAGCGGGAACTCCCCAACGTGCTCGCCGGCAAGAACGCGCTGAAGCTGAACCTGCACCAGTCCGACTTCACCACTGCGGCCCGGGTGGCGGGCGCCGTCAACGAGCGCTTCAAGGGCGGGGTGGCAACCCTGACCGACCCGGGGAGCGTGCAGATCTCCGTCCCGGACTCCTACCGGGGCCGGGTCATCGAGTTCGTGGCGGAGCTCGAGCGGCTGGAGGTGAACCCGGATATCACGGCACGGGTGGTGATGAACGAGAGGACCGGGACCATCGTCATGGGTGAGAACGTGCGGATCTCGACGGTGGCGGTCTCCCACGGCAACCTGACCGTCGTGGTTAAGGAAACCCCCAAGGTCTCCCAGCCCAAGGCGCTGGCGGCCGGGACCACGACGGTGGTGCCGAGAACGGATCTGAAGGTTGTTGAAGAGAAGGTGAACCTGTCGCTGTTGCGGGAGGGGGCCAACCTCGGTGAGGTGGTGCGCGGCCTGAACACGCTCGGGGTGACACCGAGGGACCTGCTCGGCATCATGCAGGCCATCAAGGCCGCGGGTGCGCTGAACGCCGAACTGAGCGTGATGTAGCAACGTTTCAAGGAGAGCGATTATGGAAGTCAATACGATACCGGCTAGCGTCTTGCCCATGGTCGACGCCCAGGTGCCGGGAGCACTCATGGCCAAGCACCAGGCGGCGGCCCCTGCCCAGGCCAAAAAAGTGGCCCAGGAGTTCGAGGCGATGTTCGTCGCGATGATGCTGAAGTCGATGCGGGAAACGACCGGCAAGGACAAGCTGACCGGCGGGGGGCACGGCGAGGAGACCTTCCGGTCCCTGCTGGACCAGGAGTACGCCGCGGCGGCTTCCCGAAACGGCGGCATCGGGCTGGCAAAGATGATAGAGAAGGAACTCACGCGCACGGGGAATGCGGCGCCGCCCTCCCTGAAGGGGGCGAGCCATGCGGATTGAGGGCTCAGCCTATGTAGTGGACCTGTCGCGCTCGCAGGCGGTGCGCAAGGAGAGCGGGGAGGCGGCCGCAGTCAAGGGGGCCGCGCCGCCGGCCCGGCTGCAGAGTGCGGAACGGGTCGAGATCTCGCCCAGGGCACGGGAGCTGGAGCGGCTGAAGCAGGATCTGGCGGCTCTTCCCGAGGTGAGGCTGGACCGGGTGGCGCTCGCCAGGCAGAACCTGCAGTCCGGGGGGTACCGGGTGGACCCGGCGCTTCTGGCGCAAAGGATGATGGAGTCGTTCCAACACGTTAAGGGAGACGGGGCATGAAAGTAAGCATAGCGGAATTGATCTCGACCCTCGCCGAGAAGGGGGCGCTGCTGCAGGAGATGAGGCGTTTGCTGCAGGAGGAGCAGGACTGTCTGGTCTCGCTCGACCTGGCCCGGCTGGAGGAGAACCAGCAGGAAATCGCCTGCGCCACGCAGCGGATGGCGCTGCTCTCCGAGGCCTGCCGGGAGATGGTCGGGGCGATCGGGACGCAGCTCGGCCTGCCCGGCAACTCGACCCTCTCGCCGATCATCGCCCGCGTGGCGCAGCCTGATCAGGGGGAGCTCAAGAAGGCGCAGGCCAGCATCGCGGCCGATTCGCAGGCACTTAACGGCGCCCTGGCGCTGAGCCGGGGCCTGCTGGAGGATTCCCTCAAGGTGGTGGACCGCTCGGTCAGCTTCTTCAACCGGCTCTTCAGCCCGGGTGACACCTACGGCCTGGGCGGCTCGCTCGTGTCCCGGCGCGGCGGCAGCCGTTTCGTCTGCAAGGAGATCTGAAAAATGAGCATCATCAATCTCTTCGACATCGCCAGTTCCGGGGTGACCGCCCAGCGCCAGGCCATGGAGGTGACGGGCGAGAACATCGCCAACGTGAACACCCCGGGATACTCGCGCCAGGAGGTGGTCATGGAGAACCGGCCGGTCACGACCAGCAGCGGCTTTGCGCTCGGGTCCGGGGTTGCGATACAGACGGTGCGGCGCTCCTACGACGGCATGCTGCAGCAGCAGATAGTGGACGGCAACAGCACCTATCAGCAGAGCCTCGCCAGGCAATCGGCGCTTGAGCAGATCGAGCCTTCCTTCAACGAGCTGGCCAGCGACGGGCTCGGCAAGGCGTTGGACAACTTCTTCGGCGCCTGGCAGGACCTCTCGACGAACCCCCAGGGCACCGCGGAGCGGCAGGCGCTGCTCTCCCGCTCCCAGATCCTGACCGATACCTTCCACCAGGTGAGCAACAGCCTGGCGAGCGTTGCCAAGAGCGCGAATGACAACCTGGTCGGGATAACGGCTGATGTCACGGACAACGCCAGGAACCTGGCCCTGGTGAACACGCAGATCATCGCCACCCAGGCCGTGGGCGGCAACCCGAACGAACTGCTGGACCAGAGGGATCTGCTGCTGCAGAAGATCTCCGAGAAGGTGGGGATCACCACGACCCTGCAGGCTGACGGCTCCGCCACGGTGAAGCTGAAGGGTGGGGAAGAGCTGGTGAGCGGCACCAAGTATGCGACGCTCTACACGAGCGCGGATGCGGCCGTCCCTTCCGCCAACGAAATCAGGCTCTCGGGCCTGGGCAACCCGCCGGCCAAGGCGGCAGGCGACCTCGACATCAGCACGACGGTCGGAGGCACGGTCGGAGGCGTCCCGAACAGCCTCGGGAAGCTGGGCGGGACTCTGGCGGTCCGCGACACGATCGTCAAGGATTACCGCGACAAGCTGGACGAAATCGCCTCGCAACTGGTTTCCACCGTCAACGCTCAGCATAGGGCGGGCTACGGGATTGACGGCACCACCGGGAATAACTTCTTCGACCCCGCCGGGACAACCAGCGCGACCATATCGAGCGCCTCGCTGGTCGCTGCAAAAATAGCTGCGGGGACCGGCAGCAACACGGGCGACAACCTGAATGCCCTGAAGCTAGCCGCCATCCAGAACAAAACCGATATCGCCTTCAGCACCGGCGGCGCCAGCTTCGACGGTTTTTACAACTCGCTGGTGAGCACTGTCGGCATCGAAACCCAAGGGGCGCAGCAGGTGACCGCCCAGGGGACGGCATTCCTGAAACAGCTCAACACGCTGAGGTCCTCGAACTCCGGGGTCTCCCTGGATGAGGAGCTCGTCAACCTGACCAAATACCAGCGGGCCTTCCAGGGGTCTGCCAAGGTAATCAGCGCCGCCACCGACATGCTCGACATCGTCATGGGGCTGGTGCGCTAGGAGACAGCTATGAGAGTAACCCCCGGGATGACCGCGGACAACGCAGTGTACAACCTCCAGCAGGGACGCTCCGCCCTGGACGCCCTGCAGGAGCAGGTCTCCTCGGGCTCCATGGTCAACAGGCCGAGCGACGACCCGCTTACCACCCGCCAGCTCCTCGACCTGCAGAACCAGATCTCGGCAGGAGACCAGTACAGCTCCAACATAACCAAGGGGAACCTCCTGCTGAGCGTAACCAACACCGCGCTTTCCGGCATGTCTGACATCATGCAGCAGGTGAAGAAGATCGCGGGGGACATGGTGAGCGGGAGCACCGACCAGGCCACCGTCAACGGCGCCATCAGCAACCTGGCTGCCCTGAAGAGCCAGCTGGTCGACCTCGGCAACACCCAGGTCGGTAACCAGTACGTCTTCGCGGGGTTCAAGAACAGCCCGCCCTTCGACACCACCCTGGCCCCGGTCGCCGGGATTCCCGCCCCCACCCCGCCGGCCCAGCCGGTCAGCACCGTTTCCGGCGCTTTCTCCGGGACCAGCGACCTTCTCAATGTCGAGATAAACCAGGGGGGGAGCAAGGTGGCGACAACCGTCGACGGCGGGAACCTGCTGAGGGGAACAACGCCCCCCGCGGTTGACATCCTCAACGGAATAGATACGCTGATCAAGGCAATCTTCAACAACGACAAGGCCGGAATCGCGGCCGGGATCACCAGCATGAAGGATGGGGCCGGTCAGGTCACGGCGGCACAGAGCGACGTGGCGGGTCGCCTGATCCGGCTTTCCAACATGCAGACCATGATCGCCAGCAATCAGAACACGTTGAAGTCCATTTACGGGGACAAACAGAACGTGGACTACGCCAAGGCCGGCGTGGAACTGAGCCAGCAGACTACCGCATTCAATGCGGCTCTCTCGACCACCGCAAAGATCAGCCAGCTCTCCCTGCTGGATTACATGAAGTAGCTTTAAGTAATCGGCACTCTTTGCGAACAGGCCGTGCGAGCGCTCTTCTACGGGAGCCCGCGCGGCCGTTTTTTTGCAGCTCTTACCCTAATAGGTCTAAAGATTTTCCACTTTGAACCGAAAAACTAAACTAACGGCTTCGGCCGCATTTCGAACAATCGGTGACATATGATAAAGGTGACCGCCCTAGACGGCAGTGAAATGTACTTGAACGAGGATCTCATAGAGATCATCGCAGAGTCCCCCGACACCCACATCACCCTGTCAAACGGCAACCACTACCTGGTGCTGGAGCCCGCGCGGGTGGTGATCGGGCGGATCGTCAGCTTCAGAGCTCGGCTGTTGCGGCATGCGCCGGCAGGCGGGAAGCGCTATCTGCGCAGAAACGATGCGGAGAGGTATCATCCGCTTTGCACCCTGTAACATCGACAAGGAAGTTTACGTGATGCTATGGATCTAGCGACCATAATCGGATTAGTGCTGGGGATTGGCGCCGTGTTCGGCGGAGCGGCCCTGGAAGGCCTGCACATGGGGGCATTGATTCAGCCCACCGCCGCGCTGATCGTCCTCGGAGGGACCGCTGCGGCGACCATTACCAGCTTCCCTATGGGAACGCTCATGACGGCCCTCAAGGACCTCAGGAAGGTCTTCCTGCCGCCCAAGGACGACCCCGAGGCGGTAATCAAGAACATCATCAACTACGCCGCCAAGGCCAGGCGCAACGGCCTGATCTCCCTGGAGCAGGAGGCGCAGACCGTGAAGGACTCCTTCACCAAGAAGGGGATCTCCCTGGTCGTTGACGGGATCGATCCGCAGAAGCTCCGGGAGACCATGGAGATCGAGCTCGCATCTTTCGAAGAACACGGCAAGGGGAGCGCCGAGGTGTTCGAGTCGGCAGGCGGGTTTGCACCTACCATCGGTATCATCGGTGCCGTCCTTGGCCTCATACACGTGATGAACAACCTTGCTGACCCCTCGAAGCTCGGCGGCGGGATCGCCGTCGCCTTCGTCGCCACCATCTACGGACTGATGACCGCCAACCTCTTCTGCATCCCTTTCGGCACCAAGCTGAAACACCGGCTGAAGGAAGAACTGCTGCAGAAGGAGATGGTCATCGAGGGGTTGATCGCGATCCAGAACGGCGAGAACCCCCATTTCATCGAACAAAAGCTCCGCGCCTACCTGCACGACGGCGGCGAGAAGAAGGGGAAGTAAATGGCAAGAAAAAAGCAGCATGAAAAGGAGGCGAACCACGAACGCTGGCTGGTCTCCTACGCGGACTTCATAACGCTGCTGTTTGCCGTCTTCGTCACCCTCTACGCCATGAGCCAGACCGACAAGAAGAAGGTGGAGGAGGTGATGGCCTCCATGCGCGACTCCTTCGGCTACAGCACGACCTCGCCCGCGTCCAAGCCGAGCGTCATCGAAGCCGGCGCCATCAGCGTCATCCCGTCTATGAACAAGCTCTCCCAGAGTTCCAGGAGAGGGAAGAGCAAGGGAGGCGAGAAGGACTTCAAGGCGACCAAGGCCTCCATCGAGGCCTACCTCCTGAAAGCCGGCGCGCAGAACAAGGTTACTGTCGCGATAAACCAGCGCGGGCTCGTGGTGAGCCTCAAGGAAGCGGGCTTCTTCGATTCCGGGAGCGCCACGCTCAAGCATGGCTCCTACACCCTGCTAAACGACGTGGTCGGGTCGCTGGCCAGCTACTCCAACGGCATCCGCGTGGAGGGGCACACGGACAACATGCCGATCAGCTCGCAAGCCTTTCCCTCCAACTGGGAGCTTTCCACCACGCGTGCGACCAACGTGCTGCAGTACCTCACCAAGCAGGACGACTTCGATCCCGGCAAGATCTCGGCCACAGGTTACGGCGAGTACCGGCCGATTTCCGACAACGGCAGCAGCGATGGACGCGGGAAGAACCGCAGGGTCGACATCGTGCTTCTCTCCGAACAGAGCGAGAAAGGGGAGCCCTGAGAGGCGGGGCGTCCCTGCCGCTCTCTCGTTCCCAGTCCGACCAGCCCCAGTCTCAGCCCCAGTCTCAGTCTCAGTCTTAATCTTAATCTTAATCTTAGTCTTAGTCTTAGTCTTAGTCTTAGTCTTAGTCCACCCCCGCCGTCGCATTTCTGACCCAGGCTGTCAAGAAATTGACCGGCGACTCCCCCCGCATCGGTAATCCCTGTTATTCCTGGCGCTTATCTCTCTTCATCGGCAATGGTACGGTAGTTGCTGACAGGGAGTGACTAGCCAATTACTTTTCCAGAGGATTCCCGCATGAAAGTATCAATGCCGACCGGTTCCACGCACGGATGGGGGGTTGCCGGAACCTATCTCGAACGCGAGATTGCCAAACTTCCCAACATCGAAGGGGTGACGCTTCACTGCATGCCGCGCAACCTGACCCCGCTCAGGCCGGAGGCGTGGGATGCCATCAACATCGGCTACTGCTTCTTCGAGGACAACATCGAGATCCTCAACTTCACCCGCGAAGCGGCGAAGAAGTGGGATTTCATCGTGGCCGGTTCGAAATGGTGCGAGTACCACCTGAGGATCGGCGGAGTCACCAACACCTGCACCATCCTGCAGGGGGTCGACCCGGCCCATTTCTACCCGGCCCCTCCCCCTCCCGACGACCGCTTTGTGGTCTTCTCGGGTGGCAAATTCGAACTGAGGAAATCCCAGGACATCGTCATCGCCGCCATGCGGGTCTTCATGGAGCGGCACCGGGATGTCTGGCTCTCCTGCAGTTGGACCAACCAGTGGCCCTTCTCGCTTGCCACCATGTCCGCCTCCCCGTTCATAAACTACCAGCATGACGAAGTCGATTTCCTGGACCTGCCGGAGAGAACCATCATCGCCAACGGCCTGGACCGCTCCCGGGTCGTCGTCAACCCGCTCATCGACAACAAGGCCATCCGTAACCTCTTCGCCGGGACCCACGTCGGCCTCTTCCCGAACCGGTGCGAGGGGGGCAACAACATGGTGATGTGCGAGTACATGGCGTGCGGCAGGAGCGTGATCGCCTCGGACACGAGCGGACACGCCGACGTCATCAACGCCGACATCGCCTTTCCCCTGTCCCGCTACCGGCCCATGGTCGTCGCCAGCGCCGGTGTGACCACGGCGGTCTGGGAGGAGCCCTGCCTGGAGGAGGTGGTGGAGCTGCTCGAGGCGGTGTACTGGCGCCGTGACGAGCTTCCTGCCAAGGGCGCCCGGGCCGCGGCAGAGATGGTGGAACGGCTCACCTGGGGCGGGGCCGCGCGGCAGTTCCACTACCTGGCGACCAAGCTCGCCAACCGGGCGGAACTGCGCAATCTGCGGGGTGCCTGACCACATGGAAGCCAGCGCGCAGGAAAGTTTCGGACGCGCCCTCGGGCTGCATCGCGAGGGACGTCTGGATGAGGCCGCGGCGCTCTACCGCGCCCTTTCGGGGACCGGAAACCCGTTTGCCGTCGAGGCCCGGATCAACCTCGGCGCCATCCTCGATCAGGGGGAACGGCATGAGGAGGCGCTGCTGCAGTACCGCGACGCCCTCTCCTTGCGGGCCGGCGACCCGATCGCGCTGAACAACAGGGGGAACACCCTCATGAAGCTGGGCCGGTTCCCCGAGGCGGCGGACAGCTTTCGCCAGGCGCTCGACCGCGCACCAGACTGCCTTGAGGCGAGCATCGGCCTGGGCACCGCCCTCCAGAGGGAGGGGGATGCAGCGGGCGCCATCGCCTGTTTCCGCGACACACTCAGAAGGGAGCCCGCCTGCGCCGAGGCCCACTGGAACCTCGCCCTCGCCCTGCTACTTGCCGGGGAGTTCCGGGAGGGGTGGCAGGAGTATCAATGGCGCTGGCGCAGGGATAGCTTCACCTCGCCCCCGCGCGGCTTCAGCCAGCCCTGCTGGGACGGCTCCCCGCTTGCCGGCCGGCGTATCCTGGTCCACGGTGAGCAGGGGCTGGGCGATACCATTCAGTTCCTCAGGTACCTTCCCCTGGTGGCAGCTGCCGGCGGGAGCGTCCTGGCGGAGTGCCAGTCGGCGTCGCTGCTCCCTCTGGTGCAGCGCGTCCCGGGAGTCGGCGCCGTTTTCACCATGGGCGAGCCACTCCCCCCCTTCGATCTGCAGGTCCCCCTGCTGTCACTACCCTACCTGTTCGGCACCACCCTGGAGAACATTCCGCCCCAGTTACCCTACCTGAGCGCGCCCCCGGAGCGGATCGCCGCCTGGCGCACCCGGCTCGCGGGCTCGGACGGGTTCAAGGTCGGAATCGTCTGGGGGGGGAAACCGGTCCCGGATCCCTTCCGTTCCTGCACCCTGGAGGCCCTCGCCCGCCTGGGCGGGATTCCCGGGGTGATACTCTACTCCCTGCAGCTGGGTGAGGCTGCCGCCCAGGCTGCCGCGCCACCGGCGGGGCTGGAACTCGTCGACCTGACCGGGGAGATTTCAGATTTCGGGGATACCGCGGCGCTGGTTTCGCTGCTGGACCTGGTGATCTCGGTGGACACTTCCGTGGCGCACCTTGCCGGCGCGCTCGGCAAGCCGGTCTGGCTGCTGCTCCCCAAGGGCGGGGACTATCGCTGGTTGCTGGCGCGGGAGGATTCCCCCTGGTACCCGAGCCTGCGCATCTTCCGGCAAAAGCGGCAGGGTGAGTGGGGCGAGGTGGTCGAGCGGGTCGGCGGCGAGCTGCGCTCCGCGACGGGTGACTTTCTCGAGCAGGCGGCGGCCCGGGAGCCGTTCAACGGGCGGCGCAGCTACCTGTGCGGCGCCTTTCTTGCCGACCAGGGTAGGCACCTGGAGGCAACCGTCAGGTTCACCAAGGCGGCGCTGCTAAGCCCGGGGAGCTGGGAGCCGCACTACAGCCTGGCCGCATCGCTGCAGCTCATGGGGCGGGTGGCCGAGGCGCAGCAGAGCCTGGTCTGTGCTGTGCGCCTGCGCGGGGACCTGGCGCTGCTGCACGCGGCGCTCGGGGTGACCCGGCAGATGCAGGGCGATCTGGAGGGAGCCATCGACTCCTACCTGCAGGCAGTTGCCCTGGACCCCGAGGATCTCAAAACCCGCTACAACCTCGCCACAGCTTTCCGGGAAAGCGGCAGATGCCGGGAGGCGCTGGCGGGCTTTCGGGAGGTGCTCAGGCTCGCCCCCGGGCACGCCGACGCCCACTGGAACCTCGCCGTTTTGCTTCTATTGACCGGGGAGCTGGCTTCCGGGTGGCAGGAGTTTTCCTGGCGCTTCAAAAAAAGCGGCACGGCCCCGGTTCCCAGGTGGCAGGATCACCCGCACTGGGACGGCTCCCCGCTGGGCGGGCGCACGGTCCTGCTCTACAGCGAGCAGGGACTGGGTGACACGCTGCAGTTCATCCGTTACGCGCCGCTGGTCGCAGCACGCGGAGGGAGGGTGCTGGTCGAGGTGCAGTCGGCCGCACTGGCCGGCATGGTAGCGCGGGTAGCCGGGGTTTCCCGGGTGCTGGTGGCCGGGGATACCCCGCCTCCGTTCCATCTGCAGGCGTCCCTGCTGGAGCTTCCCGCCCTCTTCGCGACGGAGCTTGCCACCATACCGGCCGGCGGCCCCTACCTTCAGGCGGACCCCGCGCTGTTTCCCAAGGCGCGCGTGCTGGTCCCCGAGGACGGCACCTTCAGAGTCGGGGTGGTCTGGGGAGGGAACCCGGGGCACACAAACGACGCCAACCGCTCCATCCCACTGGAGAGGCTCGAGCGGCTGGCGGGGATCCCCGGGGTGCGCTTCTACTCGCTGCAGACGGGCGACGCCGCGCCGGACGCGACCCGGGTCCCCGGGCTCGGGCTCCAGCAGCTATCCCACGGCATCGGGGATTTCTCGGACACGGCAGCCCTCGCGGCGCAACTCGACCTGGTACTGACGGTGGACACCTCGGTCGCGCACCTCTGCGGAGGGCTCGGTCTTCCGGTCTGGGTCATGCTCCCGTTCATCCCGGACTGGCGCTGGTTGCTGGCGCGGGAGGACTCCCCCTGGTACCCGACCATGAGGCTCTTTCGGCAAGAGGAGCCCGGGGCCTGGGAGGGCGTGGTACTCCGGGTCCGGGTGGCGCTGGTCGCCGCTGCTGCCGACGCTGGCAATGCAGACAATGCAGACAATGCAGACAATGCAGACAATGCAGACAATGCAGACAATGCAGACAATGCAGACAATGCAGACAATGCTGACAATGCAGACAATGCTGACAATGCTGAGAGCTGCTCCAGCGAGACACACCGGAACCGGGGCTTTGCCCTGAGCGAACAGGGGTGCTACTGCGAGGCGGCCCGCGAGTTCGAGCGGGCGCTTGCCGATGACCCCAGGGACATCGAAGTCCTGAACAATCTCGGCTGCGCCTTGGACGGCGCAGGGAGGCACCTCGAAGCAGTCGCGAGCTATGCCCGGGCGCTCTCCCTCAGGGCGGATTTCACCGCTCCGCACTACAACATGGGAAACAGTCTCAAGTCGCTGGGAAGGCCCGCCGAGGCAATCGACTGTTACCGGCGCGCCCTGGCCCTCGATCCCTTCCTGCCCCAGGGGTGGCACAACCTGGCGCTGGCCCTTCAGGAGACCGGGAGCCTCGACGAGGCGCAGGCCGCCCTGGAGCGGGCGCTGGAGCTGCGGCCGGATTACCTGGAGGCAGAGCACAACCTAGGGGAACTGCACCAGGTACGCGGCGACCTGGATGCGGCCGTCGGCTGCTTCAGGCGGGTCATCGACAGTGATCCCCGCCGGATCCCGTCCTGGAACGCGCTCGGGATCGCACTGCAGGCGCAGGACAGACTGGACGAGGCGGTCGGCTGCTACCAAAGGGCCCTCAGCATCAAGCCGGACTATCTGCACGCCCTGAACAACCTGGGCGCCGTCAGCCGCGCGCTCGGGAAGGTGGACCAGGCGGTCGACTGCTACCGCAGGGTGCTCGCCCACGACCCTGACTATGCCGACGCCCGCTGGAACCTCGCCCTGGTGCAGCTTCTGCTCGGCAACTTCGAGGAGGGGTGGCAAGGCTACGAGTGGCGTTTCCGGAAAGTGGACCCGATCACGCTGAAAGATTTCACTCAGCCGCTTTGGGACGGCAGGGAGTTGCAGGGGCGGACCATCCTGCTCCACGCCGAGCAGGGCTTTGGCGACACCATCCAGTTCGTCCGCTATGCAGGCGTGTTGGCCGGTATGGGCGGGGTCGTGCTGGTCCAATGCCAGTCGGAAGCGATTGCTTCGGTCGTCGCCACGGTCCCCGGGGTGACCCGGGTGCTGGTCCGGGGGGAAGCGCTGCCGGAATTCGACTGCCATGCGCCGCTCATGAGCCTCCCCCTGCTCTGCGGCACCCGGCTTGGGAGCATACCGGCAGAGATCCCCTACCTGCGTCCGGACCCCCGGCTCGTCGAGCTCTGGGGCTCCCGGATGCCGGGAAGCGGGTTGCGGGTCGGGCTGGTCTGGGCCGGCAGGAAAAGCTACCAGGATGACGGCAAGCGCTCGCTCTGCTTGAAGCTCTTCGCCCCGCTCGCCGGGATCCCGGGGGTCCGACTCTATGCACTGCAGGTAGGGGAGGGGGCGGAGCAGGTGGCCACCCCCCCCGCCGGCATGGAACTGAGCGACCTGGGGCGCGGGGTCCGGGATTTTGCCGATAGCGCCGCCATCATAGCCGGCCTAGACCTGGTGATCTCCGCCGATACCGCCGTCGCGCACCTGGCGGGCGCCCTCGGCAAGGCGGTCTGGATCCTGCTCCCTATGGCCTGCGACTGGCGCTGGCTCAGGGAGCGTGAGGACTCCCCCTGGTACCCGACTGCGCGCCTGTTCAGGCAGAGCGGTCGCGGCGAATGGGCTCCGGTCCTGGAGAGGGTCGCGCAGCAGCTGACGCACGAGGCGGGCAAGTTGGGACAAGTCGGACAAGTCGGAGATGGCAGCAGCCGCTCGGGCGGGGGATGGAGAGCATGAGGGACGCATACGCCAAACTGAGCGAGGCGCTGCGGGATGACCGCACGGAGCAGGCGGGGGAGCTTTGTCGGCGGCTTCTCGAGGCGGCGCCCGAGAGTGTCGAGCTGCTGACGCTTTCCGGCACCCTGGCCCGCCAAATGGGGGAGCCGGCGAGCGCCCTCGCTCCTTTCTTCAAGGCTGCGACGCTCAACCCCGCCGTCCCGGAGTTGCACAACAACCTCGGGGTGATCCTCCAGGACCTGGGGCGTTACCAGGAGGCTGTTTTCAGCTATCAGAGGGCGCTCGCGCTCAGGCCCGCCTACTGCGAGGCGAGCTGTAACCTCGCCAACACGCTGAGAAGCCTGGGACGCAGCGACGAGGCGCTCGGGCAGTACCGTTCGGCCATCGCTGTCAACCCGGACTACCCGGACGCCTACTACAACCTCGGCAACGCACTGCGTGCCGAGGGGGAGTGGCAGGAGGCGGTCCATTGTTACCAAAAGCTCCTGCTCCTGGCGCCCGACTACCCTTCGGGGTGGGTGAACCTGGGCGGCTCGCTCCTTGCGCTGAACCGGTTCGAGGAGGCGAGTGACGCCGAGCGCCGGGCGCTCGAGCTCGACCCGGAGTGCGTCGACGCCCACTGGAACCTGGCCCTGGCGCTGCTGACCACGGGGGACTACCAGCAGGGGTGGCGCGAGTACGAGTGGCGCCTGAGGGATAGGGCGGCATTTCCGGCAACCTGTGCCGGCAGGCCGATGTGGGACGGCTCCCCCCTTGCTGGGCGGACCCTGCTGCTGCGGGCCGAGCAGGGGTTCGGCGACGCCCTGCAGTTCTTCCGTTACGCCACGCTGCTCGCCCGTGGCGGCGCCAGGGTCGTGGTCGAGTGCCGCCCGGAACTGCTCCCGCTCTTCGCCTCGCAACATGAAACTGTGCAGCTCTTTGCCGTGGGAGAGGAGCACCCCCCCTTTGATACCTTTGCCTACCTGATGAGCCTGCCGTACCTTCTCGGCATCACACTGGCGAATCTTCCCGCTGCTGCCCCGTACCTTCATGCCGATGCCGCCCGGCGGGCCGAATGGGGGGGAAAGATGCAGGGAAGGGGAGCCCTGAAGGTCGGGGTGGTCTGGGCCGGCAGCGCCGGCTACAAAAACGACCGCTACCGCTCCCTGTCGCTCAGGCTCCTGGCGCCGCTGGCCCGGATGCCCGGCATCGAGCTCTTCAGCCTGCAGCTGGGAGCAGCAGCCAGTGAGTTGGATGACGAGGCCCGCGGCATGGGGATACGCGACCTGGCACCGGGGGTGCGGGACTTCGCCGACACCGCGGCGATCATCGCCAACCTGGACCTGGTCGTTTCGGTGGATACCGCCGTCGCACACCTGGCCGGCGCCATGGGGAAGCGGGTCGCCCTGCTGCTCCCGAAGGCGTGCGACTGGCGCTGGCTCTCCGGGAGGGCCGACTCCCCGTGGTACCCGACCATGCGCCTGTACCGGCAGAGTACTGCGGGTGAGTGGGAGGCTGTGCTGGCTGAGCTAATGAGCGACCTGGCGTCGGGGGGGGATCAGCAGGACCTGAATGCGCAATTTAGACAGGCCAACGCACTTCGGTGCGAGGGGCGCGCCGGCGACGCGATCGCCGCCTACCGGAGGCTCCTGTCCCTGTGGCCGGACTGCGCGGAGATCTACAACAACCTGGGGCTCGCCCTGCAGGACGAGGGCTCTCTCGCCGAGGCGGCCGGCAGCTACCTGCACGCGCTCAGCCTCAAGCCGGAGCTGGCCGATGCCGAGCACAACCTCGGCACGGTCCTGGTCTCCCAGGGGGACCACGAAGCCGCCATCCCCTGTTTCAGGGCCGCCCTTTCCCTGAGAGACGACTATTTCCCCGCCTATGTGAATCTCGGCTGCGCCCTGCAGCGCCTGGAACGGCCGGAAGAGGCGCTACCGCTTTACCGGCGTGCCATCGCCCTCAAGCCGGATTCCATCGAGGCGCGCATCAACCTGGGCACCGCCTATCAGGACCTGATGCAGCCGGAGCAGGCGATCGGGGTGTACCGGGAGGCGCTCGAGATCGACCCGCTCTGCCCCAAGGCGCACTGGAACCTGGCGCTCAGCCTTTTGAGCATCGGGGATTTCGAGCGGGGCTGGCACGAGTACGAGTGGCGCTTCGAGGAAGGCGATCTCCCTTCTCCCTTTCCGGGTCCCCGCTGGGACGGCTCTGCGCTTTCAGGGCAGAGCATTTTGCTTTGGTGCGAGCAGGGACTGGGCGACACCCTGCAGTTTGTCCGCTACGCCCCGCTGGTCGCCGCGCGGGGGGGCAAGGTGCTGCTGCAGTGCCAGTCCGCCTCGCTCAAACCACTGCTGGAGCGGGTGGCCGGCGTCGCCGCCGTCTTTGCCGTCGGAGAGGCGTTGCCGCCCTTCGAGTGCCATGCGCCGCTTTTGAGCCTGCCCCGCATCTTCGGGACGTCCCTCCAGCGGCTGCCAGCCGACCCCTACCTGAGCCCGGATCCCGGGCGCGTGGCAGCGTGGCGCAGGAGGATGCCGGCGGTGGCCCCGTTCAAGGTGGGGCTGGTCTGGAGGGGTGGGCCGCTACCGAAAAACCGGGCCTGCCCTTTTACCGAGTTCGCCCCTCTGGCGGAGCTTCCCGGCATCGCCTTCTTCAGCCTGCAGCTGGGAGAAGATCCGCTTCCCGGAGTGCTGCCGGTCGTCGACCTGGCCCCCGGGATCCGGGACTTTGACGACAGCGCGGCCATCATAGCGAACCTCGACCTGGTCATCACGGTGGATACCGCGTGCGCCCACCTGGCGGGGGGGATGGGGGCGCAGGTCTGGACCATGCTGCCGAAGGCCGCCGATTGGCGCTGGTTCGCCGAGAGAAGCGACTCTCCCTGGTACCCCTCCATGCGCATCTTCAGGCAGGAGAGCACGGGCGACTGGCGCAGCGTCTTGAGCCGCATATCCGCTTCACTGGTCGAGCTGGCGGGCCAAAAACACGGATTGGTTAATTATAACGCAATAGGCTGATTTCCCATTAAAGTTATTCACCACCCCGTCGAAGAGTGTTCTCAGATGTATGGAGAAAAATCGGCGCAAGGAGGTGGAGATCTTCGGGTAATCAGCCATTTTTTTATGCAGCGAGTACCAGCTTTCCGTAGTGGCAGCATTTCCGGCAAGAACGCCGGGAAAACCTAAACCTAGAAAAGGAGAAGCACCATGTCAGTCAGCGATATTTCACTCACCGCCGGAATGAGAACCAACCTGATGAACCTGCAGAACACCAGTAACCTTCTGAACAGGACCCAGCAGAGGCTCTCGTCGGGCAAACAGGTCAACAGCGCTTTGGACAACCCGACCAACTTTTTCGCAGCCCAGAACGCCACTCAGCGCGCCAGTGACCTTTCCGACCGCAAAGACGGCATGGCAGAGGCGGTCCAGACGGTTTCGGCCACCAATGCCGGTATCACTGCGATTACCGGTCTGATCAACGCAGCAAAAGGTGTCGCCCAGTCCGCACTCTCCACGAGCGACACAAACGTCCAGTCGAAACTGGCTAGCCAGTACGACACCATCCGCACCCAGATTGACAATATATCTTCGGACTCCGGTTACCGCGGGCTGAACCTATTGAGCACCACCAACACCCTGACGGTCAACTTCAACGAGGGAGCCACCTCGAAGTTGAACGTGGTCGGCTTCCTTGGCAACTCCACGGGCTTAAGCCTCTCGGCAGCCGGCGGCAACTGGCAGGCGACCTCGAGCATCACCGCGGACGCGGCCAAGATGGACACGGCCATCTCCACGCTGCGGACCAACACCCAGACCCTGGCGGCCAACCTGAACATCATCACCACCCGCCAGAGCTTCACCGACAGCATGATCAGCTCGCTGCAGACCGGTTCGGATAACCTCACACTCGCCGATATGAACCAGGAAGGCGCCAACATGCTGATGCTGCAGACGCGTCAGTCTTTGGGCACCACATC
>Ga0209125_1001774_pt1 | contig 18678 bp, 20 predicted proteins | sample BarGraIncub1131A_FD_184503 | JGI IMG/M metagenome (GOLD analysis project Ga0209125, IMG submission 184503) | Arctic peat soil microbial communities from Barrow, Alaska - Barrow Graham LP Incubations 11-31A (SPAdes) (version 2) | ecosystem: Environmental > Terrestrial > Soil > Wetlands > Peat...
TGGCACTCGCCCGGGACCGGGTGCGGGCGCGGGTGGTCTCCCTGCCGAGCTGGGAGCTGTTCGACGAGCAGCCGCAGGAGTACCGCGACGCCGTCCTCCCCCCCGGCGTCACGGCGCGCCTGTCGATCGAGGCGGGCTCACCGCAGGGGTGGCACCGCTACGTCGGCTCCCGGGGCGCGGTCCTTGCCGTGGACGGGTTCGGCGCCTCGGCGCCCGGTGAGGTGGTGCTCAGGGAGTACGGCTTCACCGTGGCAAGGGTCCGCGAGCTCGCTCTGGGGCTCCTCGGCCGGGAGGGTGAGTGATGCGCATAGGAATCGCCGCCGATCACGGAGGCTTCGCCCTGAAAGAGCGTCTGCGCGAGGTCCTCGGCAAAGAGGGGCACGAGGTGCGCGACTTCGGCCCGGTCCGGCTCGATCCGGCCGACGACTACCCGGATTTCGTGATACCCCTTTCCCGCGCCGTCGCCCGCGGCGATCTGGAGCGGGGGATCGCCGTCTGCACCAGCGGGGTGGGTGCCTCCATCGTGGCCAACAAGATCGCCGGGGTGCGGGCCGCCCTGGTGCATGACGAATTCTCCGCGCGCCAGGGGGTGGAGGATGACGACCTGAACGTGCTCTGTCTCGGCAGCCGGGTGGTGGACTACGACCGGGCGCACGCGCTGGCCGGCCTTTTCCTGGCGGCCCGCTTCAGCGCAGCCGAGCGCCACCTGCGCCGGCTCGCCAAGGTCGCTGCGCTGGAGAAAGAGGAGACAGCACCATGAAAGAGAATCCGCTGGTAAGGCTTGAAGCGCTGGGTCAGAGCATCTGGCTCGATTTCCTGAGCCGCGGCATGCTGGTCTCCGGCGAGCTGGTGTCGCTGATCCAGGAGGACGGGGTGAGCGGGGTGACCTCCAACCCGGCCATCTTCGAAAAGGCGATCGGCCAGAGCTCCGACTACGACGAAGCCATCACGGGCCTCGCGCGCAGGGGGCTGAGCGCCCCCGAGATCTACGAGGAGCTGGTCGTGGAGGACATCCGCATGACCGCCGACCTGCTGCGTCCCGTCTACGACCGGCGTGAGGGGAGCGACGGCTATGTGAGCCTCGAGGTCTCCCCGCATCTCGCCCACGACAGCGCCGGCACCCTCATCGAGGCGAGACGGCTCTGGGAGCGGGTGGACCGCCCCAACCTGTTCATCAAGGTCCCCGCCACCTGGGAGGGGCTCTCCGCCATCCGCCAGCTGGTGCGCGAAGGGATCAACGTCAACGTGACGCTGCTGTTCGGGATCCCGCGCTACCGGGCGGTCGCCGAGGCCTACCTGGACGGGCTGGCCGAGCGTGCCGCGCGGGGGCGTGCCCTGGAGCGCTCGGCTTCCGTGGCGAGCTTCTTCCTGAGCCGCATCGACGTGCTGGTCGACCCGCTCCTCGCTGCGCTTGCCGCAAAGGGGGGGCGGATCGGGGAGGTCGCCTCCTCGCTTCGGGGTGAAACCGCCATCGCCTGCGCCAGGGCCGCCCGCCAGGTGTACCGGGAGATCCTGGCAGGCGACCGCTACCTGGCACTGGCCGCCCGGGGCGCCCGCCCGCAGCGGCTCCTCTGGGCCAGCACCGGCACCAAGGACCCCTCCTACAGCGACCTGAAATACATCGAGCCGCTGATCGGGCCGGATACGGTGAATACCGCGCCGCTCGAGACGCTGGCCGCCTATCGCGACCACGGCAATCCCGCATCCCGCCTGGAACAGGGGGGGCAGGAGGCGCTGCGCGTCCTGGACCGGCTCGCCGAACTCGGCATCGACCTCGCGGCCGTGACCCAGCAGCTCGAAGACGAGGGGGTGGAGAAGTTCGTCCGGCCTTTCGACAGCCTGATGCAGACGCTGGAGCGCAAGCGGAAGGCGGCTCTCGGCTGACCCCGCGTTTCAGGGACAGGTCGCAGCAAAAAAAGGAGGCTTGGGTTATGCAGATCGGCATGGTCGGACTGGGGCGCATGGGAAGCAACATGGTACGGCGTCTGCTCGCCGCCGGCCACGACTTAGTGGTCTACGATAAGGACCCGGCAGCCGTAGAGGCGCTGGCGCGCGAGGGCGCGACCGGGGCAGGCACCCCCGAGGCGTTCGCGGGTAAGCTCTCCGTGCCGCGAGCGCTCTGGCTCATGGTACCCGCGGCCGTCGTGGATGCAACGCTCGCCAGCCTCGGGCCGCTTCTGAGCGCCGGGGACATCGTCATCGACGGCGGCAATTCGCACTTCCAGGACGACCTCAGGCGGAGCGCCGGGCTGGAGGAAAGGGGGGTGCGCTACCTGGACGTCGGCACGAGCGGCGGGGTCTGGGGGCGCGAGCGGGGCTACTGCCTGATGATCGGAGGGGAGCGCGAGGCCGTCGAGCGGCTCGACCCGATCTTCGCCTCACTGGCTCCCGGCCTGGCCGCTGCGCCGCGCACGCCGGGACGCGGCGCCCAGGTCGGCGCCGCCGAGAAGGGGTACCTGCACTGCGGCCCGAGCGGCGCGGGGCACTTCGTCAAGATGGTCCATAACGGCATCGAGTACGGCCTGATGGCCTCCCTGGCCGAGGGTTTCAACATCCTGAGTCATGCCAACGCCGGGAAGGCGGGGCGCGGGGCCGACGCCGAGACCGCTCCGCTGCGCCAGCCCGAACTGTACCGCTACGACTTCGACCTCCCCGAGATCGCCGAGCTCTGGCGCCGCGGAAGCGTGGTCTCCTCCTGGCTCCTGGATCTCTGCAGCCGGGCGCTGCTGGCCAGCCCGGGACTGGAGGGGTTCCAGGGGCGGGTCTCGGATTCGGGCGAGGGACGCTGGACGGCCAGCGCCGCCATCGACGAGGGGGTGCCCGCATACCTCCTGAGTGCCGCGCTCTTCGGACGCTTCAGCTCGCGCGGCGAGGCGGACTTTGCCGACCGGCTCCTGTCGGCCATGCGCCACGAGTTCGGCGGGCATGGCGAGCCGCCGCCGGCGGGCGGAGGTGGAGCGTGAGCGAGCCCCTCTCCGATGCCTTCGTGTTTTTCGGCGCCACCGGCGACCTTGCCTACAAGCAGATCTTCCCGGCCCTGCAGGCGCTCACCGCCCGGGGCCGCTTCGACATCCCCTTCATCTGCGTGGCGCGCTCCGGCTGGAGCCTGGAAAGGCTCAAGGAGCGGCTCAAGGAGAGCCTGGAGAATCACGGCGGCCTGCAGGAGGAGGCCTACGCGAAGCTCTGCTCGCATCTGGTCTATATCGACGGCGACTACCGGGAAGCCTCGACCTACGACAAGCTCTGCACGGAGCTGCGCCATACGGCGCGTCCGCTGTACTACCTGGCCATCCAGCCGAGCATGTTCGCCACCGTCGTCGAGGGGCTGTCGAGGACCGGCTGCCTGCGGGAGCCCCGGGTCGTGGTCGAGAAGCCGTTTGGCAGGGATCTCGCCTCGGCGCGCGAGCTGAACGCGATCCTGCGCTCGGCCTTTGCCGACTCCTCGATCTTCCGGATCGACCATTTCCTGGGCAAGGAGCCGGTGCAGAACATCTACTACACCCGCTTCGCCAACTCGATCCTGGAGCCGCTCTGGAACCGCAACTACATCGCCAGCGTGCAGGTGACCATGGCCGAGGAGTTCGGCGTCGGGGGACGGGGCAAGTTCTTCGAGGAGGCGGGTGCCATACGCGACGTGCTGCAGAACCACCTGCTGGAGATCGTCGCCTACCTCTCGATGGACGCCTCGACCGGTGACGCCCCCGAGGCGATCCGCGACGAGAGCGCGCGGCTTCTGCGGGCCATCAAGCCGCTCGACCCGGCGCACGTGGTGCGCGGCCAGTTCCGGGGCTACCGCGGCGAGCCGGGGGTGGCGCCCGACTCGTCGGTCGAGACTTTCGTGGCGGTCGAGCTCTACATCGACACCTGGCGCTGGGCCGGGGTTCCCTTCTACATCCGGGCCGGCAAATGCCTCCCGGTCACCTCGACGACCGTGACCGTCGCCTTCAAGCGTCCGCCGCGCGAGACCTTCGGCGAGATTGTCCCCGCCTTCTCGAATCACCTCAGGTTTCGCCTGAGCCCCGACGTGCTGATCGGGCTCGGCATCAGGGTCAAGGTGCCGGGGGAGAGGCGGGTGGGCGAGGACGTGGAACTGGTGGCGTTCCAAAGCGAAGGGGACGCGATGAAGCCGTACGAGCGGCTCCTGGGCGATGCCATGCGCGGCGATGCCTCGCTCTTCGCCTCCGAGGGGGCGGTCGAGGCGCAGTGGCGCATCGTCGATCCGATCCTCGGCAACGTGACACCCCTCTACTTCTACGACCAGGGGAGCTGGGGGCCGGCCGAGGCGGACCAGGTCATCGCCCGGGACGGCACCTGGTACAACCCGAAGCCGGTCGAGGCGCCGGCTGAAGGGTAGCGCGATCCGGCAAAGGAGTACCGAAGATGGTAGCCGTGTACGACGACAGGGAAGCATTGAGCCGGGCCGTGGCCAAGCTCTTTGCCGAGGAGGCGCGCCGGGCGGTCGAGGCGCACGGCCGGTTCACGGTGCTTCTCTCCGGCGGGGAAACCCCGCGCCGCTGCTACGAACTCCTGGCACAGGAGCCCCTGCGCAGCTTTATCCCGTGGCAGGCGGTGCAGCTCTTCTGGGGCGACGAGCGCTGGGTGCCTCACGACGATCCGCTCAGTAACCTGGGGATGACGCGCCGTGCGCTCCTTGACCATATCCCGCTCGACGAGACCCAGATCCACCCGATACCGTATGAGAGCTCTCCCCGGGAGTCGGCCCTCAGGTACGAGAGGCAGTTACGCAGCTACTTCGATACAGCTCCTCCGCGCTTCGACCTGGTGCTCCTCGGGCTCGGCGAGGACGGGCACACCGCCTCGCTTTTCCCCGAAACCCCGGTCCTTGAGGAGTTGTACCGCTGGGCCTGCGAGGTGTACGTGGCCGAGCAGGACCTCTACCGGGTGACCACGACCGCACTGCTCATCAACCAGGCCGCGCTGGTGGCCTTCATGGTGGCGGGGAAGGAGAAGGCCGCCATCCTGCACCAGGTGCTGGAAGGGGCGCACGAGCCGATGCGCCTCCCCGCGCAGCTGATAAAGCCCGAGGACGGGAGGCTGCTCTGGCTCGCCGACCACGATGCGGCCCGACTGCTGCACGAAAAACTCCTCCGCAGCAACCACCTAAGGGGGGCGGGCCCCCGTTTCTAACTCTCGATCCGGTACGCGGTTTTTTGCACCGATCGGGACCCTGGAGGAGAGATCACTCGAATGACCTACGCGGAATTGAAAATCTCGCTTCAGATATTCGGTCTTGGCGAGCGGGCCACGCTTCGAGAGATCAAGAGCCGCCACCGGGAACTGGTGAAGCGGCACCATCCCGACGCAGGAAACGCTGACGATCCTGAGCAGATTCGCAAGGTGAATGCCGCCTACCGGACCTTGCTTGACTATGTCGCGCAGTACAGCTTTTCCTTTGCCGAAGAGGAGTTCTATGAGCAGAATCCGGAAGAGCGTCTCAGACGGCAGTTTATGGATGACCAGCTCTGGGGCAATGGCTGATTTTTCTGCGCATGCCACAAATTGACCGGCTTTGACTCCAGTGAAATTGTCATGCAGTGAAAACGTGTTAATGTTTACTGATAACTATTCCAAGGAGGAACGCAATGCTTAACTGCGAGATTGCTAAGAGGGCGGCAGAGACAGTGGTAGAGCAGATCCTGAAGGGCGGCCAGCCAACCGAGGTCCAGTTGAGACGCTGCATCGACCTGTTGAAGGCGGGACTCGAGGAGGTCATACGGCCGCACATCGCCTGGGGGCAGGGGAACATCCAGGTCATCAGGGACGACTGGGCCGAAGATAGGTGCGCCGAGGCCCTCGACTACGTGCGCCACGAACTGGTGGCGCGCTCCGCCGAAGCAGGGGAAGGGATCCTCGATGACTTGCTGCTGAAGTTCGAGAAGGCGAACCCTGCCTGACAGGGCACCGGCATTGCGTGACCGCGCCGCCGGTGCCGAGGTTTCGGGAGAATGTTCACATGGGAGTAAACGACACTGGATACCGGAGGCTCTACGCCATCAGGCCCGAGAACATCCTCCTTTCACGGAGGTGCCACGAAGTATGTGACAACGTAGAAGTATGAACGAGAGACATAGCTGAACGGACGGCGTACCCAATTAACAGCAAAGGAGAGTCCCATGCCCTACATCAACGTCGGAGAGGAAAATTCGGGGAGCATCGATCTTTACTACGAGGATCACGGCACGGGTAAGCCGGTCGTGCTGATTCACGGCTGGCCGCTGAGCGGCGCTTCCTGGGAGAAGCAGGTCTCGGCCCTGCTGGCAGCCGGACGCCGGGTCATCACCTATGACCGCAGGGGGTTCGGCCAGTCCTGCAGGCCCGCGACGGGATATGATTACGACACCTTAGCCCTCGACCTGCACCAGCTCATGACGAAGCTCGACATGCGTCAGGCCGCGCTGGTCGGCTTCTCCATGGGCGGCGGTGAGGTGGCTCGCTACCTGGGCCGCTACGGGGCGGAGCGTGTCAGCAAAGCGGTGTTCATCTCTTCGGTTCCGCCGTGTCTATTGAAGGCCCCTGACAACCCGGATGGAATCGCTGGCAGCGTCTTCGAGGAGATTAAGAAAGCCATCACAACGGACCGGCCGGCGTTTCTCTCCAAATTCCTGGCGGATTTCTACAACGTGGATCTTCTGGGTGGCAAACGTATCAGTGATCAGGTGGTCCAGTACAACTGGAACGTCGCCGTCGGCGCCTCGGCCCAGGGGACCCTCGACTGCGTCTCGGCGTGGGGCACCGATTTCCGCAAGGATCTGGCGCGCATCGAGGTGCCCACACTGGTAATTCACGGCGATGCCGACCGGATTGTTCCCATTGCGGCCAGCGGAATCCGTACCCACAACGCCGTCAAGGGATCCCACCTGGTAGTGGTTGGGGGCGGACCGCACGGACTGATCTGGACCCATGCGGAGAGCGTGAACCATGAGCTGCTGGAATTCCTCCAGAAAAGTTAACGAGGCGTTCAGGATCGGCCGTTATTGTTACGGGTATCCGACCGCCGGAATCATACGGTTGCGTAGAGACGCATTGCATGCGTCTCCAGGCCAGGACGATGAACGGTAGTCTTTGGCAGCAGACGGAAACTAAATGCCCCGACAACTTTTCTGGAAAGGAAAACCTCCATGACCGTACGCCGCATCGCCAAGATTTTCAAAAGCAGACCGACCATCGAGGGGGCGGGGGTGCATCTCAAGCGGGCTTTCGGCTACTCGCAGGTCCCGCAGTTCGATCCGTTCCTGATGCTCGACGACTTTCATACCGCCAATCCGGCAGAATACCTGGCCGGTTTCCCCTGGCATCCCCACCGGGGAATCGAGACCATCACCTACGTCCTGGAAGGGCTCGTGGAGCACGGCGACAGCATGGGCAACAAGGGGGTCATCGGTCCCGGCGACGTCCAGTGGATGACCGCCGGCAGCGGCATCATCCACCAGGAAATGCCCCGGGAAAGCCCGACCGGGATGATGTGGGGCTTCCAGTTCTGGGCCAACCTGCCGGCCAGTAAAAAGATGATGCCCCCGCGCTACCGTGAGGTGAAGGCCGCCGACATTCCGATGGCAACGCTGGATTCGGGGGTGATCATAAAGGTCGTCTGCGGCGAGGTGGCCGGCGTCCGTGGGCCGGTTCGGGACATCGTCATAGACCCCGAGATGCTCGACGTTTCCGTTCCGGCGGGGACGGCTTTCACGCACCGGGTCAAGCACGGCCATACGGCGATCGCCTACCTGCTGGATGGTGAAGGCTATTTCGACGACCGGCGTGACGCGTTTGCCTTTGAGATGGTGGGTAAGGGTTGGATGGATGTTACCAGACGTTGCATCTGCGGTCCGGAAACCGTCGTGCTGTACGAATCTGACGGTACGGAAGTGACGGTTACCGCGGTGGACCGGCCGGTCCGCTTCCTGTTTATCTCGGGAAAGCCCCTGGACGAGCCGGTCGCCTGGTACGGTCCCATTGTCATGAACACCCAGGAAGAACTGCGGGTTGCCTTCGATGAGTATGCCAAGGGAACCTTTGTCAAACAGACGAAGCAGGGCGATTGAACTGGCAGTTTTGGGTAGGATCAATCCGTGATCTGATTAGTGCCGCTCTTCCGCCAGTATAAAAGCCTAGGTAGGAGCGGCATTGCTGCCGCGCACGTCGCGCCCTGGAGGACGCTCGGAAGATCGGCGCTAATCATGGTTCGTGATGAGCAGCAGGTGCCTGATGCGAGTTATCCAACTTCATGATGGTCGTAGCGCCGGACCCTATTTTCCGGATTATATTGGGATTGTTTTCGGTCCCCTCATATTCATCCTCCAGAGGTTTAAGTTGATCGCAATCTGGATAGCATGACAGAAGCTTTTGATCGCATGCTGCCATTTTGGCATTTTGGACTTCAGGGTCATCTGCAGCAGGTTCATTCATGCAGTCGGTATGCTCACTTTCGCATCTTGTTCTGCACTCGGAGTAATCTTCCGCGAATGAGAGGGGAGCGAGGGGGAATATGATCTGGCATAGAGTCAGAATGACCAGGCATTTTTTCACGTTATTACTCCTCATGAAATGAGTTGCAGACCAAACCTCAGATGCTCTCCCCTTACGCCCCCTCTTCTAAACCGTGGTCAGAATTTCACCCTGAGTCCCACCGCTGCGTTATGACTTTCAAACTTCAGCTCATTCTCGGTGTCGGGACCAGTGAAGGTGGCTTTTGAGGTCCCGAAGTAGCGGTAGCCGACGTCCAGTGAGAGCATTCTGCTGAGGGCGATCTCGAGGCCGACGCCGGCCTGGTAAGCGAAGACGGTGTCGTCGTCAGACTGGTATAGTTCTGCTCGATTCCTAGATGGGGAGGTTCCGAAGGTGTCGCTTTGGTGCATGGCGGCAAAACCTACGCCGCCGCCAAGGTACGGAGTGACCGGGCTTGGGTTGTGCAGATCCAGGAAGATGTTGCCCAGGACGGCCAGAGCCCCGACACTGCCGTCAATGTTGGTGTATCTCGTTCCGTTGATTTCGACGACCCTATTGATCTCTCCATGCTTGTACGACAATTCTCCTTCCAGTCGCACAAAACCGTAATCGAAACCGCCTGTAGCGCCGATGTTGATGCCGGGATCGAATTCAACCCGGTCATTCAGGTCACCTGCACCCACGTCGAAACCTGTCACGTCCGTGTTTGTCGGGACGGCCACTCCGATGAATGCGGACATATAGGGACCCATACGGGGAGGCGTCGCCGAGCAGATGGTTGGGGTAGCGAGGGTTGCCAGGGCGAGAAAAGCAAGCAGTCTCTTTTTCATTGTCGGTTCTCCTTTTATGGTTGGGTCTCACCAGTCTGTAGGCTTTTCACCCAACCCACGGGTAGATTGACTGATTGGCATTAATTATACAGTGCTTTTGCTGCATTGCATGGCGCTATTCCCTTTACCAACTGCACGGGTTCAAAGAGTCGTGGGTAGGGCCGGAGGGTGAGAATGTTTGATTCCAGGAGGAGTGGGGGGCGTGGGTGAGATGTCTGATTCCAAAACGGGTGCCGGGTATTGAGGGCGCTTCGTTGTCACGCGACGCAGACGAAATCCAGGCCTTCCTGCCAGCCGAGCTTCTCCGCCACGGATCTGAACTGTTGCCGCGCACCGCGCAGGCCGATTGCCGTGATCATTTTTCTGCCTGCCAGTTCCAGCTCTTCAGGCCGCACAACCGGCGCGCCATGCAGGATCTTGCCGATCTTGCGCGGATCGATATCCAGCCAGTGAGATACCACGACGCCATCAGCCGCCAGCAGGCGCTGCCAGGCCCGCGCTTCCAGTCCCGCCCCGGCTATGACGACCTCGGAGGTATCCCTGAGGAAGCCCCGGCGCAGGTGATGGAACTTGCAGCAGCGAAAGGCGTGGGAGGCGTATTCGTCCCTGGTTCGGGTAGCGCGTTCCGGGTGGTCCCGCCAAAAGAAGAGCGTTTCGGGCAGCCGGGCAAAGCGGACCCCCGCCGCTGCCATGCGCAGCCAGAGATCGTAGTCCTCGGCCCAGCCGCAGTCGCGATAGCCGCCCAACTGTTCCACGATGTTGCGCCGCGTCATGATGCCCGGATGGACGAAAGGGGACTCCACGTACAGGTCAAGCGTGACCTGGTCGTGATCCACGAGGGAATTCTGCCAGCTCTCGTAGGCGAGCATGCCGCGCTTCAGGTCGTTGCGGGGGAAATGACGGAAGCTGCAGGCCACCAGTCCGGTGTCCGGGTGCGCATCGAGATAGGATGCCTGCATCTCGAGGCGCCGGGGATGGCAGATGTCGTCACCGTCCATGCGCGCGAGCAGGGGAGCCCGACACGCGTTGAGTCCTGCGTTGAGCGCCGCCACCAGGCCGCCCCCTGCGCGCCGGATCACGCGCACCCGGGCGTCGCTGCGGGCCGCCTGCTCGAGGATAAACGGGGTCTTGTCGGCTGAGCCGTCGTCCACAACCACCAATTCCCAGTCGGCTAACGTCTGGAGGTAAAGGGAGCTCAAGGCAGCTTGGAGATAGCGTTCCTCGTTGCGGACCGGCATGAGGATTGAGATTCGGGGCGTGGAGGACATCAGGACCTTTGGTGCTCTGGGGACTGGTTGGGCGCAGGGCAATGCCCAGCGGCTTGCCGATAAACAGGCTAGCGAAAAATACCTAGACTGTTTGAAGTTGTCAAGCCTTCAATCCAGTCTCCCCCAGGGTGGAGTCAGAAGCAGAGAAGCCTGGTTAGCGTAATATTTCCATTCTTGCTGCCGGCCTCCTATTCCGGAGTCCTTCTGGTACAATTCTTGTCATGAGCTCGCCCCTTCGCGCCTGCACCCTCTCAGATACCGAAACAGTGCGCTACCGCGTTTACGGAAGCGGTCCGCTAACGCTCGTCCTGCTCCACGGCCTCGCGGCCCGCTCCGAGACCTGGACCGACCTGGTCCCCCTGTTTCCTTGCGACAGGTACACCCTTTATCTCCCCGACCTCCTGGGGTCCGGAGAGTCGTCCAAGCACAAAGGCGCTGATTACTCGATCCGGGCGCACAGCCGAAGGCTCCTTCGCTTCCTGGAGCAGGAGTCGCTTTCGGCGGTCACGCTGATAGGTCACTCACTCGGCGGAGCTGTCGTCCTTCTTGCTGCCATCGAGGCGATGCTCGGGAAAAAGGAGCATCTGCTGGCTTCGATGGTCATCATGGGCGGTCCGGGATACCTCCAGCGCCTGCCACTCATGGCCCGGATATTCCGGCTCCCCCTGGCCGGACCGCTCTTCATCGCCCTCTGCGCTCCCGATACCTGGACCAAATTCGGACTTCGGCTGGCCTACTACGACCGCCGCCTCGTCGACCGGGAGCATGTTGCCCGGTACGCCCCGTGCTACCGCGACCGGGACGCGAAGCGGGCGTTGGTGGAGACCTGCCGCCGGTTGGTCCCCCCTGACCAAGAGGAGATCACCGCGCGCTATGGCGATCTTAGCATTCCCGTCCTGCTCCTTTGGGGGCGGCACGACCGCATCGTGCCGCTTTCCCAGGGGACAAGACTCGAAGCTGCCATTTCGGGATCGAGGCTGGAGGTGATCGAGGAGTGCGGGCATAACCCGCAGGAAGAAAAGCCCGAGGAGACCTTTGCTATCATCGACAGGTTCATCAGCAACGTGGAGCGGAAGTCGTATCACACTGAATAAGGAGGCCGATTGAAAAAGAAAAGGCACATGCAACATTTTCCATTTACAGGTTTTGGTAGGGGCGACCCACCGGGTCGCCCCTACGGGTTGGGGGCAACTGGAGTTATGGGCTTAGTCACACTGAATAAATTACGAAGAAAATTGACTTAATAGGGGAAGTCATCTAATAGAAAAGTGACTTAATGGGAAACTAACCGGATAAGGAGAACAACTATGAGAGCACGAATCATGAAATTGATAATTGGCGCGTCAGCATTTGCCCTTCTGGCGAGCGGTTGCGCGACGAACCCCGACGGCAGTTACGAATTCAAGAAAACCGGGATAGGCGCGCTGGGCGGAGCCGCGCTGGGTGCCGGGGCCGGCGCGTTGATCGGCGGGAAGACGCACCGGGGGCGCAATGCCGCGATCGGCGGTCTTACCGGCGCAGTGGTCGGAGGCGGCGTGGGGAATTACATGGACCGGCAGGCAGCGGCCCTGAAGAAGAACATGCCCGAAGCGGAAGTGGTACGCGACGGCGACAAGGTGTTCGTCGCCTTGCCCTCGGGTATTCTGTTCGATCTCGGCAAGGACGCTTTGAAACCGGGGGCCAAGGAATCGCTCAGCAAGGCTGCGACTACGCTGAAGGATTCGCAAACCAATATCATCATCCAGGGACACACCGATTCGTCCGGGTCGGACGCGATCAATCAGCCTCTGAGCGAGAGGCGCGCCAACCACGTGCGCGATTTTCTGGTATCCCAGGGGGTGCCGGGCTCCCGCATGACCGCGGTCGGATACGGATCGAGCCGCCCCGCAGTCCCCAACGATAGCGAGGCGAATCGCGCATTGAACCGCCGTGTGCAGTTGGAGATCAGCCCCAATGCAAAGCTTAAAGCGCAGGAAAGCGGCAATAACTGACTCCGGCGCTGGGGCAAATCCCCCGCCGATTCTGCTGTGCCAGCCAAGAGGCGATCAAGGAGGAGAACCTCGGATGATTTGACTTGGGGCCGCGCCTAAAGCTTGCCCCCGGCAGGTAAGGTACTTTCTTTATGAGCCCGGTCCTTATCTGTTGACAACAGTCTTTATAATGTGACAATTTGTCCTGCGTTTGGGGGGCGGCTATTCAGGGCGAAGCGCCAAGCCGCCAAATCGAGCAGGTGCAACAAACAACCAGGAAACAATCAACAAGGGGCCGGGTCCCAGCGGATGGGAGCCGGCCTTTTTCGACAGTTAGGTGTATTCCGATGCCTCCCAAAGCCCATCCCCCTCCTGACCTCCCCCTTGAAAGGGGAGGAACTCGAACAGCGGAAGATTGGCGCTAATCAGGTACTTTTTGGGGCCTTAAAGGTTTCGTGCGCTACGCCGGCGCTGCATAGGTGGGAGGCGAACAATGCTGAGACTTTTTAGAATCGAAAGCGGGCTGATCAAAGAGGTCGATGTTGCAGCGGCTGAGCTGTCCGATCAGCTCCAGTGCGCCGACTGGATCGACGCCCATGAACCGGATGACAGCGAAAGGGAATTGCTGCAAACGCTGCTGCACACCGATCTGCCCGAATCCGATGAATTCGATGAAATCGAGACATCCGCCCGCTGCTTTGTGGATCAGGCCGGGATACATGTTCACTCGCTGTTTTTATCTCAGACCGAGGGACGGCATGCCACCGTTTCGGTGGCGTGCATTCTGCAAAGCCGGCACCTGATCACGATCCGCGAGGGGGATCTGGCCGACTTCCGGCTGCTGCGCATGCGTGCCAGGCGAGGACAGGTGGAGTGCAGCTCGCCGTCCGAATTGCTGATTACCTTGCTGGATCAGAAGGTGGAGAACCATGCGGACACCCTGGAAGATATCCACCGGCAGCTGGAGGGCGTCAGTTATCTGGTGCTCGAAAACGAGGAGGCCGATCTGGAAGATGCCATCAGCAAGCTCGCCAGGCTGGAGGACAGCAACGGCAAGGTCCGTCTCTGCCTGATGGACACGCAGCGCAATATTTCCTTCTTGTTGCGTCATCTGCGCAATCAACCGGACCTCGCCGAGACCATGCGGGAGATCATGCGCGACGTCGAAGCCCTGATGTCCCACACCACATTTCTGTTCGACAAGATCAACTTCCTGATGGATTCCACCCAGGGTTTTATCAATATCGAGCAGAACCAGATCATCAAGATCTTCTCCATTGCCGCCGTGGTGTTTCTGCCGCCTACCCTCGTTGCCAGCATTTACGGCATGAACTTCGCCTATATGCCGGAGCTTAAAATGGTGCTGGGCTACCCGTGGGCCTTGGGCCTGATGGTTATTTCCGGTATCGCGCCTTACTGGTACTTCAAGCGCAAGGGGTGGTTGTAACCGGCTGCCCGAAGGTCGGCGGCTCTCTCAAGTAGCAGCTTCCCAGCAGCTTCCCGGCGTCTTCTTCAGGTAATCCTTCACGTCGGCGGCGGCCCTGGCGATCTCGACCGCCGAGGCGTACTGGTCGGCGCTGCAGTTGATGACGGAGATGGAGATGGTGGTGACCGGGAAGAATCGCTGTACGCCATGACGATCGCACCTTTCGATACCTCCCGCCTTACGGTCTTCGGCGCTGAAATGCCCGATTACTTCGGCATCGAAGCTTTTGATGACCGCCTCGCAAACCGCTGCCACCTTATCTGCTGACACCACCATGACGAAATCGTCTCCCCCCACGTGACCGGCAAAATCCTTAGCACCCCCGTGTTCGCGCACTGCCGCGTGAATCAGGTAGCCCGTGACACGGAGCAGTTCGCTTCCTTTGGCATAACCGTAGTGAGCCCCGAACGGTTTGAAGTTGTCCAGATTGGCAGAGCAGAAGGCAAACGGCGCACCGCTTTTCAACCGCTCATCGAGGACCCGTTCTATGGCGAGGTTCCCCGGCAGGCGGGTGAGCGCAATGGTGTCGAGATTCATCTGCTCCAGTTCCTGGAGCCTCGCCGCCATCTGGTTGAAATCGCTGGCGAGGTCGCTGATCTCTGCTTCCGCCGGTACCTGCGGGTCATAATTGAAATCCCCTCCGGCGATCCGGTGGGTTGCCTTTTGCAGCTTGCCGAGGGCGCCGAAAATGCGGTAGGTGACGAAGGGAGCTATCCAGATGGTGAGCAGTAAACCGCTGCAGGATATCGCGATGGCCCACCTGATGGTCGATTTTTGCTGGTCATCGGCGCGTTTTAGCACGGCCTGGAGCATTTCCTGCCGCTTGAAGTAGAACGCATCCAAAGCGGCTCGCAGCCGCAGTGCCGAGGACCGAAGCTCCGCGGTGTTCCCCGACCTCCAGGCGAAAAGCTGCTCCGCTGCCGTATGGTAGCCGCGGTAGAGCCGTTTCAGTTCGGCAAGGTCTCCGGCCGGCTCCGGCCTCTCCAGCACCGCCAGGTTTGCCATGGATTCCTTCTCCCGCTGGCGGAATAGTTCGATGAAGGTGGGGTCCTTGAGGATGGCGAACTTGCCGGCGAAACTCTCCTGCGCCAGCAACGAACTGCGCAGCTTGATCAGGGCGCTTATGGCGGGCAGCTCGATATTGGCGATCCCGCGCGCAGTCGTGTTGATTGCATAGAGGTGGAAAGATGAAAAGGCGAGTGCCGCTATGGTAAAGACTGCCATGGCTGCATAACCCGCGCCGATCTTCAGGATCAGTGAGAGCTTCGAGAAGCGGGAGCCGGAAGAGGGCGGTTGCCCTTTCAGCAGCTTCTGAACCTCTTCCTTCGTTGCCTGTTCCATGTTGCGCCTCCCCCTCGATGAGGTGTTCGGCTGCCGGGAAACATGCTCACTCTTCGATTGCCGCTTGACTATTATGCCCTGCCCCCCAGATCTCGCAATGCGTGCCGCCCGTACCGCTGGCAAACGCCGGCCCGGCGGTCCAGTAGGCCGCCGATGCCTTCTTCACAATAATAACAGATAGGTTGGCGTGTAATAGCGAGTCGTAGAGAGTTCGCTGCAGGTGCCGGGTAGGCCGGTTGGGAAATTTGACCCGGCATCTGCAAACAATCGGGGATCAGGTAACTGTAATTGAGCGCTGCCGCGCTTTAGAGGAGAAGAAGGCGAGGGGTGGAGCTTGCGACGAGGCGGGCTAGCCGCCAGCAAGATAGTAGAGCACACCATAGGTGGCGAGCCCCGCCAGCACTGAGGTGCCGAAATTGCGGGTCCTCAGGTAGACGGCGGCAACCGTGAGCAGTGCCGCCACCTTGAGGAGCATCTGGAGCAGATCGATCCTCCCTCCCGCAGCCGGGAGGATCGAATAGACCAGGAACACCGCGACGAAGGAAGGCCCCACCGCATTGAGAAAACCTTTCAAGCGCGGAGAGAGCGCCCTCTTGGCCGACATCCTGCGCGAGGTCAGCAGCAACGGGACCAGGCGCATGAGATAGGTGGAGAACCCCGCACACGCAATCAGCGCGAAAACCCTGCTAGTCATCGTTCCCCCCAAGAAGGGCGCCCACAACGGCTCCCGACACCCCTCCCACCAGCAGCGCGGCGGTCGAGAACCCCGAGAGCAGGAGCAGCGCGGCAACCAGCGCCGCGACGAGGGCCGAGGCCGCTCCGCTTCCCTTGAGTAGTGGCAGGAGTATCACCAGGAAGAGGCTCGGCAGGGAAAAGGAGAGCACCGGCACCAGCGCCGGAGTGAGCTTTGCCGCCGCCTGGAAACCGAGCGCGCCCACCATGGTGCCGAACACCCAGGAGGCGTAGGCTCCGGTTTCGAGGCCGAGCAGCAGGGCGGTGCGTTCTTCGATGCCGTGCCGCGGCAGTAGCGCCAGCGCCGAGGCGAACACCTCGTCGGTAAGCCCGTGGGCGATCGGGAGCGCGCGCTTCCAGCTGGTAAGTCCCAGAAAGGGGGCGATGGCGGGACCGTAGAAGAGGTGCCGCAGGTTCAGCCCCGCGGTGGCGATGAGGGCGCCGGGGAAGGAGACGCCGCTTGCCAGCATGCCGACCAGGGCGAACTGGCTCGCACCGGCGAAGATGAAGACCGACATGGCGAGCGCGTCTAGGGCTCCGAGCCCCGCGGTGCGCGTCGAGATGCCGAACATGATGGCGACCGGGAGATAGCCAATCATGATCGGCTGCGAGCTCTTCACCCCCTCCCGCCAGAGTCTCCAGTCACCTTTTCGCCAAGCTTTCCCCGCACTACCCGTCACGACTCCCCCGCTTTGCGCCGGATTCTTTCCGGTCGTTACTGGGCTATAGCAGCATATCGCCGGCCGGTCAACACCTTTGCGCAGGCGGGAGCTGCGGGAGGGAAGCTTCAGCTAAGGCACGACCTTCCGTCGGATCCCGACTGGATTATGCTGCAAAATTGGACCGGACCAGGCTCACAGCAGTAGGGCGTATCTGAAACCCCGACGGTTCAGGGTTTAGGTCTTTTTCCTGACTTCGATTCTTTGTCTTTCGTGTAGTACTTCTTGTCCTTGTCATTCCAGATAAACGGAGAATAATAGTAATCACCTGAAACTGTGGGATTGTAAACATCTATTCTGATTTCAGTTGGAATACCGGACTTCCATTTGCCATAGTAAATAATCGGTTCAGTTCTGAAGTCGGTAGGGAAATGTTCTGGAAGTGTGCCAAGTTTATTGAAGTGGTCATCAACAATTACAGTGAGAGGAAAGTCTTCCCACATTTTGGTTGCCTGCGCATTTAGGTAATCATCTGTCCATATGGAAATAATTGAAACTTTTGCCTTTGAGGCCAAGCTTTTCTTCAGCTGGCAAATCTTGATAAAATCTTTATATTTGAGCCATACAGTGGGAAGTCTTTGAACATCTTTTTCGCCGAGCAAAACACAATCTTTTTCCTTTAGCTCTCTAAAACCCTCATAGCCTGCTGCAAGTGAATTTGAAGAGATCAGTAGGACGAAGTGCATCAAAAATGTTATTAGATACAAGGATGGTCTCATTGTAAATGCCCTTTCATTGGAATGGTCGTTTTCCTCGCGCCCTATTTTTGTAGCTACTTATTTCTTGTTTTTCAAAAAGTAATCTAATCACCAATGTATTTCCAGAACTTTACTTTTTTAAATTTATCTAACCCCCAAGGGTCAGCTACCGTTTTATCTCCTTTGCTTTTTGCACCTGGCCAGTTACCCATGGACGTCGACATGGCTAGGGGGTATATGCCATGGGGCCCTGCTAAAATATCCTTGCCTTCTCTGCTTTTATAGTAATACCCTCCGTCAAACTTCGCCTGCCCCGGATACACGGCGATCACATGACCATGGGATGACTCCGCAGCCCCGCCCACGACAAGCGCACCCTCACTTGCTAGTCTACTCAATTCGTGTATCGGAACCTCTTGCCACTGGGGACTCGTAGTCAAATTGTGGACAAGGCTGTTGGCAGTGAGATACGGCTGACCTGGAACATATTTTTTGATTACATGCCAAACGGAATGACTACATGAGTGAGGGTATCGTACGAAGGCTTCGTCGCATGCCGCCTTTAGCGTATGGCATTTTTGACACTGATTTTCTGCCATATCATTTGCTCCTCTCTTGATTGCGCGTGTATATGGACGTAAGTGCTCGGGAATGGGATGTTGTCGGGCGTTTGAGTTTGGATTGATGGAGACTATAACAGGCAGATCATGAAATGTTCAGCAAGACCGTCATCATCTCGCGACGCGGTCTGCTGCTGAAGGTGATTCCACAGACAGGGAAACTTGGTCACAGTTGCAGATCTACGCGACTTCCCACGGGAATATCACTCCCTCGCACCGTTACGTGCTGTCACTATTATGAGGTGTTAGTATAGGCTCTTTGATAGACCGGGATCGATATGCCGTCATGGACATCGTGCATTATATCAGAAAGGGTTCACTTTGCCACCGTGGAACCATCTGGCGTCAGGGCCGACATTGAGAAGGGGCCAGCAAAGGGGACAGGCTGAAAGCGCCGGTAAAAGCCGGCAAAGGGTAAAGGGTGAAAGTCCCTACATAGTAATGGCTAGCGACCAGCTATGACTCCGAGTCTTGCGTCGGCCCATCGTGAGGTGGGCGGCGAAGCGTAGACAGGGGGCATGCAGGCATGGCAACTGAGCTCCGAAATCACC
>Ga0209125_1001776_pt1 | contig 18662 bp, 13 predicted proteins | sample BarGraIncub1131A_FD_184503 | JGI IMG/M metagenome (GOLD analysis project Ga0209125, IMG submission 184503) | Arctic peat soil microbial communities from Barrow, Alaska - Barrow Graham LP Incubations 11-31A (SPAdes) (version 2) | ecosystem: Environmental > Terrestrial > Soil > Wetlands > Peat...
TAGTTTTATATTATAAGCTTTATGAGAGGAGAATGTATATGCAATTTAATAAAAAAACAATCGAGGATATTGAGGTTAAAGGTAAAAAGATTTTAGTAAGATGTGATTTTAATGTGCCATTAAAAGACGGAGTTATTACAGATGTAAATAGATTAGTAGGTGCAATGCCTACAATAGAGTATTTAGTGAAAAATGGAGCAAAAGTTATTTTATGCTCACACCTTGGGAAACCAAACGGAGAGCCAAAACCTGAACTTTCTTTAGCGCCAGTTGCTAAAGAATTAAGTGCAATGTTAAAAAAAGAGGTAGTTTTTGCAGCAGACCCAAATGTTGTTAGTGATAATGTAGAATCTGCGGTTTCAAAAATGAAAGACGGAGATGTTTTATTATTAGAAAATACAAGATATAGAAAAGAAGAAACTAAAAATAAAGATAATTTTTCAAAGGAGTTAGCATCTCTTGCAGATATATTTGTAAATGATGCCTTTGGAACAGCTCATAGAGCTCATTGTTCTACAGTTGGCGTAACGCAATTTGTTGAAATATCAGTATGCGGTTATTTAATTCAAAAGGAATTAAAATTTTTAGGAGGCGCTATAGATCATCCTGTTAGACCTTTCGTTGCAATACTAGGTGGAGCTAAAGTTTCAGACAAAATAAATGTTATTGAAAATTTGCTTGAAAAGGTGGACACTTTAATAATTGGTGGAGGAATGGCATATACTTTCTTAAAGGCTGGTGGTTACTCTGTAGGAAGTTCTCTAGTTGAAGAAGATAAAGTAGAATATGCTAAAGATATGATGCAAAAAGCTGAGTCCAAACGAGTTAAATTTTTAATTCCTTTAGACCATATTGTAGCGGAAAAATTTTCAGCTGATGCAGAGCCAGTAGTTACTGATAATCAAAATATACCTGACGGATATATGGGGCTTGATATTGGACCTAAAACTTGTGAAATTTATAAAGGGGCTATAAGCATAGCTAAAACAGTTGTTTGGAATGGCCCAATGGGAGTATTTGAATTTGCGAATTTTGCAAAAGGAACAATAGCTGTAGCGGAAGCTATGTCAAAGGTCGATGGAACTACTGTAATAGGTGGTGGGGATAGTGCGGCAGCTGTTAACCAATTAGGGTTTGGAGATAAAATGACTCACATATCCACAGGTGGGGGAGCATCCCTTGAATTTTTAGAAGGTAAATTGTTACCAGGAATTGAAGCTCTTACAAATAAATAATTAAATTGTAATATTTAAATAGATAATTCTTATTTACGCAAAAGTAATATTAGGGGGTTTTTTTAATGAGAAAAGGTATAATTGCTGGAAACTGGAAAATGAATAAAACCGTAGAGCAGGCTACGATTTTAATTGAAGAAATGAAACCATTAGTAAAGGATGCAAAATGTGATGTTGTAGTTTGTCCAACATTTTTATGTTTAGATGCAGTAATAAAAGCAGCTAAGGGATCAAATATAAAAGTAGGAGCTCAAAACATGCATTTTGAAGAAAATGGTGCTTTTACAGGGGAAGTTTCACCAGGCATGCTAAAAGATATAGGTGTTGAATATGTTATAATTGGTCATAGTGAAAGAAGACAATATTTTAATGAGACAGATGAGTCTGTTAACAAAAAACTTAAAGCAGCTTATGCCCATAGCATTATACCAATACTTTGCGTTGGGGAAACTCTTTCTGATAGAGAAGGTAATATTACAGAAAAAGTCTTGGCAAGCCAAGTGAAATTAGATTTAGAAGGGCTTATAAAACAGCAAGTGGAAAAATTGGTTATTGCTTATGAACCAATTTGGGCTATAGGTACAGGAAAAACTGCAACTGCCGATCAAGCTAATGAAACTATTGCTTTTATAAGAGGAACGCTCGGAGCTATGTTCGGTAGTGACGTAGCAGGTAAGGTTAGAATTCAATACGGTGGTTCTGTTAAACCATCAACTATTAAAGAGCAAATGGGTAAATCAGATATAGATGGCGGATTAATTGGAGGAGCTAGCCTTAAAGCACAAGACTTCGCAGGAATAGTAAATTATTAAGTAACTTTGGATAAAGCTACTTGAGTAATACCAATAGCAATACATATTAATATGTATTGCTATTAAAAACAATTAGTGGGGGGAACAAAAATGCCAAAAAAACCAGTAATGCTTATGATTTTAGATGGGTTTGGACTATCCAATAGTATTGATGGGAATGCAGTGTATGCAGCAAATAAACCAAACTATGACGTAATCATAAAAAAATATCCACATACGAAACTAACTGCAAGTGGTCTAGAAGTGGGACTACCAGAAGGCCAAATGGGAAATTCAGAAGTTGGTCATTTAAATATAGGTGCTGGTAGGATTATATACCAAGCGCTTACAAAAATAACAAAAGAAATTAAAGAAGGAAACTTCTTTAAAAATCTTGCGTTTAACAAATCCATAGATAAAGCTATTAAAGCAAATTCTTCAGTGCATCTTTTGGGATTATTGTCTGATGGAGGAGTTCATTCTCATATTGATCATTTAAAAGCACTTTTAAAGCTCGCTAAAGATAAAGGCGCTAAAAAAGTTTATGTTCATGCATTTTTAGATGGTAGAGATGTTCAACCAGGTTCAGCACTAAAATACATATCGGAAATAGAAGAATATATGAATGAAATAGGCCTTGGGAAAATTGCTACTGTATGTGGCAGATATTATGCTATGGATAGAGATAAGAGATGGGAAAGAGTTCAGATTGCATATAACGCAATGGTTTTATCTAAGGGTGAGGAAAACACCTGCGCAATAGAGGCAGTCAAAAGTGCTTATCATGATAACAAGACAGACGAATTTGTTCTTCCAACTGTTATAATGGAGAATAACAAGCCAATTGCTGCTATAAGTAATTGCGATAGTGTTATATTCTTTAATTTTAGACCAGACAGAGCTCGCGAATTAACTAGAGCAATAAATGATAAAGTATTTGAGGGTTTTAAAAGAGAAACACTAAATCTCAATTTTGTATGTACTACTCAATACGATTTATCTATAGAAAATGTGGATGTAGCTTATGCACCAGATAGTTACACGAATACGCTGGGACAATATGTTAGCATGATGGGTAAGAAACAGTTAAGAATAGCTGAAACTGAAAAATATGCTCATATTACATTTTTCTTTAATGGGGGTGTGGAGGCTCCAAACGCTAATGAAGATAGAGCGCTAATTCCATCACCAAAAGTTGCAACATATGATATGCAACCAGAGATGAGCGCCCCTGAGGTTACAAAAGAGCTACTTAAGAGACTTGAAACTGATGAATACGACATGATTATACTCAATTATGCTAATCCAGATATGGTAGGCCATACAGGAGTTTTTGAAGCTGCTAAAAAGGCTATTGAAACAGTGGATGAATGTCTTGGAAAAATTGTTGATTGCATTCTAGCCAAAGACGGCAGCGTGTTTATTACTGCAGATCATGGGAATTCTGAGCAGATGATTGATTATTCCTCTGGAAAGCCAATGACTGCACATACTACAAATCAAGTTCCATTCACCTATGTATCAAACCATAGCACGGAGTTACGACCTGATGGAATATTGGCAGATATTGCACCAACAATGTTACAAGTTATGGGACTTGATGTACCAAGTGAAATGACAGGAAAATCTTTAATTAAATAGCACCGAAGGTGATAATTAATTAAAAGAAAAACTAAATGGAAATATAATATTATTAAAATTAATTTAAGTATATTTGAATTATAGGACTATCTTAATTTAACTTAGGAAATAATAATATAGAGAAAAATTTAGGAGGCATTCGTATATGAAAAACTTTATTGAAATAATTGATATTTTTGCAAGACAAATCTTAGATTCAAGAGCATTTCCAACTGTTGAGGTCGAAGTAACCCTAGAAGATGGAACAATAGCAAGGGCATCAGTACCATCAGGCGCATCGACTGGTATATTTGAAGCAGTGGAATTAAGAGATGGAGACAAAGATGTATATAATGGGAAAGGAGTTTTAAAAGCTGTAGATAATGTTAACAATTTAATAGCTGAAGAACTCGTTGGAATGAATGTATATGATCAAATAGCAATAGATAAAGCAATGATAACTCTTGATGGAACACCTAATAAAGCAAAACTAGGTGCTAATGCAATCCTTGGAGTCTCCCTTGCATGTGCAAGAGCTGCTGCTGAGTCATTAGGACTTGGATTATATCAATATATTGGTGGAGTAAATGCTAAAGTTTTACCAGTTCCAATGATGAATATTATAAATGGTGGAAGCCATGCTGACAACAATGTAGATTTACAAGAATTTATGGTTATGCCAGTTGGAGCAACTTCATTCAAAGAAGCTTTAAGAATGAGTGCAGAAGTTTATCATTCATTAAAAGCATTATTAAAATCAAAAGGTTTAGCTACTGGTGTTGGTGATGAAGGTGGATTCGCTCCAGACTTATCATCAAATGAAGAAGCTATAAAAATTATAATAGAAGCTATAGAAAAGGCTGGATATGTTCCAGGAAAAGATATATATATAGCGCTTGACCCAGCAGCTTCTGAATTCTTTGAAGATGGAAAATATAACTTAGCATCAGAGGGAAGAATATTAACACCAGAACAGATGGCTGATTATTATGTAGAACTTGTAAACAAATACCCAATTATATCTATTGAAGATGGTATGGCTGAAGAAGATTGGGATGGTTGGAAATACCTAACCGATAAAATTGGCGATAGAGTTCAATTAGTTGGAGACGACTTATTTGTAACTAATACCGACAGATTGAAAATGGGAATTGAGAAGAAAACTGCAAATTCAATTCTTATAAAATTAAATCAAATAGGAACATTAACTGAAACTTTAAATGCTATAGAAATGGCTGAGCGCGCTGGTTATACTGCGGTAGTTTCTCATAGATCAGGAGAAACTGAAGATACTTCAATCGCAGATCTCGTTGTAGCTATGAACGCAGGTCAAATTAAAACAGGTGCTCCAGCTAGAAGCGAGCGAGTGTCTAAATACAATCAGCTTCTACGAATAGAAGAAGAATTGGAAGACATGGCTGAATATAGAGGATTAAAAGCTTTCTATAACATAAACAGATAATTAGTAATAGACAAGAGTATAGCCTTATGGCTGTACTCTTACTTTTTACAAGGATTCATTGTAAACTCATTTTACGTTGTAAACTGGCTTAGAGTATGATAAAATGATAAGGTAACAAATGAACGGGGGTGTATACATGCATAGTTTCCTAGTGGTTTTACAGGTTATAACTTCAATTGTTATAATTGTGTCAGTTATGATGCAACCTAGTAAGACAGATGGTTTAAGTGGTCTTATAGGAGGAACTTCTGAAACTTTTTTTGCGAAAAATAAAACAAAAACTGCAGAATCAGTGCTAGCAAAAGTTACAGCCATTTCAGCAGTCTGTTTTACGATAACTACACTTATGTTAAATATGATTAAATAATATATTTATCGATGTTATAGTTTAGGCAAATTAAAATAAATATTTGTAATTTCACAGCAGTTTATTTAAAAAAAAATAATAAACTGCATTTTTTTATATATTTTTTAGAATTTGGATATTATATAAGTAATAATAGATGATAAAATTGTTTACAACAATCTAGGATTATTAGAGGTGAAGAATGATGAGTGAATACAGTTCTAAGTTGCAAAGTAAGGATATGGATTTTCTTTTTGAGGGTGTTTTAAGCCTGAGAACAAAGGAAGAGTGTTATAGATTTTTTGAGGATATATCTACTATAAATGAAATTAAAGCATTTGAGCAAAGACTTCAAGTCGCAAAGATGTTATCAGATAAAAAGACATATATAGAAATAGCAGCGGCTACAGGTGCTAGTACTGCCACGATAAGTAGAATTAATAGATCATTAAATTATGGTAGCGATGGATATAAACTTATATTAGAACGTTTGGAATCAAAGAAATAGTTGTAATGTTAGATGTATTTAGAATAATCTTTTACTCATCTAACATTAATATAATAATAAGGAGTGGTTTCATGGATTTAAAAAGTTTGTTAAACAAAGAGCAATGCGAGGCTGCAATAACAATTGATGGGCCTTTGCTTATATTAGCTGGTGCAGGCTCTGGGAAAACCAGAGTTTTGACTTATAGAATTGCTCATATGATTGAAGATCTATCAATATATCCGTCACAAATTTTATCTATAACTTTTACCAATAAAGCAGCTGGTGAAATGAAGGATAGAGTGCGCTCTTTAGTAGGTAACATAGCGGATAATATGTGGATTTCTACTTTCCATTCTAGTTGTGTTAGAATTCTTCGGCGTGAAATAGATAGGATAGGATATAATAAAAATTTTACTATATATGATAGTTATGATCAAAAAAGCTTAATTAAACAATGCATGAAAGAACTTGATATAAATGAAAAAGATTTAGCAGATTCTGAAATTTTAGGTAAAATATCTAATGCTAAAAATGAACTTATATCTCCAGAAAAATATAAAAAAGAGAATGAAAGCGATTTTAGGAAAAATAAAGTGGCGGATGTTTATGTTCTTTATCAAAAAAAACTAAAAGGAAATAATGCATTAGATTTTGATGATTTAATTTTTAAGGCTGTTGAACTCTTAAAAAATAATAAAGATGTTTTGGACTTTTACCATTCAAAATTTAAATACATTATGGTGGATGAATATCAAGATACAAATAAAGCACAATATGAGCTTATCAAGCTTTTAGTAGACAAGAGGGAAAATATCTGTGTTGTTGGAGATGATGACCAATGCATATATGCTTGGAGAGGTGCAGATGTCACCAATATTTTAGATTTTGAAAAAGATTATCCAAAGGCAAAGGTGGTAAAACTTGAGCAAAATTATAGATCATGCGGAAATATACTTATGGCAGCTAATGAAGTCATAAAAAATAATTCTCAAAGAAAGGATAAAGCTCTAAGAACAGAAAAAGAAAGTGGAGAGAAAATAAATTTATACAGAGCATTTACTGATAGAGATGAGGCAAATTTTGTAGCGAATCAGATTAAGACAATTATGAAGGAAAAAAATAGAAGCTATAAGGATTTTGCAATTTTATATAGGATGAATTCTCAATCACGTATTTTTGAGGAAAGTTTTAGAAAACATTTAATTCCATATAAAATAGTAGGAGGATTAAAGTTTTATGATAGAAAAGAAATAAAGGATATAATGGCATATCTAAAGCTCATTAATAATCCACTTGATGATATTGCTTTAAAAAGAATAATAAATGTACCTAAAAGAAATATAGGTGATGCAACTATTCAAAAGATTCAAGAATTCGCAAATGGGATAGATCAATGTTTGTATAGTGCTATTCTAGATGTAGAATTTATACCAACGCTTACAACTAGAAATAAATCATCCATAAGTAAGTTTGTGAGCCTTATGAATAGTTTTATGGCTAAGAATGAAGAAGTGAGCGTATCAGAGTTAATTAAGTCAATAATTGCGGATACAGGATATTTAAAGCAATTAGAAAACTCTAAGGAACCAGAAGATGAGAGTAGGGTAGAAAATATAAAGGAATTGGTATCAGATGCTGTTGAATTTGAAAGAACTTCTGAGGATAAATCACTTTTAACTTTCTTAGAAGGAGTAAGTTTAGGATCAACCACTGAGGATTCTGGCGAAGAAGTAGATACCGCATTAATGATGACGGTACATAGTGCAAAAGGGTTAGAATTTCCAGTTGTATTTATGGTAGGTATGGAAAATGGAATATTTCCAGGGATGTCCTCTATGAACAACTTTAATGAAATGGAAGAATCAAGGCGTCTATGCTATGTTGCTATAACAAGAGCAGAAGAGAAGCTTTATATAACATCAGCTGAGAGCAGAATGGTATTTGGAAGAAATGTAGGGTATAAACCATCGGATTTCATCAGCGAAATTTCTCCCGATTTAAAAGAGGTTATTGGAGGGGTAAAAAATAGAACTGTGCAAGTGCTTAAGAAAAAAAACAATAAGGATGCACAAAAATATAATCCTCATGGTCTTCTAAGCAAAACTTCGCCTCAAGATTATGTATCAGCTACAGCGCAAGGAAGTAACATAGGTCAGCAAAGTGTTGATAGTGAGCTTGATATGATGAGTAAAGTCGCTATGCATAGCAAAGCAACAATAGGAAGAAAAGTTAGGCATACTAAATTTGGAGTAGGTACAATAGTATCAACTTCAAACTCTAATGGTGACACCATGCTTTCAATAGCGTTTGATAACATGGGAATAAAAAAGTTAATATTAGATAAGGCACCTTTGGAAATGTTATAAAGCATATGGAAATAGGACTAGCATGATTACTGGTTATTTATTTGTTTGCAACTTGTGCATTATGAATGCAACTTGTTCATCTTGGATAAAATAACTAGTGAGTGTGCTAGTTATTTTATCTATTGTAAGGTAATTATTCGAGGGACAGGAGAAAATAATATGATGAATGTAGATTATGGAATTAACAAATTAAAAGATATAATTAAATATCACAGTGATAGGTATTACAACCAAGATAATCCAGAAATATCAGATTACGAATATGATCAATTGATGATTCAGATTAAAGAGATAGAAAAAGAACATCCAGAACTTATTACCTTAGATTCCCCAACACAAAAAGTGGGTGGAGTTGCTAAAAGAAAAGGTGGAGTATTAGTAAAGCATAATATCCCAATGCTTAGTTTGCAGGATGTATTTACAAAAGAAGATGTTTATGCTTATGTAAATAGGATGATTGAAGAACTAAATGATCCAACATTTGTTGTTGAACTTAAAATAGATGGTTTGTCAATCTCCCTGCGTTATGTAGATGGCAAATTATCGGTAGCTGTGACTCGTGGTGATGGAATCATTCAAGGTGAAGATGTCACTGAAAATGCTAAGGTAATTAAAGATGTTATAAAGAAACTAAAAGAGGAAGTTCCTTATCTTGAAATTCGTGGTGAAGTTTATATGTCGACTGAGGCGTTTAATAAGGTTAATGAACAACAAGAGTTATTAGAGAAAAAGATATTTGCCAATCCTCGGAACTGTGCTGCAGGAACACTCAGGCAGTTAGATAGTAAAATAACGAAGGAAAGGGAATTATCTCTATTTATATTTAATGTTCAAGATAGCAAAGGGATTGAATTTCAAACACATACTGAAAGTTATGAATGGTTAAAAAAGCAAGGTGTAAAAGTTATTGAGAATTATGTAAAATGTAAAACAGCCGATGAGGTGTGGAATGCTATCCAGGGTATAGGAGAGGAAAGAGGCAACTTAGCATACGATATTGATGGAGTTGTTATTAAAATTAATAATTTGGAAGATAGAAAAGAACTTGGAAATACTACGAAAGTTCCGAAATGGGCTATAGCTTATAAATTTCCTCCAGAAGAAAAAGAAACAAAATTAATCGATATTGAAGTATCAGTAGGAAGAACCGGTAGAATTACCCCTACAGCGATATTTGAGCCGATTCGTTTATGTGGAACAACTGTATCCAGAGCAATCCTTCACAATCAAGATTTTATCGATGACTTAGATATAAGGATTGGAGATATAATTGTTGTATACAAATCAGGAGAGATTATCCCTAAGATTAAGAGTGTAGTGAAAGAAAAACGTGATCACGAATTAACTAGTTTTAAGATTCCTGGTATTTGTCCGGTATGTGGAACTCCTACTGTCCGTGAAAAAGACACGGCAGACATCAAATGTATAAATCCTAGCTGTTTGGCGCAACTAGAAAGAAATATCATTAATTTTGTTGGTCGGAATGCTATGGATATAAAAGGTTTTGGCACGGCGTATATTAAGGAACTTATTCGGTTGGGATATATTAAAAATATTGCGGATATATATTCACTGTTTAATTATCGCACAGAACTTATAGAGCAAGGGATAATTGGAAAAGAAAAGAATACAGATAAGTTATTAGAAGCTATAGATAAATCAAAGAGTAATGAAGCACAAAGACTGCTTACGGGCTTTGGAATTTCTAATATTGGAAAGGTAGCAGCAAAAAGTATAATGAAGCATTACAAATCTATTGAGGATTTGAAAAATACGTCTTTGGAAGATTTAAAAAACGTTTCAGATATAGGTGAAATAAGTGCCTTGTGTATATTAAAATTTTTTGAAGATAATAAAAATTGCGAAATTATTGATAGATTAAAAGAGTATGGTGTAAATATGGATGTAGAAGATTCAAATCAGGTCGATAATCAGTTAAAAGGGTTAACTTTTGTAGTAACTGGAACACTGACTTCTATGGGGCGAGATGAAGCTATAGTAATGATAGAGAATCACGGAGGAAAGGTAGCAGGTTCTGTTTCTAAGAAAACAAGTTATGTGTTAGCAGGAGAAAATGCTGGAAGTAAGCTAACAAAAGCTCAAGGGTTAGGAATTGCAATTATATCTGAAGAAGAATTAATAGATATGTTAAAATAGACAATGAGTTTATAAGTAATGGGGGCAGAGAAATGGAAGTGAAAAACAAACAAAATACATGTAATACTTTGCTTCACTGGCAAAGCTTTAGGTTAAAGCTTGTGTTTGAGGGAATAGGTGTTGGTACTATTACTGGTTTATTAATTGTTTTGTATCGTTATTTACTTGAGAAGGCCGCAGTTCTTTTAACTTATATTTATAAAGCTATATCGGTAGCGCCTTTACTTGTGATACCTTGGATTGTGGTTTTAATAATTATAGGATATGTTGTAGGATTAATGGTTAAACATGAACCTATGATTAGTGGAAGTGGAATACCACAAGTGGAAGGGGTTTTACTTAGAAAACTTCATATGGAATGGTTGAAAGTTATAATCGGAAAATTTATTGGAGGCGTGCTAACAATCGGAGCCGGCCTTTCACTAGGACGCGAAGGGCCATCTGTTCAAATAGGGGCTGCAGTTGGTCAAGGGGTTAGTGATGTATTCAAAAGAGTGAAAATTGAAGAGAAATATCTTATTACAAGTGGAGCTAGCGCAGGACTATCTGCAGCCTTTGGTGCTCCACTCGCTGGAGTAATGTTTGCATTAGAGGAAGTTCATAAAAACTTTTCTCCTTTAGTTCTGCTCTCAGCCCTATCTGCAGCAATCTCTGCGGACATTGTAACTAGTGGATTCTTTGGACTTAAACCAGTCTTCAACATTAGTAATCTAACCATATTGCCAATAAAATTTTATTTTTATATAATATTATTAGGCATTTTTTTGGGAGTTTTAGGGGTAGCCTTTAATAAAATTCTTTTAAAAACTCAGGACTTATATACAAAGCAATTATGGCTTCCAAAAGAAATGAGAATTATAGTTCCATTGTTGATTTCTGTTATTCTTGGAATTTTATTACCGAGAGTTTTGGGTGGAGGGCATGAATTGATAACTGCACTCATGACAGGAAATTTTTCCTTAACAGTTTTAGTGATTCTAGTTCTTGTAAAGTTTTTATTCACTATGGCAAGTTATGGCTCAGGTGCACCAGGAGGAATCTTTCTTCCACTGCTTGCTATCGGGGCTTTAATAGGAAATGCTTATGGGATAGTACTTGTGCATATTGTACATTTCGATAGTATTTATATTAATAATTTTATAATACTTGCAATGGCAGGATATTTTACAGCCGTAGTTAGGGCACCAATAACTGGAACTATTTTAATTACTGAAATGACAGGTTCATTTAGTCAGTTATTATCATTAGCTGTTGTATCTATAGTTGCATATATCGTTTGCGATATTTTAGCATCAAAGCCGATATACGAATCATTGCTCCAAAAATTCCTACATAATCAAGGAGAGGAAATTTCTATTAAAAACAAGCAGAATAAGTCTATATTAGAATTTGCAGTTTGTATGGGATCATATTTAGATGGGGCGCAAATCAAAGAAGTCAAATGGCCATCTAATTGTCTATTAGTAGCAGTTAAGCGTGGGGAAAATGAAATAATTCCAAAAGGAGATACTGTTATTTTTCCAGGGGACTATTTGAATATACTCACTAATGAGGATAACGTATCCGAAATTAATGATGCTTTAATAATATTAACGGCAAGTTGTGAAATCTTAAAATAAGTATTTTAAGAAGAATTATACTATTTAATTAATTTATAATATAAATATTTTTAATTTTAGCATAATTTAAACCCCATCTTCAAAGGAAGGTGGGGTTTCCTATTTTTTTTGCAGGGATTAAAGAAATTTTCAATATTTTATTATACTATTGATTATTTAATATGTTAGAAGTTAATACTCTAAATAAAAGACATAAAAATAAACTAGGATGCACACTTGTTATTTATTTAGAGGTGCAAAAGATGGGGGTAGGGATGAAAAAATTATTATGTATAATATTAATCTTTATGATTATGTTAACAAGCGGATGTATTGAAAAAAAAGTAAAGCCTTCAACTTCTAAGAAATATCTAGTTTATAACTTAGGAGAATTGCCATCAGATTTATTAATGACAAATAATGACAATGTTCGAGAGAAAGATTTGTTATTAGCTTTATTTGAAGGATTAGTACGAGAAGATAAAAAAGGCGAAATAGTACCTGCAATGGCCGAAAAATATGAAATATCAAAGGATAAAATTGGGTACACATTTAAATTAAGAAAGAATCTTCATTACAGTGATGGAAAGCCTATAAAAGCTACGGATTTCGTAAGGCTTTTTCACGATAGTTTATTGGATAAAACTAATATTTTTGCAAATCAATTATATTGTATATTTGGAGCTAAAGATTTTAGCATGGGAAAAGTAGGGTTTGATAAAGTTGGCATTTTTGCAAAAGATGATTTAACGCTACAGATAAGGTTAAATACACCTAATGATTATTTTATAAAAATTCTCAGCAATCCAGTATTCACTTTAAGAGAAAATGATATTAATATGAAAAATTGGAAAGATAGTTACAGTGAAATTCAATATAGTGGTCCATTTATTATAAAAGATATAAATAAAGAGGGCGAAATAACTTTATTAAAGAATGAAAAATATTGGGGAGCGAGTAGTATTGTTAGCAATGAAATGTTATTTACTTCAATAAAAGATGAAGAGAATGCTTTGGCTGACTTTGAGACTAACGGAGAAAGTGATACATCGAAGATTGATGTACTTGTAAGCCCACCAATAAGTGAGGTAAGTTCTCTGAGCAGGGAAAAGAAAACTGAAGTTAAACCAACACAGAGTATGTATTATATGAATTTTAATTTAAAAAATAAGGATGCAGTGGACATAAATTTTAGAAATGCAATTGGTTCAATAATAGATAGGGATTTAATTATAGAAACTATATCAGAAGATGTAGCAGTTCCAACAATAAATTATACACCATTTACTAGTTCTAATGGTGATAGTACTAAATTGATTTTTAATGCGTCACGGAGTAAAATTAAAGGGCTAGAATATTTGCATAAAAGCAGTACTTATAAAAAAGGACAAGATTTAGTTATGGTATATGAAAATCAGAATTTTGAAACCACAATAAGCAAGGAAATAGCTAAAAACATTAAAGAATATTTAGGAGTGAATGTAATCTGCACTGGTTTTTCAAAAGATGAGCTTGAAAGAGTAATTGCAAAGGGGGAGTATGATATAGTATTTTCCGAAAATGATGAAGATTATGGAGACATATATAATTTTTTTTCTAAATGGACAGCAAATTCAAAATACAACGTATATGGATATAAGAGTTCAGATTATGATAAAATCGTAGAAAAAGCCTTGATGGAGAATAATGATAAAAAGAAAATATTAATTTATAATAAAGCGCAACAAATACTGTCCAAAGACTTGCCATGTATACCTGTATATATAGCTAATACAGTTATTTGTAAAAAAGAAAATATTAAAGGTATTTATACTACTAAAAGTGGGAATTTAATTTTTGATTATGCTTATAAAGACAATACTATAGCTACAAAGTAATATAAGATGTTTTTTTTATATTAAAACAAAAAGTATATATTGCTAGAAATTTATTCTCGCAATATATACTTTTCGTTATAGCATAGTATATGAAAAATCATTAAATCATAATATTACTGATTGCGGAAAAATATAGTTAAGAAAAATATTAACATATTTTTGTTACTGTCAAAGGATAACTTGCTTTGTTTAAAGGTTTCTTTTCGTTTATTGTATACCACATCTTTAATGAAGATAGAAGCTAGTTCATTATTTTCAGGGGTTGGAACTTGCGGCATTCTGAAATCATCATCTTTAAGTAAATCCTCGGTTTTCAGTGAAAAACCTCTATAATGCTCTGCATTATCTAGTGAAGGAGAATCAGGCCAACTTAAAACTATGCCGGAATCCAAAATTTGATTTTTGAAAATATCTTCAAGCATGTGAGAGGTTTCTTCAATATTATTTAAATCAGAATATAAGATTACGCTATACATATACAGCATAAGTTCATCAGAAGTATAGTTTATTTCTTTCTCTGAACTTTCCTTTAGCACAATACCTTTTTCATTATCATATAGTTTTGAAAGCTTTTCATATAAATCGTCACTTGTATCTTTAAATTTAAGCATGGAAGTGTTATTATACATGAGAGTACAGTTTATAAAAAGCATACATGAATGATCCAATTTAGCATTGATAATTAAAGTTGGCTTAGTATTATATTGCTCGATAAGTAAATCTAAAAAATCTATTAATAAATTTTCGCATTCCTCAAGGTCTGAGTACTTATAAAAAACATTTAAAGCTAAACATATCTTATTAAGTTCTTCAAACGAAACATTGTAGATTTCTTCTTTATACTGAGTAAACATATTCAGTATATCTATAGAGAACTTCTTGTATTCATGGTTTTCTTTGTCTTTATCATGTAAAGAATATTTGTAGTAAGCAACCATCATAAAAGCTTGATCGGAGAATTTGAATTTGTTGTTTTTATCTTCAAAAGTAAATTCTGGATTCATAGGGTCAGTTAAATCTTTTTTGTCAACAAATAGTCCATCTTTATTTCGGAAATAAGAAGCATAAAATTCTAACTGTTCTTTGCATAACTTAAGATATAGGGAACTTAGAGCATATTTGTCATCATCAATATCCTTAAAACTACTATAATATTCTACGAGTTCGAGTAATGATAAAGTCATGAATGCATTACTACTAATGGTTATTTCTTTTTTGACCTTGTTTTCATTCCAATTTAATGTGCCTTCTTTTAATTTTAATTTAGCAGCTGCTTTTTTGTAGATACATAAAAGTGGAGAATTTAATTTAATTGTGTTAATATCAGTCTTAGAAAAAGATTTAGATCTTAAATCACGCAGGGGAATATATATCCCACATTTGGATTCAAAAACTATATCCTTTAATGATTCTTTTGATAAGTAGAAGAATTGATTTTTTATGTTATTTTTGTTTAAAGTATTGACTCTTAAAAAAGGTCCTAGAAAATTCATTATATCACCACCATATATTAGTCCTTATATAGATAATATGATTAGTTTTAATAAAAGGTGCAAGTTTTGTGAAATTAGGAAGGAAGAATTTAAATGGAGGTTGCAGTGGCAACTTTAGGTGCAAAGATCGGGTATGAAATTATTAGTATGCATGGAAGGGACTTCAATTATAGGGAATGATCATTTAGGCAAGGTAATGGGCGTTCTAACGCATAATGAGGTGCAAATAGCTAGAGTATGTAAACAGCATTAGCGTGATTAAGGAAGGACGTATAGCGGGAAAATTTGGGGCTTGTTGTATATGATGATAAAATGCTAATTAGTAATATTATATAGTGTGAGTATGAGGGGGGAAATCATGAAAAAAATAATTGTTGCCAGTAATAATGATCATAAGATTAAGGAAATAAAGGAAATTTTATTGCAATTGCCCTTCGAGGTATTATCTTTAAAAGAAGCTAATATTAACATTGATGTAGAGGAGACCGGGAGTACATTCATGGACAATGCAGAATTAAAAGCCAATGAAATTTATAAAATAGCTGATGGAAACATGGTACTTGCTGATGATTCAGGATTAGCGGTGGAATCATTAAATGGCTCTCCAGGTGTTTTTTCGGCAAGATTTGCAGGCGAACATGGAAATGATAAAGCAAATAATGAAAAATTATTATATCTTTTAGATGGTGCAAAAGAGGAGCAAAGAAAAGCTAAATTTATTTGTGCAATAGTACTTATAGTTAACGAAGATGAAATAATAAAAGTGCAAGGGGAAGCAGAAGGGGTAATAACAGCTGAATTTAGAGGAGAAGAAGGTTTTGGATACGACCCATTGTTTTTTGTGAAAGAATATAAAAAAACTTTTGCTCAAATGGAAAGCGCGGAGAAAAATGCTATTAGTCATAGAGGAAAGGCACTAGTTAAATTAAAAAGTGAGCTTGAAAAATTAGTATAGGATATAGTGTTATTAGGCATATATAAAGAAGAAGATGCCATGTGTTCTATTTATGAAGAGGGTGATTTAAAATGCACATAGGTGTTATAAGTGATACACATAGGATTATTAGCAGCATAGAGAGGCTGGAGAACGAATTAAAAGGATTGGACGTTCTAATCCACTTAGGTGATAATGTAGATGACATATCAATAATAAAAGGTTTTTTTAATGGGAAGATAATTAATGTACGAGGTAATTGTGATTTTTCTACAAGTGTGCCTAGCGACATTGTAGAGGATATTTGTGGTAAAAAGATTTTTATAACTCATGGACACAGATATAGGGTAAAAGAGAATTTGTCAAATTTAAGGGATAAAGCTTTAGAAACAGGTTCTAACATAGTTTTATATGGACACACGCATATTGCCAAAATAGATTTTGAAGAAGGTATATGGTATATAAATCCTGGAAGTGCGTCGCTTCCAAGAGATGGAGATCGAAGTTATGTAATTATTAGTATCCAGAAAGACGTCATAGAACCAAATATAATAAGGTTTTAGCTAAATTTTAAAAAAGTATTGACGTATTAATGTATATGGTGTAAAATAATCCATGTCGTCATAAAAAATCATTAAATTTGAATGATTGTGAGGATAGAGTTAATTTAGGACATTAAATGCTCAGTTATAGGGATTTAATGGATATCGGGGTGTAGCGCAGCTGGGAGCGCGCGTGGTTTGGGACCATGAGGTCGCAGGTTCAATCCCTGTCACCCCGACCACTAAAATGACAGCATCGCAGATGATGCAATATGCGGGTATAACTCAATGGTAGAGTGTTAGCCTTCCAAGCTAATTACGAGGGTTCGATTCCCTCTACCCGCTCCAAATACGTTAATCTCTATAAGGTATTAACGTATAAGCGTCTTTAGCTCAGTTGGATAGAGCAACGCCCTTCTAAGGCGTGGGCCGGGGGTTCAAATCCCTTAAGACGCACCATATGGTGGACGTAGTTCAGTTGGTAGAGCGCCAGTTTGTGGTACTGGTTGTCGTGGGTTCGAGTCCCATCGTCCACCCCATTTTATTGTTGGGGGATGTCGCCAAGCGGTAAGGCACTAGACTTTGACTCTAGCATTCGTAGGTTCAAATCCTGCCCTCCCAGCCAATATGGTTTACTAGCTCAGTTGGTAGAGCACATGACTTTTAATCATGGTGTCCGGGGTTCGATTCCCCGGTAAGCCACCAAAATAGTAATAATATGCAGGTGTGGCGGAATTGGCAGACGCACTAGACTTAGGATCTAGCGCCTTCGGGTGTATGGGTTCAACTCCCTTCACCTGCACCATTACTATTTTTACAAAATTACTATTTACAAATAAAATACTATTTATAAAATATGCGGGGGTGGCTCAGTGGTAGAGCGTCACCTTGCCAAGGTGAACGTCGCGAGTTCGAATCTCGTCTCCCGCTCCAAATATGATAATACATATTAAATTATACAAGCGTCTTTAGCTCAGTTGGATAGAGCAACGCCCTTCTAAGGCGTGGGCCGGGGGTTCAAATCCCTTAAGACGCACCAAATATGCGTCATTAGCTCAGTTGGTAGAGCACCTGACTCTTAATCAGGGTGTCCGGGGTTCAAACCCCCGATGTCGCACCATTTTTTAAATATTTGCCGGGGTGTAGCGCAGCTGGGAGCGCGCGTGGTTTGGGACCATGAGGTCGCAGGTTCAATCCCTGTCACCCCGACCATTTAAATACAATATGCGGGTATAACTCAATGGTAGAGTGTTAGCCTTCCAAGCTAATTACGAGGGTTCGATTCCCTCTACCCGCTCCATATGGTGGACGTAGTTCAGTTGGTAGAGCGCCAGTTTGTGGTACTGGTTGTCGTGGGTTCGAGTCCCATCGTCCACCCCATTTAAGAATTATATGTTGCTAAATAGTAAAGTCTATAATCGTTACTTTAAGTGTGTATAAATTCAGCTTATATTGTTTTAAACAATATGGTTTACTAGCTCAGTTGGTAGAGCACATGACTTTTAATCATGGTGTCCGGGGTTCGATTCCCCGGTAAGCCACCAAAATAGTAACAATATGCAGGTGTGGCGGAATTGGCAGACGCACTAGACTTAGGATCTAGCGCCTTCGGGTGTATGGGTTCAACTCCCTTCACCTGCACCATTACTATTTTTACAAGTAAAGTACTATTTATAAAATATGCGGGGGTGGCTCAGTGGTAGAGCGTCACCTTGCCAAGGTGAACGTCGCGAGTTCGAATCTCGTCTCCC
>Ga0209125_1001777_pt1 | contig 18640 bp, 15 predicted proteins | sample BarGraIncub1131A_FD_184503 | JGI IMG/M metagenome (GOLD analysis project Ga0209125, IMG submission 184503) | Arctic peat soil microbial communities from Barrow, Alaska - Barrow Graham LP Incubations 11-31A (SPAdes) (version 2) | ecosystem: Environmental > Terrestrial > Soil > Wetlands > Peat...
CATGAAGTCACTTTTTTATTAATATATAAGCTTAAATATGTCAATGAACGAATTGTACTCAAACTGTTATTAAATAAGTATTAGATTAGCTCAATAAAGCTGTCTTGAATACCTTCAACATATACCATGTATTTCTTTTCATCGAGTGTTTTAATTCCTTCCAGTAGATCACTATCAGAATATAAACCTTTATTTACATTTACCTTAAATTCTTGGAAGTCAAATTTTAATGACTGATTCATGAAGTACTCAAGAATATGAATTTCTTTAACCGTTAAACCTGCTTTAATGTGTTTGTTGTGTTCCACCTTAATATTACCAATCAATAATTTTGAATAATCTTTCATTTCTTATATTTAAACAAGTTCAATATTAAACCTGTACTATATTATACGAAGTGAATATAAAATAGTTACATATTGCATTTTTGGCTAAAATCAGACCATCATAGAGACAGCCATACGATCCAAACCAATACTTTGTACCACCTGATATTAAAATGGCTTAGAAGGGCTTATAATGCAACCACGAAAATTTTATGGAGTGTAATTAATATGGCATTATATATGATAATGTAATTGTAGTTATATTATCATAATAATACATGAAATATATTATTCGATAAAATTTGATATTGGTTACACCAAACCACTTAAAGCGACAAAAAAAGCCATAAATAAGAATCATTCCAAATAATAAATAAAAAAGGATGTAAACTTAATTACACCCTCAACACAGAATAACAATACCCAACATTAATTGAATAGTTGATTAACCTTCCTATTATGACCCATATGGGATCAATGGTTATCGGAAAGGCAACCTATATTATATGTTAAAATTATTTATAAATTCTCATCTATTCAGTCTATTGACAACTGAAGTATCAATATTTATTTATTATTTTTAAGGGATGAAATCAGCAATTAAGAAAGTAGCATCATACATCTTTAGGAATTGGGATGATGAACAGTGTTATACTCATGCAGGATTGCGACTGTTACCACCTTTCTTTTATGAATTGTTATCGTACGTTATTGCATTGGTTCTGTTATATCATTTAGGTGTCAATCCAATAACATTGTTTTAATAGCTGTATATTAGATAGTTAATGTAATATCCATAAATAAATTAACAAGAGGATTCGAATACGGATGGGGCGAATGGATATTGGAAAAGGATGAGATTGGGAACAGCACTGTTGTCAGCAGTCCGGGATTGTTCGGAACCTATCCGTGGGTAGACCTTCAGCGCAATTATGCAGCAATCGTCTTTGTGAAGAACATCCATATCAAAGACCGGCAAAAGAATTACCAGGAGATCAGGGATGCGGTGAATTTGTCTTTGAAATAAAGGCCTGATATTGCTTCATTCCTAAATTGAAAACGATTAAATCTGAATCGGTTTATATCTTTTCTAAATCGCAAAACACATATTGGAACTCCAACGCGTCGTTTGAGAATCTCAAAACCTATAAATTGCCTCCAATGATGCCCAAACCGATTTCAAAAAGCATACATTAGGACCCAATGATGCCCAAACCGATTTTGAAAAGCACTCATTGGCACCCAATGATGCCCAACCCGGTTTCAAAAAGTTCTCATTGGCACACGATGATGCCTAAACCGATTTACAAAAGCATACATTAGGGTACGATGATGCCCAAACCGATTTGCCAAAGCAGTATTGGGTATATGATGATGCCCGATGAAAGATTTAACACGGCTTCCCTTTTACTGATTTAAATATTATTGACAGCAATCTGAATATGAAAGAACCGTCCGATCTAATAAATGATCATATCCGCAAAGACTTCATCCGGATTTTACCTGATCATTCTTGGCGTTTGAATATTGTTTGTATTTGAAAACAATTTATCTTTAGTCATTGAATGACAAAGTAGGCATAAATAGTTGAAAGATCTGATAATTGATATCAGGCAATAAATTGAAACAAATAATGTCTGAAAGATTCCAGGATAAATACCGTATTCCGTCTGCCCGTGCATCATGGTGGGATTATGGTCGTAATGCGGCCTATTTTGTAACCATTTGTGCTGAGGGAAGGGAATGTTATTTTGGAAATATTGCAGAGGCATTGCAAACCGCAGAGATTTTGCAAACCGTAGAGACGTTGCATGCAACATCTCTACACCAAAAAAATATTCTATCCCCGATTGGTGAAATTGCCCAATCGTGCTGGAAGGAAATTCCGGAACATTTCCCATATGTCCAATTGGATTCGTTCGTTGTGATGCCAAATCATGTCCATGGTATTATCATTATCGATAAACGGATCGGGATGATGGTTAAAAATGAATCTATTGAATCGACGGATAACAAACCGACCAATTCAATAATCAATATGACCGACGGGCCTGTAGAGACGCGATTAATCGCGTCTCTACAACATGATCCAAACGTTCAATATGATTCAACCGTAAAACACGACCCAACGATACAACCTGATCCAATCATACAACACGACCCAACTATTCAAAATCAACAATCCATCAAACCACAAAAATTAATTGGTGGAATTACAGGTGAGAATAATCCGATGTTGCATGATAATTTGTCACGGATTGTGCGATGGTATAAAGGTCGGACAACATTTGAATCGCATAAAATCAATCCCAATTTCGGATGGCAAACGCGCTTTTATGAAAACATTATTCGTAGCGAACAATCGTATCGAATGAAATCTGATTACATTATTAGTAATCCGTCAAAATGGAAGGATGATCAATTCTATATCAATTAAATTAGTTATTTAAAGAGATTCTATATGAGCCAAATCATTGAAGAACTTCGCAGGGAACTGATTGCAAACAGTGATGAACAGCTTCGGGAAAGCAGTCAGCATTTTTTCAAGGAAGCGATCCGTTGTTATGGAATAAAGAGTGCCACAGTCGTTAACATTGGCAAGGAACATTTTAAAGCGATAAAGAACCTGCCAAAAGAAGATATCTTTAATTTATGCAATGAATTATGGCAGTCGGGCATCATTGAAGAATCATTTGTGGCTTGTCATTGGTCGTATGCAGTCAGTAAGAAATATACTTCTGATGATCTGATTGTTTTTGAAAAGTGGATCGACACTTACATCAATAACTGGGCATCGTGCGATACATTGTGCAATCATACGGTTGGCGAATTAGTGGAAATGTATCCTGAATCTATTTCAGAATTAAAACGTTGGGCCACATCAACCAACAGATGGATGAAACGCGCCGCGGCAGTATCGTTAATTATCCCTGCCCGGCATGGAAAGTTTTTGAAGGACATCATTGAAATAGCAGATATCCTGTTGACGGATCGTGATGATATGGTTCAGAAAGGTTATGGTTGGATGTTAAAAGCGTCAAGTCAGGCACACGAGAAGGAAATCTTTGAATATGTAATGTCAAAGAAAGCTGTTATGCCGCGAACGGCATTTCGATATGCAATTGAGAAGATGTCGCCTGAACTGAAACGTAAGGCAATGGAGAAATGAGGTTGGAATAAATAAAAATCAATCAATGAAAAAAGCAAGGCTTGAATATGAATTGCCGGAATCAATCGAAAAATGGGGGTGGAAATATCATCACTTAGGGATTCCTACTAAAAGTATTATGCCGGATGAAAAATATTTACCGCAATTCAGGCTTTATGTTTCCGGATTTGGTAACAGTCCGTTTGGAATTGAGTGGATGCGTTTTGAAAATGATAGCCCGATAGATCGGTTAATTCAAACGTTTCCTCACCTTGCATTTGAAGTCGCCGATATCGATTATGAATTAGCGACACATCATCTTACGGTGCTCACACCACCAAATTATCCGGCCGAAGGGATCAGGGTTGCAATGATCGAGCACAATGGAGCCCCTGTTGAACTGATCGAATTTGCAAAAGATTTACATCGATGAACCATAAATCATTCCGGTAATCATTGGAATCAACCAGATGATCCAGACAACAAGACTGAATTTATGAAAATGTATTATCCTTATTTCATCCTTTTTATACAAGACAACTGAAGCCCATGTAGAATGGAAAAGCATTAATACGATAGCAGCCATTCCTGTGATGCCATGAAAGTTAAACTGGAAGATGGAACCTGCCATAATCGTCATGGCTCCGGTGCCGATTGTATCGAAAATGAGTCCAAGCCAGAATACCAATAAATGCCAGGGTTTTAGTCTTCCCTGGAGTTTTTCGCTCCAAACGCCTACAGTGTATAAGATGCAGGCAATAAATATGAAGTTCATTGCAATTATCAACATATTTTCCTCTTATTAAAACGAAGTTTTAAATATAGTAAAAAAGAAACTTACTTATATTTGAGCGCATTTTCACAAACAATTGACTGATGAGTCCTCTTCTTTTATTCGTAATCATTCTGGCTTATTTTTCTATTCTGATGGTGATTTCGCATGTGGCTTCGCGGCATGTGCACGATACCACTTTCTTTGACGGTGACCGGAAATCACCATGGTTTTTGGTAGCGTTCGGGATGATCGGTTCAGGAATTTCGGCAGTTTCATTGGTGTCAATTCCCGGAAATGTTGGTAATAACAACCTTTTTTATTTCCAATTTATCCTTGGGACCATTGTTGGTTATTTGTTTATTGCATTTGTATTAACCCCCATCTATTACAAGCTTAAACTTGTTTCGATTTATACTTACCTGAATATCCGCTTTGGAAATGTGACCTATAAAACGGGCTCCTTGTACTTCCTTGTTTCGCAATCTTTTGGGGCAGCGCTTCGGTTATTGTTGTCGATTAAAATTTTACAGTACGCCTTCTTCGATGCTTTGCATATTCCGTACTTTGTAACAATCATCGTTGTATTAATTCTGATCTGGCTTTATACAAACAAATCGGGGATCAAGACAATTGTCTGGACAGATGCCTTGCAATCGCTGTTTCTTATTTCGGTTATCATCATTTCAATCTACACAATTAAAAAATCTTTAGGACTTTCGGTTTCGGAAATGGTAAGTACAATTGCACATCATCCTTATGCGAAGGTTTTTGACTGGGATTGGCATTCCGGATCGAATTTCTTCAAGCAATTTGTGTCGGGTTTATTGATCACAGTGGCTTTGGTCGGTCTTGACCAGAGTATGATGCAAAAAACGCTCACGGTTAAGAATGCCAGGGATGCCCAAAAGAATGTTCTGACCTTTAGTTTCTTTATTGCTTTGGCGCAAACGATGTTCCTGGGTCTGGGTGTTTTGATTTATATCTATGCCGAACGGAACGGAATTAAACTCGCGACTCAAGATGGAAAATTTCTGAATACAGACGGACTTTTCCCATTGCTAACCTTGAATTATTTAGGGCAGATAGGTGCTATTGCATTTCTGATCGGCGTAATTGCTTCCACTTTTGCAAGTATTGATTCGTGCATTGCTGCATTAACAACTGCTTTCAGTTATGATTTTCTGGACATCGAAAACCGGCCCGCTGAAACAATGAAAAGGATTAAAAATCGCGTATTACTGGGCGTAAATATTGTAATGTTTCTCATTGTGATGGCATTCTGGAGCAGCCAGGGAGCTATTATCAATACAATTTTCAAAATAGCGGGTTATACTTACGGTCCCATTTTGGGATTGTACCTGACAGGTTTGTTTTCGAAAATTAAATTCAAAGAGAAATGGGTTCCGGTGGCATGTGTTGCTGCTGCCTTTGTAACTTATTTGCTGAATGAATATTTCATAAGTGAATTCAAGTTTGATTTTGGGTTCATGAATATTTTTGTAAATGCAATACTGACAATTTTGTTTCTCATCATCATTAAAAAGAAAGCATAATGGAACCGAAAATGGAAATTGTTAATCTTCTTACAACCGATAGTCAACACATTGCAGATTGTGCAATGATGATGTCGAAGTCGGATCCCTGGATTACGATGGGGATTGATTATGAACAATGTCTAAAGGCATTTAAAGGGAAATCTAAAGAGATCTGGGTGGTCGAAATTGACAAAGAGGTGGCTGGTTTTGTAATTCTTCAAATTGGTGGCACCTTCAAAGGATACATTCAAACGATCTGTATTGATGTTGTTTACCGTGGCAGGGGAATCGGGAAAAAACTACTGCAGTTCTGCGAAGAGCGTATTCTGAAAATTTCACCCAATATCTTTATTTGTGTATCTTCATTTAACGATAGGGCAATCAGGGTATATAAAGAATTTGGTTTTAAACTCGTTGGTGAACTGGACAATTTTGTAAAGGTTGGGTTTACGGAGTTATTGTTCCGCAAAACAGTTGGGCCGATGATGGGATATCAGATTAATCAATGAAATTATTTTAAAATAAGAAAGGAAGGCTTTTTTCAGATTGTTATGTTTTTACCATCGCATGTTTCTTCGTAAGTCAAACCAATTGACGAATATTCATGACAATTTATATTGACGATTATCAAAAACAACAATTGTAGTTACTTGTTTATTTAGAATAATTCTTAACAAGTGTGAAATCATGAAACGGGGAAAATTTATTTTGACTGCTTTGGCATTATATCCATTATCCACTTTTTCAAAAATGGTAACTACAATGAAATCTATATCAGCTAATGGCTTTAAAGTAGCCGCCGGTGAGGCAAGATTTGGTATACACTACAAAATGAAGGGTGTTACCCTCAATATGTTGGATGTGAAAATATCATCTAAAGATACGAATGGGGAGTTAGCGGTATTCGAACAGACTGGTTTTACACCCCATGGCGGACCTCCATTACATATTCATCCCTTCCAGGATGAGTATTTTTATGTCCTCGAAGGAGAATATCATTTCCAGGTGGGTGATGAAAAGTATGAGCTGAAAACGGGAGACACGATATTCCTGCCACGAAATGTTCAGCATGCTTTTGTTCAGCGGACGGAAAAGGGAAGGCTGATTGTATCGTATAATCCGGCCGGAAAAATGGAAGACTTCTTTAAAACAACAGATTCGTGGACTTCTCCACCGACGATGGCTGAGATCACCAAAGCCTTCGAAGATCATGATATGAAAATTGTTGGGCCACCGTTGAAAGTGACCTGATATGATGAGTTAATTTGTCATCTTTGCAAAGATATTGATGAACAGATTTTTGAGAGATGCTTTTCTTTCAAGTCATCGGTTTGTCTGGTATCGAAAAGTCAAAGCAATTCATCGTATGCCGCGTAAGATTCAGAATAAGAGAGAACACCCAATCGTAAAACCGGGATTACATCCGCGCAACAGGCATCGCGGGCGGTATGATTTCAAACTGTTGATTGGTATTTGTCCTGAATTGGCTCAATTTGTAAAAATGAATGCATACAATGATGAATCGATTGATTTCTTTGACCCTCAAGCGGTGAAGATGTTGAATAAGTCTTTGCTGAAGTATTACTATGACATTGATTACTGGAATATTCCTTTTGGTTATTTATGCCCGCCCATTCCTGGCAGGGCAGATTACATCCACCATATTGCGGATTTATTGGGGAGTTGTAACCATGGGGAAATCCCAAAGGGATATCAAATAAAATGTCTCGATATTGGTGTAGGAGCCAATTGTGTTTATCCCATCATCGGGAATAAAGAATACGGTTGGTCATTTATTGGTTCCGATATTGATCCTGTTTCGATTGAATCAGCCAGCGAAATTGTTAAGATGAATTCCATTCTAAAAGGAAAAATCGAATTAAGAATACAAAACAATTCCAACGATATTTTTAATGGTATCATTCAAAAGGACGAACATATTGATCTGACGCTTTGCAATCCACCTTTTAATACATCATTGGAAGCTGCTCAATCCGGAACGCTGCGAAAATTGAATAATTTGAATGCCAGGAGAATTACAAAACCGGTTTTGAACTTTGGCGGAAATAATCGCGAATTATGGTGCGAAGGGGGAGAGGAGCGGTTTGTAAATATGATGATCCTTCAAAGTAGACAATTTGCAACTTCGTGTTTTTGGTTTTCTACCCTCGTTTCCAAAGAATCTAATCTAAAAGGGATATTCGAGGCGCTCGATAAATCGGAAGCGATAGAAGTGAGAGCAATTCCAATGGGGCAGGGAAATAAAATTAGTCGTGTTGTTGCATGGACTTTTCTCACCCGCGAACAACAGGTTGAATGGATCAAGAGAAGGTGGTGAAATTGAAAAAATGGGGAGTACCGTATTATTTTTTTTCTGCAGGATTTTTGTATTTAAATTTGTTCTGTGTATAAGGTTTTAAGGAACTTCAATTCTGTCGTTGAAATGGGGCGTATTATTATGAAGTTCAAATGATTTTAATGTTCATATGAGAAAGCGTATCCTGTTTCTATTTATATTCCTTTTATTGATTTTCATCAATCAAACGGCATTTGGAATTCCTGCATATCCTTTTCCGGTGGCTGTTATTCAGCCGGATGGGACGAAGATTGTTATTATTCAAAAAGGTGATGAGCATGTAAAATGGGCTCAGACGATTGATGGGTATTCAGTTATGCGAAATAAAAGTGGCATTTTTGAATATGCTACGCTTAGCTTAGCAAATGATATGATTCCTTCCGGGATTCCGGCAAAAAATCAATTGGAAAGAAGTTCTTTGGATGTTCAATTCCTGGGTAATATCAGGAAAGGACTTGTTTATTCAAAAAGCCAGGTAAATAGGTTGAAAAGTATATCGGATTTGTATCTGAAAAGTGCGCAGAAAGCATTTCCAACATCAGGTTCACGTAAGCTGATTTGTATTTTGATTGGATTTACAGATAAGGCTTTCACAAAAACAAAAGCAGACTTCGAAAACCTATTTAACCAGGTCGGTTATGTAACAGATGGAGCAACAGGAAGTGTTTTTGACTATTATAAAGAGAACTCATACGGCCAGCTTAATTTGTCGGTGACAGTAGCCGGTCCATATGTCGCGGCACATAATATGGCCTATTATGGTGCAAATAATGCCAGTGGAGATGATACAAATCCAGGCGCTTTGGTTACCGAAGCCGTGACGCTGGCAAATCCTTCCGTTAATTATGCCGATTTTGATAATGATGGTGATGGCTCAGTTGATGGGATTTGCGTAATTTATGCCGGTTACGGCGAAGAAAATACCGGTGTCACTCCGGATGCTATCTGGGCCCACTCTTCAGCTATAAATCCTTTAACACTTGACGGTAAAATTGTCAGCAGGTACTCGGCTTCGCCGGAGCTGAGAGGGAACAGCGGAACTGGAATAACGCGAATTGGCGTAATATGTCACGAGTTTGGTCATGTAATGGGTGCTGCAGATTATTACGATACCGATTACGAGGAAAATGGCTCATACGACGGCACAGGTACCTGGGATATAATGGGCGGTGGAGCATGGAATAACAATGGTGTAACACCAGCACATCACAACCCATATACTAAAATATACACATATGGATGGGCAGCTATAACGACTTTGGCTTCAGGTGTCAATACAACGCTTAATAATGCAGCTCAATACAGCAACAGTTTTTACCGTATAAATACGGCGACATCAAATGAGTATTTTCTGATCGAAAACAGGCAAAAACTAAAATTTGACAGTTATATTCCTGGACATGGAATGATTATTTATCATGTTGATGATAATTATATCAGCACGGCTGCAAACGGAATTAATACAAGAAGTCACCAGGGCATGTATCCAGTCTGTGCAAATGCCACCGGACTACCACCAGCAGTTTACGGAAATATAGATAGCGGCGGTTTACCTTTCCCGGGAACGGCTAACAAAACATCTTTTACCGATATTACGATACCAAATATGCAGTCATGGAGTGGAGTTAATACTGTCATGCCAATCACGAATATAACAGAGAATGTTATAAATCGTACAGTATCATTTACTGCCCCGATCATTCCTGATCCACCTTCAGCTTTCGTTGCAAATCCGGCTACAAGTATAGGCCAGACAAATTTTTCCGCTAATTGGAATGCCGCTGCCACAGCAAACGGCTATCGTTTGGATGTTGCTACTAATATTGGATTTACTTCCTTCGTTGTGGGATATAGCGATAAAGATATTGGTAATATAACCAACTTTAAAGTTACCGGATTAAGTGCCAGAACACAGTATTACTATCGGCTGAGAGCATATAACTATGGAGGATTAAGTAACAACTCAAATATAGTCCAGACAATAACATTATCAAATGCTCCTGCTGCGCCTGTGGAATTATCGGCTGTATCCTGCAACAACCTTATGACAATTAAATGGCGGAAAAACTCCGGTCCGTATGTTACTCGCTACCGGATTTACGGCGGAATCACGAGCAATCCAACCCTGAAAATGGATTCAACCGCCAGTATTTCTGATACTTTAAAGATTATTTCAGGACTTATCCCTGGACAGACCTATTATTTTCGTGTTACAGCGGTTAATGATGACGGGCCCGAAAGTGTTTTTAGCAGCCAGTCGACAGAAATAGTAAAAACTGGTGTTATACCAGTAATTAAAGCTAAATGGAGTGATGTGCTAATCTGTTCTAATTTAGGAGATTCAATTGCAAGTTACCAATGGTATAAGGGAGGCTCCGCAATTGTAAATGCTACCCTTCAATACTATGCAACAGATAAACAAGCCGGTACATACAGGGTAGAAACGATTGACCGGAATGGTTGTAAAAATCCTTCACATGCCATTTCAATTTCGGGTACAAAATCGCTAGTTATCTTTCCAAATCCGGCGTCAGTAAATTTTTCATTAAAAATTGGCGATTCAGGGGAGGGTAGTGCAATAATCCGTATCATAAATTCATCCGGGATTAAAGTGATGGAATTGCAGGCAGAATATGCGAACTATGAATTAAGCAAAGAGATACCGGTTAATAATTTGGATGTGGGAATCTATGTGGTTCAGGTGGTACTAAACAGAAATGATTTGTATACCGCAAAGCTTGTTGTCAAAAAGTAATTTCAGTTCCGAAAAATACAACTAGAATGAAAGTTAGATTTATATCGATATCACAAATTTTCTTGTTAGCACTTTTGTTGATCGGCTCTCAATATAATGGCTATTCGCAGGAATCTGATAGCATCCGTATTAAACCGGGACTGTTTGTTGGCCTTAGTTTCGGACCATCTCAGACCAGTATCTCAAACGAAGGAACATTATCGGTTGCGAATCTAGTTTCCAGTTCGCAGAATTCTTTTGGCGGATCATTTGAGATTGGTTACTTCTTTACAACGTCAATTGGAATTTCATCCGGATTGGGTTTCACTTCTTACAAATCTCAGCTTACCCTTGGCACCTACCAAAACATTTTTAATACCGTTGATTCGGAGAATGAAGCTTACGAAAGGCGAGTTTCGGGGACTGACATTAACGAGATACAGAACGTGGGTTTTTTAAGCCTACCAGTTTGCCTGGATATCCGTTTACCCTTGAGCAAAAAAATGAGTTTCTTCTTACAACCGGGTATAAATCTGGCGATTCCAATCACAAAAAAATACACCAGCAGCGGAACTTTTACCTACAAGGGGTATTATCCGGCATACAATGTATTGCTTGAAAATCTCCCGGCATATGGATTTCCAAGCAACGTAAATAGTATTACTAATGGAACGTTGGAAATAAAATCCATTAATATTAATACCTTGGTTTCTGCTGGATTTGATTTTTCAATTCAGAAGAATATTCAGATTGGAGTTGGCGTGAGTTATAGTAAATCGCTGTCGAATATCTCTGACTATACTTCGCCTGACAAATTTCAGCTTTCATCAGATGTATACCTGATTAACAGCATGATGGGAGGAAGTAGTAAAGCAACCTTTCAATCTTTGGGACTGAATATCAGGCTAAGGTATTTTCTAAAGTCACCTCTCTGAAGTCAAAAAAAGCTTAAAGGCATTGCTAATAAATCGATTATAGATATCTTTTTAGATCTTGTTGCTCTTGAGTTAAAGGGAATGCTAAGTCCCCGGATATTGAATGAAGCTTTGTTACTAATCTAAAACTTCATAGATTACAACCAAATCGGATTTATGTTTCAGACTTATTTCACCCACTTTACGGCAATTAAATGATTCTTTCACTTTCTCATATGAAATACTATTAATTATGATCTGGCCCGGAACCGCTGCTGACTGCAAACGTTGGGCAGTGTTCACTGTATCGCCAAACACAGTATAATCTAGTCGTCGCAAACTTGCGTAACCAATATTGCCTGAAATTATTTCACCAGTGTTGATACCAACGGATACCTTTGGAATGAATGATATGTTTTTAGTCTTTTCAGTCAATTTTGATTTTATAGTGCTTAAATATTGTATCTTACCTTTGTTAATAAGTAAGTATACTTTTTGGTTAATTCAGGCGTTGTATAACGGATTAAACTAATAAAATTCTATCTTTAAATTTTAGTTTCTTGTTGGGAATTCACTTTATGCATAATGACTTATTATATTCTATTATTCCTTTGCCTTATTGTGTTAGTCTCCTATTTATTTGAGGTGACGAGTAGGTATTCAAAAGTTCCGGGAGTTATTTTATTGATGACAACAGGTTTGGCATTACGATATTTTGCATCATATTATGAACTGAATATCCCTGATCTGTCCATACTTTTACCTTTGATGGGTACTTTAGGTTTGATTTTAATCGTTCTCGAAGGGAGTTTGGATTTGACAATTAGCGCAGCAAAGAAAACCTTAATTACAAAATCATTCACTTCTGCAGCGATCTTGTTCGCATTAATTGTCATATTTTTTTCCTCCTTACTATATTATCAATTTAGTTGTTCCTTCCAAATATCGTTATTAAATGCGATCCCCTTTGCCATTATTAGTAGTGCCGTTGCAATCCCTTCATCCTTGCACCTTGATATCACCAACAAAGAATTTATTGTGTATGAGAGTTCTGTTTCTGATATAATTGGCATTCTATTTTTTGATTTTGTGCTATTTAACGAGTTATCAATAGGTACCGGACTTTTCTTTTTTACATTTGAAGTAATTGCGACCATTATCGTTTCAGTAATTACGAGTGTCGTGTTGGCTTATATGCTTCATAAAATTGGGCATCATGTAAAGTATGTGATTATTTTAACTTCTGTGATTTTAATTTTTGTACTTGCTAAGCTTATTCATTGGCCTTCATTAATCGTTGTTTTGATATTTGGCTTAATAATGAATAATAATCAATTTTTTCAAACTAATTATATTAAAAAGCGGATTGATTTTCAGGAATTTAATAACACCTTAAAATCCTTTAAGCAGATTACCGGTGAACTGACATTTCTTGTCCGGTCGTTTTTTTTCCTTATTTTCGGCTTTTACACATCTTTTGCTGATTTAATGAATCTTGAAAACCTTGCGGTCTCGGCGTCAATCTGCTTTTCGATCTTTTTATTAAGAGGTTTGTTTTTTAGACTTATCCTTCATAAACCATTGATTCCGCTATTTTATTTTGCGCCACGCGGTCTTATCACTATTTTATTGTTTTTAAGCATCCCCATAGATTTAAAATTGCCTTTTGTGAGTGAAGGTCTTGTAACGCAAACAATATTTATTACTATTCTTGTAATGACTTTGGGAAATATGTTTTCTAAAAGGCAAAAAAAAGAATTGTCAACAAAAACTGAGATTATAATATGATCAATTTGAATTATGGAGTAATAGGCAATTGCAGGAGTGCCGCCCTTATATCGGAGACGGGAAGTATTGATTGGTGTTGTATGCCCGATTTCGATTCTCCATCAGTTTTCGCCAAACTTCTTGATAACGAAAAGGGAGGATCATTTAGTTTTGATGTTGATGAAAGCTATGCTATCAATCAAAAGTATCTTTACCGTACAAATGTGTTATGTACCCAATTCAGTTCGGGACAAGATTCATTCGAGGTAATTGATTTTATGCCCCGGTATAAAACCACAGACAATGATTATTTTATCCCTGCCGAGATTTATCGCTATATCCGGCTTATATCCGGAGCTCCAACATTTAAGGTCAACTATCGCCCGTTGCTTAATTATGCGAGAGACGAAGTTTCGCATTCTATAAATGATAGTTATATAAGATCTTCCTCAAAAGTAAGTCCGAATGATTGCGTTTACTTATACTCAAGTTTAACCCTCAATGATATTTTGGATGAAAATGAAATTGTGCTTACACACACCCAGTTTCTTCTTTTGTCTTATAATCAAAAGTTAGTTGAGGTAGATATTACCAGGGTCTACCTGGAATATCAACGCACCAAAGTTTATTGGTTAAACCTGACAAATCGGACAAAAAAGTATAAGGAATATACCGAGGAAATTGTCAGAAGCGTACTGGTGCTTAAACTAATGACATTCCAATCTACGGGAGCAATTTTAGCAGCATTGACAACAAGTATCCCTGAAACAATCGGAGAGGTCCGAAATTGGGATTATCGTTTTTGCTGGTTACGTGATGCATCAATGTCTGTAGATACATTGCTCAAGATGGGTCATTACAAATCGGCTCAAGGCTTCTTAGGTTATATAAAGAGAATTCTTCAGTCTAAACACGATTCATTCCAGATCATGTATGGCATCAGAGGAGAACGTGCACTTATCGAAGCTGATTTACCTCACTTTTCGGGTTATAGTAAATCGACGCCGGTTAGAATTGGAAATGCAGCCTATTCTCAGCGGCAAAATGATGTCTTTGGTTACCTGTTGAATGTCATCTACCAGTATTATGTGTTTTTCCCGGGCACCCTCGACGAAATTGAAGAAATGTGGGCAACAGTCCGAAATATTGCCCGCACCGTTTCCGAACAATGGGGAAACCCGGATAAAGGGATATGGGAAATACGAAACGATGAAAAGCATTTTGTCTTCTCAAAGGTAATGAGTTGGGTTGCAATGGACAGGGCAACCAAAATCGCTGATTTGCTGAATAAAAAATACTATGCAGAAATATGGCAAGGAATCGCAAATGACATTAAAGAAGATGTCTTAAAAAATGGCTGGAAGGAAGAGCAACAATCATTCACCCAAACCTATTGCAATTCGGATCTCGATGCCTCATTACTGCTAATGGCCGAGTATGGTTTCATTGATGCGGATGATATAAAATATAAAAAGACGGTAATTGCCGTTAAAAATGCCCTCTTTTATAATGGATTAATGTATCGGTATATCAATTCTGATGATTTTGGTAAACCAACCTCTTCGTTTACGATATGCACCTTTTGGTTGATCCAGGCATTGTATAAAATAGGAAATACCGGAGATGCCAAAATCATTTTCGACAATCTATTAGCATGTGGAAATCACCTGGGACTTTTCAGCGAGGATATTGATTTTGCTTCAAAACGGCTATTGGGAAATTTCCCGCAAGCTTATTCTCACCTGGCATTAATTAATACGGCAAGGCTGTTTTCGGAAGAGAAGTCTATTTCAAAATTCATTAAACCATAGCCTCTTGAATATAAATGAAATCTAACGATCAGTTTTATCCAAAATTGCAGGATTTAAATCAATATTCGAATTGATCCTTATTTTTGCGAATGAATCCGGGTAATTCTCGTTGATAAAATCAATGAGTTTCTCCCTGATATTAGTCCTTAAATCCCAATTTTTGGATGAATCGCTGCTGCTTAGTAATACTCTCATTTCTTTAAATCGTTCGGTTGAGTTCGTTACCTGAACATTTACGGTTCGCCCATCCCAATCGGGATTACCCTTCAGCATATCAGGCAAAACAGTTCGGATTCTTTCGACTGAGAAATTGTAATCAACGTATAAAAAAATGGTGCCTGTAATATCCGCGCTTGACCGTGTCCAGTTTTGGAATGGTTTTTCGAGAAAAAAATTCACGGGCAGTATCAGGCGTCTTTCATCCCATATTTTAACAACCACGTAGGTCAATGTAATCTCTTCAATATGGCCCCATTCTCCCTCTACAATTACGACATCATCAATTGTGATAGGCTGAGTAATGGCTATTTGTATTCCGGCGAGGATCATCCCTATGCTTTTTTGAGCGGCAAATCCGACGATAATACCAAGAACTCCGGCAGAGGTCAGTAAACTTAGCCCGACGGTTCTTGCCGCGTCAAATGTTAGTAGCGCTACAGCGATGGCAATTGTTATAATGATTGAACTGGCAATTCCTCCAAATACATTAATCCGGGTTAGCCTTTTTCGTGCATTATGGTTGTCGGAAGTACTGACATTTAGCTTACTATTTAAATAGTAGGTACCTGTCTTAACAAACTGAATAGCAATCCATGAAATTGCGAAAATCAGCAATAGTTCATTGATATGCTGCAGATAAGGAAAGAATGGAAATTCGCTGAGAAAAAGGTGTGTAAATAGTTTTAAGAGTACCCAATAAACGATCCATAAGGCGGGAATTTTAAATAACTCTAGGATGAAGCCATCGAGTTTACCCGGAGCTTTTGATACTTTCTTTTTGAAAAACCGAAACAGGTGTGTGTAAACGAAAAATACGACTACAAGTAGCGCAATAAATGAAAATGATTCAATTATCAGATTTATGGTTTCATTTGTAAAATTCTGATTCATAAGCCTATTTATTAATCTTGCTCAAATCTACCGAAATTTTTGTTATATTTGTGTTTCATCGGAATTACTTTTACAATCAAGCCATTTAAAAATATCGCATAAAACTTTATCCATATGGACAATAAAACACCGTTTGACAGGTTAGTAATTGCTGCCTATCGCTTACCATTTAAATTAAGTAAGACAAGGAAAGGCTATAAAGCCATTCAAAATTCAGGTGGTCTTGTTTCTGCGATTCTCGCTTTATCCGAAAACTTTAAAAACAGCAATAAAGATTTAAAGAACAGTAAAATCGTGTGGGCAGGTATTGCCAATGATTTACCCGGTGATGCAACCCCTGATAGTTTTGAAAATGAGAATTTTGATATATTACCGGTCACAATTGAAAATGATGTAAACGACTTATATTACGGGGGATTTTGTAATGATCTCATCTGGCCATTGTTTCACTATTTCCCAACGTATGCTGTTTTCGACAACGACTATTTTAAGGCCTATGAGGAAGCAAATTTAAGGTTTTGCGATGAGCTTGTAAAGACGATCAAGCCCGGTGATTTTATTTGGATACACGACTACCAGTTAATGCTGCTACCCGAAATGATCAGGAAAAAAATGCCTGAAGCGACAATTGGTTTCTTCCTGCATATTCCATTCCCATCGTTTGAATTATTCAGATTATTGCCGCGGCAATGGCGTGAATCTGTAATCAAAGGATTGCTTGGCGCCGATTTGGTCGGATTTCATACGCACGACTACGCACAGAATTTCATTAAGTCGGTAAAGCGAACAACTGGATACGAGTGTCATCAAAATACGATCTATACGCCAAATAAACTTGTAAAAGCCGACGCCTTTCCCATTGGGATTGACTATGACAAATTTCATGATGCATGTCTGAAAAAACAAGTATTAGCTGAAAAGGAAAAACTCAAAAATAATCTCTTAACGAATAAACTGATCTTTTCTGTTGACCGGCTCGATTACTCAAAAGGGTTGTTATTAAAGCTTAAAGGATATGAAACATTTCTAGAAACCTACCCCGAATGGCGGTCAAAAGTAGTATTCAATATGGTCGTTGTCCCATCGCGTGACAATATTGATAAGTACAGGAATATGAAAAGGGAGATCGAATCAACGGTAGGGCGGATTAACGGAAAATTTAGCTCCCTGTCGTGGCAGTCGATCATATATCAGTATAAATCGCTGACATTTAATGAGCTGGTTGCACTTTATGATTTTAGTGACGTCGGGCTGATTACCCCGCTTCGCGACGGGATGAACCTGGTTGCAAAGGAGTATGTTGCCTGCCAGGTTGAAAACAATGGAGTACTCATTCTGAGCGAAATGGCGGGTGCTGCAGCAGAGTTGAACGAAGCGCTTATTATAAATCCTGTTGACAATATTGAGATGGCGGAGGCAATTTTTAATGCCCTTGAGATGAAACTGGTGGATAAACAAAGCCGTCTCGAACGGATGAAAAACAGGATTTCGAACTACAATGTTTTCACGTGGGCTTTCGATTTTTTTAACCAGACCTACGACACAAAAGAAGAACAAAAAAAAATGCGCGTCAGATTTGTCAATCCTGCTATCACGAAGCAAATTGTTTCCGATTATCAAAAAGCGGAACGCCGGATACTTTTTCTCGATTACGACGGGACACTTGTCCCGTTTGAGAAATATCCCGAAATGGCCATAATTTTAAAAGAGACACGGGGAATTATTAAGAAATTGTCAAAAGATCCTAAAAACCAGGTTGTGATCATCAGCGGGCGGGATAAAGAATTTCTCGAAACACAATTTGCAGGAATTAATGTCAATTTGGTTGCCGAGCATGGTTATTTTATTAAGAAAGGTTACGACGACTGGGAAACCGCAATCACGGGCGATGAACAGTGGAAAGAAGCTGTTTTGCCCATTCTAAATGAGTATGTAAGTCGTTGCAACGGAACGTTTATCGAAGAAAAGACGGGAAGTATTGCCTGGCACTACAGGAATGCGGAATCTGATTTTGCACAGTTGAGGCTGCACGAACTGAGGGACGATCTTGCAGAAATCATCCGTCATAAAACGGATTTTGAAATTCTCGAAGGGCATAAAGTGCTGGAAGTAAAAAGCGGGAAATATGATAAAGGACAAGCGGCCATTGCGTTGATAAACGGCC
>Ga0209125_1001779_pt1 | contig 18615 bp, 14 predicted proteins | sample BarGraIncub1131A_FD_184503 | JGI IMG/M metagenome (GOLD analysis project Ga0209125, IMG submission 184503) | Arctic peat soil microbial communities from Barrow, Alaska - Barrow Graham LP Incubations 11-31A (SPAdes) (version 2) | ecosystem: Environmental > Terrestrial > Soil > Wetlands > Peat...
GGTTGACCATGCGCCCTATGAGTCTTTGGGAATCGGGCGATTCAAACGGCAAGGTAAGCCTTCGTGAGTTGTTTGATACACCGGAGCATATAGCCGCAGCTTGCGATACCAACCTCCGAAAGATAGCATTCCTGACATGCCGTGGCGGTTGGCCTCAAGCAGCTTTGATGAGCGGCGATGAAGAGATAGCGTTGGATCAGGCTATCGACTATTATGATGCGGTGGTCAATGCAGATATACGACGAGTAGATGATGTCAACAGAGACCCCGAACGAGTGAAACGCTTAATGCGTTCATACGCCCGTTTCCAAGGTAGCCAAACCTCCTTCTCAGAGATATGCAAGGACATAGAAGCGAACGATAAGAATGCCATGGATGAAAATACCATCAGATCCTATCTGAATGCCCTTCGGCAGATATTCGTGGTCGAAGATATGCACGCATGGAATCCCAATCTACGTTCCAAAACTGCCATCCGTTCTACAGATACCCACTATTTCGTGGACCCCTCTATTGCAACAGCTGCGCTCGGTTTGGGTCCGGAAGACCTGATGAATGATTTGGAGACATTCGGCTTGCTGTTTGAGACACTTTGTGTTCGCGATCTTCGTGTCTTCTCGCAGGCCCTTGATGGCGAAGTTTTCCATTACAGAGACAAGACCGGGTTGGAATGTGATGCCGTGGTTCACCTTCGTAATGGTTCTTATGGTCTTATCGAGATTAAGCTGGGTGGAGACCGGTTGATCGATGAAGGCTCAAAGACACTCCGTGCACTTGCTGCAAAGATTGATACCATCAGAATGAAGAATCCGGCATTCCAGATGATTCTGACTGCTGTTGGTAAGTTTGCCTATCGACGGGAAGACGGAGTGTATGTAGTGCCGATTGGGTGCTTGAAGGATTAAAAATGCGTGCTTTCAATGCTTATTTCTCATTGATTAAATCAAATGCGCCACATCTGGTGAGTGGGCGGCTATCACCAGAATATCTAGTATATGGCTTAGGCGGTGTTAGTGGCAGTTATTTTTTTCATTTTATTTATCTCAATACCAATTAGCGGAATGATATATTGTTTTGAAGTCATCTCAGCTAGATAATTTTTCTTAGGTTGAAAATGGATAAAACCATCTTTCAGAGTAATTCTATCTATCAAAACGTATAAGTCTTCATAGTAATGCAAATCTATGACATCACTATACATAATGTCATCTTGTTTGTTTGTGTATTCAACAATCAACTTTGACTTTTCATCTAACGGTCGTATTTGAAAACTTAAATCAATTCGAAACAACCGTGTTTCCTTAGATTTATATTTAATTATCAGACTTCTATCAAATATTTCTATTAGGGTTGCAACATTATTTATCGTTTGAGTCTTAAATTCATCAGCTTTACAACTCCATCGCAATACCTTAAATGTTATATCTCTAACCTTTCTAATCTTTTCGTCGTTAGTCAACAAATTAAAGGCTGATGGATTTAATCCGTAAATAAAGGTCCTAATTCTAGTATCATGGTGAACGTCACTTTCACATATTTCATTATCATCTAGATCTGCTGAAAATACAATATATAGATGATCATATTCACCTGACTCGAATCCAAATTCATTTAACTTACGGGCAATTCTTTGCCCAATATACATAGTATCATCAGTCGCACAGTATACATTCCCTAGAATCCCATCAAATTGTCCTTTATAATCGATTCGTTTTTTTTCGTAGTATCTAATGTCTTTTATTATCCTAGCGTCCATGATATACAGGGTTTAATAATTTGTATTATAATTCTTACTAACGGAAATTTCTAACCTAACTTTGGTCGAAACCGCAGTCTTGTGATTCTTCCAAAACCATTGCACTACTTCTGAGGCTGATTCTCTCTCTTTGCTCAACTTTTGCAACAGGCTCTAATTGTCACTAACGACTGAGGCTATGCGCACTTGCGGTTTGCGAGAGATTCATTGTCGCAAAGCGATAAAGTGAAAGCGGGAGTAAAGACTGCTAAGTGCACGTTAGCCAATAGGTGATCATAGGCGTGCGTTGGCGGTAATTATTTTTTTCTTTTCTTCTTGATTAAATCATGTTTTAAGTCTTTAAAAAGCTCTCTTGTGGTTTCTAAGTTGGGTTTCTCTTGTCTTTTTTGACCAACCATTCTTGCTATTTCTAAAAATAGTTCTCCATTTTGAGACTTGTCATCAAGCTTGAAGTTTTTAAGATATTCTGTTAAATTTCCCTGCATATGTTCGCTAACTACATGTGCGATTTCTTCTTCAATAATGGCTTCCTCAACACGTTTGTCTATTTTTGGAAGTCCATTATAATAGTTGTTTATGTAAATAGTAAATTGATTTAACTTGCTGTTATCTGATAGAAAATTTACTGCCTCCTGTTCTTCTTCTGTCAGTTTTCTTTTTTTTGCTTTGTCTTTAAATAAGTCAAGAATCTGCTTGGCAACATATTTAACTAAATCTGTAGCGTATGTTCCAATTAAACCACTTATAGATGCCATTGCTAACCATTCGTACCATGTATTTGGGTCAAGTAATGAATATTTAATACTTACTTCTCCTGTTTTAAAAACCTGTCTTTCATACTCTGTTCTATAATTGTAACCAAAACTTACAGCTCTTTTGGCATATTCAAGAATATTTAAGTAGTCTTCTTCAACGATCTGTGTTTTACAATTCTCACAAATGAACGTTTCGTTGTCGTTAATGTGACCACAATTAGTGCAAATAAATTCCATATGTTATAGTTTTTATAATTACTGCCAACGACCAAGGCAGTGGATATTTAGCGGTTTGCGGGAGCAAAACCACCGGAATGCACGTCAGCCTGTGCCCATAGGCGTGTGTTAGCAGTAGTTTTATTTGTATTTTCGTTCTGTCGGTGCAATTAGATATTTTGTTATTCTACTTATATCTGTCAATTTATACCATATCTTCTCAAAAGTATCATTATCAATTTTATTTACTCGATTCTCTACCAATTTTTCAAAGTTTGGAAATAACTGGATATTCGAATCTTTGTGGTCAATATAAGCTAAATAGTCCGGCGATAATGGGCACATCATTTTCGTGTTGACACCCATAAAATCAAATCGATTTTGGTCATCAGTTTTTACAATTGCAAGTACAGGATTGTCAGTAGTTGACCACTTTTCTGTTGAGATTGTCTTAATTATTGAAACTTTGAAGTTCAGCAAACACTTGAAAATATATCCTCCTGAAAATGCAATTAAAAAATTTATTGCTGATTCTATAGGTAGAGTTAATATAGTTTCAATTCTTCTTTTATTCCCATCCAAAATTCCATTTAAGTAAATATAATCCTTATTCTCAATAACTGCATTTAATATTTTCCTATAATCTTTGGTTCTTACAAATAGTAATGAAATAAATCCCAACAACATCTTCCGATTGTGAATGGACAAAGTATTTCCCATTTTTATTTCCTCTATTATTTGTGGATAATTATCCTCAGTCAATTTTAAGAAACCCTCTAAATCACTTTTATTCTCATCGTTAGTTGGAATGTCATATATGTTTCTTTCTTGAAGCAAACTTTTGATATTGGATTGTCTGATTAAAGTTTTGTCAATTTTATTCATCAGTTTGATTTCGTCAATATTATAAGTAGGCACTTTCCAAATACCATTTTCATCTTGGTATCCGAATTGTTTAAGATACACTTGTGGGATTATATGTTGGTCTTGTTTCATTTTTATGATCACTGCTAACGGTTGAGGATATGACAAGTAGCTTATTGCGTGGTGCATAGCTGTCAACCAGCACAAATGTTTGTGCGGGCGATGAAGCTTCAATTATGTTTCCAACCCCGCCATTTGTTATAGCCTTTGTTATCGGTTCGTGCTTCTTGCCGTCAGAAGAATTGTCCGTTTAATATACGCAAAAACATAGTTATATGAGATTTACAATTAGTATTCATCGTTTATACTTTTTTCAAGCAACATTTCAAATTCTGTTACGCTGTCAGAAAATGTTTGAGTGCCATTTTCCTTGAAATTCAACTTATCCTTAAATTTAGCATCACTTGCCAAATCAACTAAACAGTTTAAAGCAGCACGAAATTTTGTAAACTCTTTTGGTTCAAACATACTTTTTAGGTGTACTATTTTGTTATATACATTTTTATCTTTGCTATCCATCGACAAAACACTTTCAATCCAAGATTTGGTTGGAATATCAATGTCAATTGTTGAAATTGCTTTTCGCAAATTTTTGCTGTGAATGTCATACTTTTTATATTTTTTACTTGAGTTCAACAAATCTCTTTCCTCAAATTGTTTTTTCTTGCCAAAGAAATTATTTGTCTCTTTAATTTTTTTAATGAACAAATAAAGTGAAAAGTTAGAAGAAACATGTTTTAATGGAAATGAAATATTCTTATCTGCAGTTACTATATAAAAGTTTAAGCAAGGTATATCTGATTCTGAAAGATTTAATGCTGTTGCAACTTCAGTCATAGCAATATTGTGCTGTTCTCTCCAGCGTCTTGGATTTTCTAATTCATTTATTGGAACCACATACTTACCAAACCATCTTTCCTCAAACCCAATTCTTGTGTCTATTGAGGAACTTAAAAGGCAGTATGGTGAGAATAAATGAAAACCATACTCACCTTCAATTTGATTTCTGTTACTTGTCCATTTATGTGATTGTCCATTAACTACTACGAATAAAATATTTTTACCTGTTATATCATGAAGTGAACTCCAATTTGCTTCAATCTCATTGAATAGCTTTGGAGTGTCTGCGTTTCTTGCAACTAAATATATGATTAGTTCAAACTCCTTCTTCTTAGCACAACCTTGTAGAATGGAATTAAATTGTTCAAATGGTAGTTCTGCAATAATCATTTTGCTTTAAATTTATTGGATATTGATTCGACTAAATCAAATAGCTCATCTGGAATTCCAGTATGTCTCTTACCACAATTTTTACATGGTGGCTGTAAACTCATTTTGTATTCCGCAAGTGCAGTGAAGGAGGTCTTGAATTTGGAGTTCATTATATATTCTAAAATAGAAATGAAATAAACTCTATCTTGTTCGGGTAATTTCTCCGTGCTTATTAGCGTTACCAACTTGTCAAAAACCTGAAAAATATTGTAGAGTTCAACAATCTTTGGATTTGTTGCAAATACATCTTCGTCATGATTACCCCTATGTTTTATTTTTTTAAGATATTCAAAGATTGCATCAGCCCCTGTATAATTACAATTATTATTGTCGTCCTTATATGAAAAAGTAAAATCGTTCAAGTCGCTACGAACGATATTTATTTGCTCCGATATGTAAGTAAGTTTTTTTTGTTCTATTTCATCTTTCTTTTGTTGGTCAAATTGGTCTTGAATTAGTTTGTTTGCATCAATTTGTGCCTTCAAAGCGAAGTAAACAAGTATTGAACCTATTAAACTTGTCAGAGGCGCAGTTATGCCACCTATTGTGTCGCCAATTGTGCCGGTGTCTTTGAATGATATCCCTGTCCAACCACGAGTGAACAAGAATGGAGAAATAATTACAAGAATGATTCCTACAAGTAAGAAGTAAAAGATTTTATTTAAGTGGCTTTGTTCCATTTTGTACTCTGTCAAAGATAATTTCTGTCATAAAAAACGATTTCAGTCTTACTGTATTTGTACTGTCGGCGTTGTTGCCATAGCATGACCGATAACGTACGAAACTATATACAGTTGGGGATTGCGGGCTTCTTCTCTGTCGAGTCGCAATGCCGCTGGTACGGGTTGCGAAACTTTGTTGTCCGAGCGGAAACCCCAATTGTTATATAGTTTGTTACCGGCTGGGCTTCTGCCTGTCCGAAGATGAGTCATTTCAAATATGAATTCGGTTGTCATAGCTGCACTTCAATTAGAATTAGGGTGTCTTGTATAAGGTTGTCTAATTCGGGTGCTGTAATTGAGTTTGGATTCATTCCCAAACTTGTATAATCTGGAGTTGGGTCGCCATGATGTGGCTTCCAAGAAACACTATTAATTAAATGGAGTTTAGATATTATTGATGTTCTATCTACATTATCCCTAAAAACAACAGGGAACATATCTAAGAATGAAATTAATCTTCCAAATGTTTGTTGTCCTGTCATGGAGCGAATTTCCTTATAGAATTTGAAACGGAGGTGAGCTTCAAGGACATTTCTTTGCCATCCTAATACAGAGTCTATCAAGGAATGGTCAGGATTACTTCTAAATGCTTCTAATGCCTCAATATGTTTGAAGTAATCGATTTTTACTAATTCTTCTAAATCACAGACTTCTAATTTTGATGCTTTGAGTGCAAAGTCTTCTTTAATACGAAGACTACATTTATTTGCTGCACCTATGTCTTTTCCAATTTCATGCAAAAAGTATTCGTTGTGGCTTAACACAACAACTTGCTTTAATTGTTGAAGCAAGGCTCTGATAATTCCAATCGTGTAAGTTCTACGATTGGTGTCCAAACTTGATAGTGGGTCATCAAAAATTAAAATTTTGTCTTGGCGGTTTGTATCAATGTCAAGTTTAGATAAAAAGAATGCTAAAGCAATTGTGCTTTTATCTCCCTCGCTCAAACATTCCTTTGCATTAAAAGGTTGATTTGGTAGAAATGAAATATCCTTGCCGTCAATTGTCAGTTTGTATGCGATTTTGCTTTGCGTAGCTCTGCCTTGTGGAGCAACATGAACAACATCGTCAATTCTAAAAAGTGTCTTGAAAACATTGCCTAAGTAATGATTGATGCGCGTTTGGTAGCTGCTGAAAAATGCTGAAGCAGCTGTTTGTTGTTGTCGGGATAACTGTGTGTAAGCTAATTCTAAACCTCTAAGTGTTTGTTTTTCAGTAGTTAATTGAGTGCAAAGTGCAATTATGGGAGCTTCAAATCTCTTTTTTATTCTTTTCAGTCTATCAACTACAAGCTGTGCATTTGCCGCAGTCAAAATTCCAGTACGAAAAGTTGCAATTGCAGTATTGTAGGTTGCAACACTTTGATTGTAGGTGTCAATATTTGTGTTAATATTCTCACACGAGGACTGAAAAACTGTAGCGGTGGAGGTAGCCACTGATACAGTTGGATTTTGCATTTTTTGTTGAAGTGTAGCAATCAAACTTTGAAACTCTGCTCTTAAAACAGCTTCGTCCCCAATGATATTAAAGGTTGGTGGCTGGACAGTATTTGGCAAATGTGTAACCCAAGAAGTTATACTTCCCGTGTTTGACTGATTGATATTGTTTATCGCTTGTATAACTGCTTCTAAATTGAAGTTTTGAAGCGATAACAAATGCGATTGCACTCGTAGAACTAAAGCATTAAAATCTGCATTAAATTTACTGATATATGCACTCATAATTTCAACGTTTCCATCAATAGTCTGTTTGCAAAAAGGACAAGAAATCGTAGACTCATTTGCTGCTTGTTTACTCTCTACGTAAGCAAACCCTCGTTGCAACCAATTTTCAGGACCATCAAGTGAATTGGATGCTAAGTCTTGACAATGATTTGAAAACAAGCTTTCCAATGTTGTATTTTGAATTGCTAGGGAAGTTGTCTGTAAGTCTGCAATAAGAGAAGCGAAGGCTATGCCCGAATTTATTCGGGTCAATGGAGAGAGTGTTTGTAAAGTTTGAATTATAGAATTGGCATTTGCACTAGCTAATGCGGCCTCAGCTGTCAGAATCTGTTGGTCAACACCTGTCGCATGTGCAACAGGAATTGCAAGAAAGGAAGAAATTAAATCAGTAGTCAGGTTGTTGCCCACTTGCTGAAATAATTGTTGCTCAACATTTTCTAGATTTTGTTTTGATATAACTTTTGCTGCTTTGTTTTGTTCAATTTGGTTTTGAATGGCAATTCCTTGTGCCCCGATTACAAATTGATGAAGCTGTTTTTTATGTTCATCGTTAAAGTCAAACCCCGAATAAATATTTTCATTGACAAAATGAATGTCAAAAATCTCAATATCAGCAAACGGTGTTGTCCAACCTGTTGCTCCGAAAGTATGAAATATATTTGGTGTCCCCGTTTGAAATATTTGAGCAGCTTGAGGTGCGGTATGATTTGTGGAAATTCTACTTCTAATAATTTCTGGTTTGTTGGTTGTTAACGAGCGAAATACTGAAGTCAGTGTTGTTTTACCACCGCCATTGTCGCCATAGATTAAAGTCAGTTTGTTAAAATTAACTTGTCCAGCAGCTTGATAGTTACGGAATTTTCCAATAGAAGTCAGTCGTTCAATTTTATTTATCATTCTTAAAGTAGTCTTTTCAATTGTTTGTTTTATGCAGTTAGTTTCAAATTAACACGGTCGTCATAGCCTTGCCAGTAACATCTGAGTAGGTGTAACTGTGTTACACCTATTTCGACTATAGTTGATTGTGTTTAATATATTGATATTAAGTTTTTTATAAAAGTGACTAAAATAACAAACAGTTACACTTATCCATTTTATTGATTTTTGCAAATTTCTTTTCTGAGTCATAAATTAATCAATTTAACCAACGGATTTTAAATTTGATCAAATCCCTTGTTTTTTTCGCGCGAAGCATGTTTCGTCTTTATTCTTGGTTGACAGCCCAATTCTTAATATGAAGTCACAGTTACGCGATTACATAATCTATTATGCAAATATCAATGTTATTATTTTATTAGAAAAATTATTTACAACTTATTTCATAATCGATTTGAAATGAATTTACAGAATACGATAGTCCAATAGGCTTGGACTTTTTATGTAAGGCAAAAATGGAATATGATAAATGAGCTAAACCAAAGAAAACACATAATCCGTTGTATAGTTTCGAAGGATACAAAGAGCATCACAGCGCCGTTTGCCGCCGGTCTGTTTACGGCTCCCCGAGATGCTGCACGATGAGCTCCACATGTCGGGGAGAGAGTACCCGGGTGCTGGCCGTAAGTCCGCTGCTGAGCAGTGCTTCGTTGAGTGACTGACAGCGGTCGAACATGACCAGGTTTGACTGCATCCTTTGTATTCAATTATTTGCAATTATTTCTTTGTGCATAGGTTTTTATGGGAAAGTCATGTATATTTGCAATTGAAATAATTATGAAGAACCATAGACAAGATGAATTCATTGGGAGAATACTTAAGAGGTAAGAGAGAGCAATCGGAACTTCTATTACGAAAAGTTGCTGCAGAACTGGACATTGACACTTCTATACTCAGAAAGATTGAGAGAAATGAGAGAGCCGCAACAAAAGAAATGCTGCCAATACTATCCAAAATCCTTGCCATTCCAAAAAAAGAATTGGAAGTTGAATATATTAAAACAACTATCTTGCCGCAATTTTGTGAGTTAAATTATTTGTCAGTAGGTTTAGATGAAACCTCTAGTATTTTTAATAAGCGATAGACTATTATGAGCGAATTAAGAAAAAAAATTGACCAAACTGACTTGACCTTCTTCACCAACGAAGAAGGTCATACCTTGCTAAGTAGATTTAAATCGACACTAAAAGATACTCAACTCTTTGACGTATTAGTTGGGTATTTCAGGTCAAGCGGTTTTTATCAATTATATGATGCTTTAGAACCATTAGAGAAAATCAGAATTCTCGTTGGACTAAATGTAGATCGTGATACCTATGAAGTGATGCAGTACCATCAACAATTAGGACTGATTGATTTCGAATCACATCAACGTACAAAAAAGATTTTCCAGGAAAATATAAAACTCGAAATCGAGACCAGCGAAGAAAATGACAATACATTAGAAATAGGTGTCAGAAAGTTTATTGAATTTCTGAAAGCTGACTGTCAGGATACTGCAATCGACAAGTTATTGGATGGAAATGGAAAGAAACTGGAGATACGGGCGTATCCATCCAAAAATATTCATGCTAAGGTTTACATTGGAAGATTCAAACCAGACGATAGAGATTATGGCTTTGTTATTACTGGTTCGAGTAACTTCTCCGAATCGGGTTTTGTTGCAAACAGAGAATTTAATGTTGAGTTGAGAAATAAACGAGATGTTCAATTTGCAGAGGATCAATTTGATACTCTTTGGAAAGAATCCGTAGACATTTCAGAAGACTTCATTGATACCATTACCAAAAAGACCTGGCTCAATGATCAAATACTCCCATACGAGTTATACCTCAAACTCATCTATGAATATTTGGAAGAAGATATCAATATGGAAGATGAATATGAGCCTTTTCTTCCGGAAGGATTCATGAAACTGAAGTATCAAAGTCAGGCAGCCATACAAGCAAAAAAAATACTTGAAACATATAATGGTGTATTTCTTGCGGACGTGGTAGGGCTCGGTAAAACGTTTATTACCGCTTTGCTTTTACAGCAGTTAAAAGGAAGAACACTCGTCATATGTCCTCCGGTACTAAAAGAGTATTGGAAAGATTCCTTGTTTGATTTTGGTATCAGAAGCTTTGAGGTAGAATCCTTGGGGAAACTCGATCATATCATCAAAAAAGGACTGGAAAGATATGATTATATTGTAGTGGATGAGGCTCACCGCTTTAGGAACGAGAAGACTCAATCTTATGCCGATCTTTTGGATATATGCCGTGGTAAAAAAGTGATTTTGGTGACAGCTACACCACTTAACAATACCATTGATGATATTTTTGCACAAATCAAGTTGTTTCAGGCTCCAAAGAATTCAACCATTCCGGGAGTTCCCAACTTGGAAAAATTCTTCGCCAAGCTTCGTTTAAAACTATCTAAGCTGGAAAAAAATGATCCCGAATACAAAACCTTGATCAAAGTAGTTTCAGATGAGATAAGGAACAGCATTCTACGGTATGTCATGGTTCGAAGGACAAGATCTGATGTTATGACCTATTTTAAGGATGACATGAATAAACAGGGGTTAACTTTTCCTGAAATGGAAAATCCCAATAAATTTATTTATGAGTATAAAGGCGAATTGGAAGACATATTTAATGCAACAATTGAAAATCTTCAGAAATTCACCTATGCTCGTTATACACCCTTGCTGTTTTACATCGGAAATAAAACATTAAGCGAATTTGAAAAACAGCAACAACGTAACGTTGGTGGTTTTATGAAAGGGGTTTTGGTAAAGCGTTTGGAAAGTAGTTTCCATGCATTTCGTCAAAGCGTTAGCCGTTTTATTGTGTCCTACGAAAAGTTTATTGAAATGTACCATTCAGGTATTATATACATCAGTAAGAAAATTGATGTGTACGACCTGATTGAAAAAGATAGTATAGATTTATTGGAAGCATTTGTAGATGAAGAGAGAGCTCAAAAATACGATTCAAAAGATTTCAAAAAAGATTTTATAGAGAAGCTTGAATTGGATCTTCAGATTCTAAAAAACATTCAGGGTCTTTGGAAAGATGTGAGTAATGATCCTAAACTTGAACAGTTTATTCATGAACTGAAAAACAATAAGGTTTTGAAAAACAATAAACTGGTTGTTTTTACAGAGTCCAAGGAAACAGGAGATTATATTTTTGAAGCTTTATTGGACGAGTTCCCTAATCAGGTGATGTTCTATTCAAGTACAGGTGGCAGGCATTCAAACAAAAACGTAACAACAAATCATGCAGTCTCACGTGATTTGATTTCAACCAATTTTGATCCGAATCGAAAAGGACAAGCAAATGATTTAAAGATTCTAATAACTACAGACATCTTGGCGGAAGGAATAAACCTTCACCGTTCCAATGTTTTGATAAATTACGATTTGCCTTGGAACCCAACACGTGTTCTTCAGAGAGCTGGGCGTGTGAACCGTTTGGGAAGTAAATTCTCAAAAGTGCATATTTTTAATTTCTTTCCAACTTCTCAATCTGACAAACATCTTGGTCTTGAATTAAATATTACCAACAAGATTCAAATGTTTCACGACATTCTTGGTGAAGACGCCAAATACTTAAGTGATGGCGAAGAATTCGGTAGTCAGGAATTGTTCAATACCTTAAACAATAAAAAAGCGTACACAGGTGAAGATGGAGAAGGCGATTCGGAATTGAAATACCTTGAACTGATGCGAAAAATCAGAGATGACAACCCTGATTTGTTTCAAAGAATTAAAGATCTGCCTAAAAAGGCGCGATCCGGTTTCATGAAAAAAGAAATTGATGGTGATCAATTGATTACGTTCTTCCGCATTGGAAAGCTAAAGAAATTCTATCTGAACACAAACGGGCAATCCAACGAAGTCACTTTTTTTGATGCAGTGAGAGATTTGGAATGCGAACCAGGAACAAAACGGGCAGAAATCCCGAACCAGTATTATCACTCGCTCCAAACAAACAAGGCTCGCTTTGACTTAGATACAAACGTTGGAGATGAACCAGCAGGCTCAAGTGGCGGACTTTCAAATTACAAATACATTGAGAATCGCCTAAAAGATAAAGTCTTCAAAAACTATAAAGGTTTTACAGATTCTGACGATGATTTTTTAAATGGCGTTCGGGAGATGTTAGCTCAAGGCACTATTGCAAAAAAAATAGCTCAAGTCATAAAAAAGGATCTGGAAAAAACACTAAACCCGTTGGATACACTTAATATTTTAAGAAAGCACATTCGTCTTGTATCTATTGAAGGAAACGATGCTGCTAAATCATTCCAGAAACGCGAAGTTATTCTTTCAGGCTACCTTATCAAATAACCATGGATAAAAAAACAGCTGCAGAACTCATTGAAACTACATTCAATGCTACATTCAATGAAAATAAGTTTACTCTTTTCATAAGAAACCTATTGAATGATCTCGAGCCAAAGAGCAATTCTTATAGTGGCAATTATATTTGGGACGATTACAAAGACCACATAAATACCTACAAACGAATTGGCAAATACATTGATCCACTTGGCGAAGCATTGGATGTCTTGATTGTTGAAGTTAAAAGCGTTGCAAAACTTGAACGAGCAAGAACTGCCCTCCGGAATTTTGTGATTAAACATTTGAGCAAATTTGAAAAAGATTATGCATTGGTCGCTTTCTATACCAAAGAAGATCATGGTTCCGACTGGCGATTTTCGTTTGTTAAACTTGAATATCGCTCTGAATTAGACGGTGAAAAAGGCAAAGTGAGAACTAAAAAAGAGTTTACCCCGGCAAAACGCTTTTCTTTTTTGGTCGGTGAATACGAAAAAGCTTACACTGCAAAAGCTCAGTTGTTGCCTTTGTTGCAGAACATAGCAAATAATCCTACCATAAAAGATCTTGAAATAGCGTTTAGCATTGAAAATGTAACAGATGAGTTCTTTGAACAGTACAAAGATTTGTATGTTAAACTCTTTGAGCATTTTGAGAATGATGCACACATCAAAGATGAAATGGGAAAGGCAAACATTGATAATGCCCGTTTTACAAAAAAGCTTCTGGGGCAAATTGTATTTCTTTACTTCTTACAAAAGAAAGGCTGGCTAGGTGTTAGGTAGAATGCCAAATGGGGAAGCGGAGACAAACTATTTATCCAAAACCTATTTGACACTGCCAATAATGAAAGTACAAACTTTTTTAAAGAGAAATTACAATACCTTTTCTATGAAGCTCTGGCTAAAGAACGGAATAATGAAAATTCCTTTTACCAAAGATTTGACTGTCGTATTCCCTTTCTGAACGGGGGGCTGTTTGACGCAGAGTACGACTGGACCAATGCCAACATTTCTATTCCAACGACACTCTTTAGGAATCTTGAAAAAAACAAAACGGGAGATATTGGCACTGGCGTTCTTGATGTGTTTGACCGCTATAACTTTACCATCAAGGAAGATGAACCTTTAGATAAAGAAGTTGCCGTTGACCCCGAAATGCTTGGAAAAGTATTTGAGAAAATGCTCGATATTATTGAACGTAAGAGCAAAGGCACATTCTATACTCCTAGGGATATTGTACACTATATGTGTCAGGAAAGCTTGATAAACTACTTGGATAATGTGCTTGAGAACAAAATTCCCAAAAAAAATATTGAAGTTTATATCCATGAGGGACATCTTGCTCTTGAAAATGATGAACAGGTAGCCCGTACTGGTAAAGAAACTGATAAGTATAAATATCAATTACCCGAGAGCATTCGTCAAAATGCAGAATTGATTGACACTAAACTCAGCGAAATCCGTATATGTGACCCAGCTATTGGCTCTGGAGCCTTTCCGGTTGGGATGCTGCACGAGTTGGTGAATGCACAAATGGTACTGAAGCCGTATTTTAGTACAAAGTATATAAAAGAAAAGTTTATTAAACTTGGGCTTGAATCAACCCCAAAAGAAATAAGCGAAAGCCGATATGTATATCGCCTTAAACGTCATATTATTCAAGAAAGCCTTTACGGAGTAGATATTGATGCTTCAGCTATTGATATCGCTCGTTTACGCTTATGGCTCTCTTTGGTAGTGGATGAGGATAATCTTGATCCAATAGAAACTCTCCCTAACTTAGATTATAAAATTGTTTGCGGCAATTCTCTAATTGGAATTCCCGAGTATGCCATGCAAGATCTGGAAGTAGAGAAACAACTGGAAACCTTAAAAGAACAATTTTACAACGAGACCAACGAAACTCAAAAGAAAGCCCTGCGTCGACAGATTAACTCAAAAATATGTGAACTTTTGGACTCCGCAGGAAGTTTCGCTCGTTATAAGATTGACTTTGACTTTAGGCTTTTTTTCTCTGAAGTATGGCATGAGAAGGGAGGCTTTGATGTAGTTATAGGGAATCCACCTTATGATGTATATGAGGGTAAACATGCTGATGAACTATCCATAATTAAAAAGATCCCGACATTTGATATTGCTCATAGTGGAAAGATTAATGCATATAAACTGTTTCTTGCAAAGTCAATAACTCTATTAAAAGAAGGAGGATTATTTAATCAAATATTTCAAAATTCATTTTTAGGAGATAATTCTGCAAAGCTACTTAGAAAACATTTTTTGACTGAACAGCAAATCATAAAAATTGATTCTTTTCCAGAAAGAGATGATATAAATAAAAGGGTGTTTAAATCTGCAAAGATGAGTGTTTGTATTTTGTTCTCAAGAAATATTAAAAAATATAAATATTCTTTTGATCTTTCCATTTGGAAAGATAGAAAGATGACGCATTCTGCAAAATCAACCTTTTTGAATAAAGAGGTATTAAACTTTGACAAAGTATCCTATGTAATACCGTCAGTTTCCCAAAGAGAAAAGGATATCTTAGCAATTATTTCAAATACTTCAAGATTTAAAAAAGAAATAACATGTTTTCAAGGAGAAATAAACCTTTCAACAAATAGAGATGTAATTGTTGATGCTGAAAATGATGAAACTAGACCTTTGCTGAAAGGTGCTGGAATTCAAAAATGGTTCCTACCAACGAAAATGAGTCAAGGTAAGGATGAATATTTACAATATCAAAAATACTTAATGGTAAATAATGGCGAGAAAAGTTCACATTATAAATATTCTCGAATTGTAATGCAGGGTATAACAGGAGTGGATGAAAAATATAGATTAAAGGCTACCATAATAAAATCAGGGTACTTTTGTGGTCACTCAATAAATTATATATCGCTTATGAATGTTGATAATACAAAGGCTAAGTATTATTTAGCTTTGCTGAACTCCGAGTTCTCCAATTGGTACTTTAAAAAATTTAGCACTAATAGTAATGTAAACAGTTATGAAATACACAATTTACCGTGTCCAATTTTTAAAAATGAATTTGAGCCGATTACGATAATTTGCGATTATTTAATAGATAACAAAAAAATCATATCTCCAATTCTTTTTGAGTTTTATGAACAAACGATTAATGCATGTATTTATGAAGTTATATTTTATGAGCATGTATTTAATGCTAACAAGCAAATTTTAGTGCATTTAAAAGATTTAAAACCCATCACCGACAATATGACCGATGAAGAAAAGCTTGCCATCATCCAAAGCGAATTTGAACGTTTGTACGATCCAAACCATCCGGTTCGTAACGCTATTGAGACGTTAGATAGTATTGAGGAAATAAGAATCATTAAAGAGGCACTGAAATGAATGCTGAGAACCAAAATATTGAATGGAAAAGCTCTTGGTATCTTGGTAAGAATTCAATCTCAAATAGATCTATGATTTTGCAAATGTCACGTTTTAATACCACAGAAAAACACAAAAGATAATGAAAATAAAAAAAGTAGAGATTGTCAATTATAAATCCTTTTATCGAAAGCACGAGATTAATGTTGATAGCAAAAACCTTTTCATCTATGGTGAGAATGGCAGTGGTAAAAGTTCCTTTTATTATGCACTGAAAGATTTCTTTCAGTCTTCATCAGAAGATATTGACTATGATGGGACTGAAAATATATTTCTTAGAAAAAATCAAAAAGGGAAAGGAAAAATTGAAGTAACTTTTGATACTGATAGATTTGGCAACGTACCAACCGCCCCCATATCCTATTTCCTTAAGAAAAATTCAAAAAATACCTATACCCCAGGTGATACAAGTATCAGGGATGCTATCAAGTTGAAAAGCTTTTTGACATATAAGCATTTGCTCGATATTCACCATATTAAAAAAGATAAAGAAATTGATTTGTTTGATCTTCTTGTGAAAGGAGTTTTAAAGCACTTTAAAAGCGTGGCAATAACCGGAAATAAGGAATTGGGTGAACTTTGGAGTGATGTAGAAACTGCCATAGTAAAACCAACAGATGGTAGAACGTACAATATTACCCATAAGAAAACAGATGTTGACAAAGCAATCAATATCTTCAATACAGCCTTTAAAAAATTGTTTGAGAGAGGCGGTATAGAGAATATTCTGAAATACGCTCAACCAATTTTAGACAAGTTTGGCCACAATATTCAATTGGAGCTGATCTATACTCAAGTAAAACCGACAGAAGATTATCAGGCTTATGAACGCAATCATGTTAAAGTAAAGATTAAATATTGTGGTAAAGAAATTGATAAGCCTCACTATTTTCTAAATGAAGCCCGATTGTCAGCAATTGCTATTTCGATATATCTTGGAATGATTAAACGTCACATTCAACGTATACCGTGCAAGATTCTTTTTCTTGATGACATTTTTATTGGCCTTGATATCGGCAATAGGCTTCCGTTACTTCAAATTCTAGATGATGATTTTTCAGAATATCAGGTCTTTATTACGACCTATGACAAGCCATGGTATGAATTTGTAAAATCAACCTATCTGAACGGCAATAACGCTTGGAAAACTTTAGTGTTTTATGCTCGCAGAACACGTATGGGTTTTGAGGTACCGATCATCAAGGAATATAAGCCAAATAAGCCAAATAGTGATATTCAGCTTTATTTAGATAAAGCAGAAGAATATTATAATCAGGCTGACAACAAAGCGGCAGGCGTTTACTTACGTTCAGCTTTTGAATTTATTTTAAAAATGTATTGCTTCGGGAAAGTCCCTGTGATATTTGAACTAGACACTTCAAAACTTAATACGGAAACATTTTGGAATGCAGTCAAAAAGTATAATAAGGAAAATGATGCTTGTCATTTGACTAAAGAAACTATTAAAGCAATTGATAACTACAGAAATCTGGTATTGAATCCACTAAGCCATCACGATGTGAACAGACACGAAATATCTTCTGAAATAGAAGGAGCTTTAGCCGTCATAAAAAAATTAAAAACAGAATTGGAAGTAAAAACTAAATCTAAATAGAAAGTTCTTTTAGAAAGTTCTTTATCAATAAGGCGGCAAGTAGAGCATCAAAGCTCCGTTTACCGCCTAACTGTTTACGGCTCCCCGAGATGCTGCACGATGAGCTCTACCTGGCGGGGGGAGAGCACCCTTGTGCTGACAGTTAGTCCGCTGCTGAGCAGTGCTTCGTTGAGGGGCTGGCAGCGGTCGATCCAGTTCTTTACCGCTTCCCAGGCGTTGTGTTTGTTGCGTTGCGGGGCGTAGAGAAGTCCCAGCTCAGCTTTGCTGTAACTGCGTATCTTAAAACGTCCTACGGTCTCGTTATGAGCCATGCGCTCCTTTAGCCGCTGCTGCTCTGCTTGTGTTAGCTGCTCTGCCTGTCGAAATCGCTCTGTGTGTTCTGTCTGTATCACCTTCTTTCTGTGGTTTTATTATTGTTTAAATATACTCATTATCAATGAGATGTACAACTTTTCTAAGGTCGAAAAAACATACAAATGAAATGTTTATCGGATGCCTATCCGTTGGTAAAAACTATTAATAGTTTTTACCGGAACATACGGTCGAAATGGCGGAACTCACCAACAGAGACGGCGGGAGCGGAGAGGAGCAAAAAAGAGAATCCCCGGAAGAAAACTCCCGGGGATTTACTCTGATCTGATTAGCACTTACATTCCCTGGATCTTCTTTCTTGTACCCTCAAAAGCAACTCTCCATTTCCGGAGGCAAAACTCAGGAATACCGGAGGATAGACAGGAGGGTGGTTTTACCTTTTGCAAATTGCTAGTACCTGATACAGATGCTTTTATCTGCTTTCTCTGTTTCCTGTTGAGGTCCGAAAGAGTGCCTGATAGGTGCCCTTGGTGCCCTAGTGCCCCTTAGGCCCCCGATTACAGCTTGCGATAGACTCCCGGCTCCAGTTTTTCTATTTTTACCCCTATCGCTTTTGCCAGAAATTTGTATATTGATC
>Ga0209125_1001780_pt1 | contig 18613 bp, 16 predicted proteins | sample BarGraIncub1131A_FD_184503 | JGI IMG/M metagenome (GOLD analysis project Ga0209125, IMG submission 184503) | Arctic peat soil microbial communities from Barrow, Alaska - Barrow Graham LP Incubations 11-31A (SPAdes) (version 2) | ecosystem: Environmental > Terrestrial > Soil > Wetlands > Peat...
AAAAAGTGATAAGATTTATCTGGCAACAGATCCTGATAGAGAAGGGGAAGCTATAGCTTGGCATTTAGCAAAAGCATTGAAAATAGATGAAAAAGATAAGTGTAGGATAGAATTTAATGAAATTACCAAAACTGCTGTTAAAAATGCCATAAAATCTCCAAGAGTAATAAATGGGACTCTTGTGGATGCACAACAAGCAAGACGTATACTTGATAGATTAGTTGGATATGAAATTAGTCCTATATTATGGAGAAAAGTTAAATGGGGACTTAGTGCAGGAAGGGTTCAATCAGTTACACTTAAAATAATCTGTGACAGACAAAAGGAAATAGAAAAATTTATTACTAAAGAGTATTGGTCTATAGAATGTGAGTTAAGCAAAGAAGGGGAACCTAGGAAGTTAATTGTTAAATTAGTTTCAAAGGGTGGCGATAAAATTGAAATAAATTCTAAAGAAGAAAGCGATAATGTAATAAATATACTTAATGAAAAAGAATTTATTGTAAGCAAAACAAAAAAATCTTCAAAAAGTAAAAAGCCGCTACCACCTTTCATAACAAGTACACTTCAACAAGATGCATATGGAAAACTTAATTTTGCAACTAGAAGAACTATGTCGATTGCTCAAGAATTATATGAAGGTATAGATGTAGAGGGACATGGAACTGTAGGGTTAATTACATATATGAGAACTGATTCTACAAGAATTGCTGAAGAAGCTCAAATAAATGCAAAAGATTTTATTTGTAACAAATATGGAGAGAAATACTATCCAAGTACTCCTAGGATATATAAAAGTAAAAAAAATATACAAGATGCCCATGAAGCTATTAGACCGTCAAATATAGAAATAACGCCAGAAATAGCAAAGAAAACCCTAAAAGCTCCACAATATAAATTATATACATTAATTTGGAATAGATTTGTGGCAAGTCAAATGGAATCATGTTTATTTGATACGATGTCTATAGATATAGCGAATGGAGACTATGTGCTTAAAGCATCAGGGTCCAAAGTAGCTTTTGATGGATTTAGAAGAATTTATGATGAAGAGTTAGATGAGGAAGAAAATACTTCGAAGTTACCAGAAGTGATTAAAGGAGATATTTTACATTGTGAAAAAACTGAGGGAAAACAGCATTTTACTTTGCCACCTGCAAAATTTTCGGAGGCATCACTTGTAAAAACGTTAGAAGAAAATGGTATAGGGAGACCTAGTACTTATGCACCAATTATTACGACCCTTCTAAGTAGAAAGTATATAGAAAAAGATAAAAAAACCCTCGAAGTAACGGAAATCGGGAACATAGTAAACAATATTTTAAGTGAATACTTTAAGCAGATAGTGGATATTGAATTTACAGCGCAAATGGAGAACAATTTAGATTATATTGAAGAAGGACAAGAAAAATGGCAAAATATAGTTAATGATTTTTTTACCCCGCTTAAAGAAGATATTGAAATTGCTGAGAAAGAGATAGCAAAAATCACAATTGAAGATGAGGTTACAGAGGTTAAATGTGACAAATGTGGAAAGTTCATGGTAATAAAGCATGGAAGATTTGGTGATTTTATGGCTTGTCCTGGTTACCCAGAGTGCAAAAACACAAAAGCAATTACTAAAGAATTAGAACTTCCTTGCCCTAAATGTGGTGGAACAATTTTAGAAAGAAGAAGTAAAAAAGGCACTAAATTTTTTGGATGCAGTAATTATCCACAATGTGATTTTGTAAGTTGGTTTGAGCCAACTGAAAAAAAATGCCCTGAATGTAATACATACATGGTGAAAAGGTATAGTAAAACTAAAAATGATTATATGGAATGTTCTAATAAAGAATGTAAACATAAGGAATATAAAGTGGAAGAAAATAGTGAAGACAGCAGTGAAGAGAAGTAAGATAGATATTCATTAAACTAATGAATACACTAAACTCCATAAAAAATATGTCGAAATTTATGTAAACACTGTTGATATAGCATGAATGTTGTGATACTATTAATTAGAGTAAGAACAATTCTAAAAATTTGGAATATTTTGAATTTTAATTATTCTAATGCAAAATCACTTATAAATTAGGTTAAAAATATAAGTTGTGCTTTATAACATAAATGAGGAGGAATATTGTGTCACTATTAGATAAAACAAGAATGCTGAATAAAATATTGCAAAAATCGGGAACAGAACCAGTAGTTTTTGATGATATTTGTAATTTATTAAGCGATGTATTGCAATGTAATGTATATATTGTTAGTAGAAAAGGAAAAATATTAGGCTATAACCTATCTAGTGGATTTGAATGTGATATTGTAAAGAATGAGATTATAAAAAACATGAGATTCCCAGAAAATTATAATAACAGTTTGCTTAATATTAATGAAACAAAAGCTAATATTACAAGTGAAAATAATTGTGTATTCCAAGATAATACGGAATGCCCAATAGAACATAAAATGTCAACTATAGTACCAATAAATGGTAACAGAGAAAGATTAGGTACTCTTTTACTAGCAAGATTTGATAGAGAGTTTACTGATGATGATTTAGTTTTAGTAGAATACAGTGCTACTATTGTTGGTCTTGAAATTTTGAGAGCTAAAAATGATCTAATAGAAGAGGAAGCAAGAAAAAAAGCAGTAGTACAACTTGCTATTGGAACATTATCTTATTCGGAACTAGAAGCTGTACAACATATTTTTAATGAATTAGATGGCGATGAAGGATTATTAGTAGCTTCTAGAATAGCAGATAAAGTAGGAATTACTAGATCTGTTATTGTTAATGCTTTAAGAAAATTTGAAAGTGCAGGAGTAATAGAATCAAGATCACTAGGAATGAAAGGTACACATATTAAGATATTAAATGAAAAATTAATGGATGAATTAAAGAAAATTAAATAATTAAAGAGGCAGAACAGTTTTGTTCTGCCTTTAATTGTTTTAATTGATAAAGATAAATATGTATGATATGAAAATGTTAATAAATAGATTAGATTTATTATTTTACAAATTATTATTGAATACATTATTGTAGTGTGATATACTACACAGGTGAGAAAATACACACATTACTTGATTATGGAAGGGTTCCAATATTTGGGCTTCAATAAGATGATGGTAATGGAGGTAAAAACCAAGGAGGTTTATATTAATGGCAGTTATTTCAATGAAACAATTATTAGAGGCAGGTGTTCATTTTGGACATCAAACAAGAAGATGGAATCCTAAAATGGCACCATACATATTTACAGAAAGAAATGGAATATATATTATCGATTTACAGAAAACAGTTAGAAAAATTGATGAGGCATATGACTTTATTAAATCTGTATCTGAAGAAGGTAAGGATGTCTTATTCGTAGGAACAAAAAAACAAGCTCAAGAAGCTATTAAATTTGAATCTGTAAGAGCAGGAATGCATTTTGTAAATAATAGATGGTTAGGCGGAATGTTAACAAACTTTAAAACTATTAAAACAAGAATATTAAGATTAGAAGCATTATTTAAAATGGAAGAAGATGGAATCTTTGAAGTTCTTCCTAAAAAAGAAGTTAGTCATCTTTTAAATGAAAGAGAAAAACTAGAAAAGAATTTAGGTGGAATCAGAAGCATGGATGCAAGCAAAATTGGAGCTTTATTTGTTGTAGATCCAAGAAAAGAAAAAAATGCAATCTCTGAAGCTAAAATTCTTGGTATTCCAGTAATTGCCATAGTTGATACAAACTGTGATCCAGATGAAGTTGATTATGTAATTCCAGGAAATGATGATGCTATAAGAGCAGTTAAATTAATAACTGAAAGATTAGCAGATGCAATTATAGAAGGAAAACAGGGTGAACAATTAGCTGAATAGTAGTAACTATATTTATCTAATAAGATAATTATTGATAGAACAGTTGGGGGTAGGTGGAGGTTAATTCTTTCAGTTACCTTTTAAATTAGATAGGAATAGGAGGAAATAATAATGATTAGTGCAAGTATAGTTAAAGAGTTAAGAGAAAAAACTGGGGCTGGAATGATGGATTGTAAAAGAGCTCTAACTGAAACAGATGGTGATATTGATAGATCAGTTGAACTCTTAAGAGAAAAAGGTTTAGCAGCAGCTGCAAAAAAATCTGGAAGAATAGCGGCAGAAGGATTAGTTTGCGCGTACATTTCAGAAGATATGAAAGCTGGATCTGTTGTAGAAGTTAATTGTGAAACTGATTTTGTAGCTGATAATGAAGAATTCATTACTTTAACAAAAAATATAGCAATGCAAGCAGGAAAAACAATTTCAACTACTATTGATGAATTAGTTTCTGAAAAATACATAGCTGATGGAGCAATTACTGTTAATGATGCTGTTACAAATTTAATTGCAAAATTAGGCGAGAACATGTCTGCAAGAAGATTTCAGAAGTTCTCTATTGAAAATGGTATAGTTCAAAGCTATATTCATGGTGGTGGTAGAATAGGCGTTTTAGTAGAATTATCATGCATGAAACAAGATGAGGTGTTAATTAAAATTGCTAAAGATGTTGCAATGCAAATTGCAGCTGCTAGTCCTCTATTTTTAGACAATACATGTGTTGATAATGAAACATTAGAAAAAGAAAAAGAAATATACAGAGTTCAAGCAAAAAACGAAGGAAAACCAGAAAAAATTATTGAAAAAATGGTTATGGGTAGAGTAAATAAGTACTATAAAGAAGTTTGTTTGCTTGAACAAATATGGGTTAAAAATGCTGACTATACTATAAAAAAATATCTTCAAGAAGAATCTAAAAAACTTGATGCTGAGATAAAAGTAACAAGGTATGTAAGATTTGAAAGAGGAGAAGGCATAGAAAAAAAAGAAGAAAACTTTGCTGAAGAAGTTCAAAGACAAATACAGGGTAAATAATAATTAAAGGGAACACAGCGTGTTCTCTTTTTTAAAATAACTAATACTTTAAAATAGTAATGCTTTAAAATAGTAATGCTTTAAATCAGGAGGTATAATGTTTATGGATGTTGCTAAATATAAAAGAATTATGTTGAAGATTTCAGGAGAAGCTTTAGCTGGTGAAAAAGGATTTGGAATAGACTTTGAAATTACAAATGTGATAGCACTTCAAATAAAAGAATTGGTCGGGTTGGGTGTTGAAATAGGAGTAGTTGTTGGAGGCGGGAATATATGGCGTGGTAGAAGTGGTGAAGGCATGGACAGGACTACTGCAGATTATATGGGAATGATGGCAACTTGTATTAATGCTTTGGCACTTCAAGATTCTTTAGAAAATATAGGTGTAAATACTAGAGTACAGACTGCCATTGAAATGAAGGCAGTAGCAGAACCATTTATAAGAAGAAGAGCAATGAGACATTTAGAAAAAGGTAGAGTTGTTATATTCGCAGCTGGTACTGGTAATCCATATTTCTCAACTGATACAACAGCGGCACTTAGGGCAGCAGAGATAGAAGCTGAAGTGATTCTTCTTGCTAAAAAGGTTGATGGTGTTTACGATAAGGATCCTCATATATATGAGGATGCAAAGAAGTTTGATCACCTTAGTTATATTAATGTACTTGAAAAAGGTCTTCAGGTAATGGATTCTACGGCTACATCTTTATGTATGGACAACAATATACCTATATTAGTATTTGGGCTTGATAAGCCTGAAAACATAAAAAAAGCAGTTCTAGGAGAAAAAATTGGTACTTTAGTATCTGATTTTACTGAATAATCCAATAAAATGGAGGGAATTCTATGATTAAAAAAATTATTAGTGTTGCTGATGAAAAAATGAATAAGACAATTGTTGTTTTAAAACACGAGCTTTCAAGTCTGAAGGCAGGAAGAGCAAATGCTACAATGCTCGATAGGATTCATGTTGAATGTTATGGCAGTCTTATGCCATTAAAACAAGTGGCAAACGTTTCAGCACCGGAACCTAGGGTGTTATTAATTCAACCATGGGATAAATCTTCTATGAAAGATATAGAAAAAGCTATATTAAAATCTGATTTAGGACTGAATCCATCAAATGACGGATCGGCAATTAGATTAATTATTCCTGAACTTACTGAAGAAACAAGAAAAAATTTAATCAAAACAGTTAAGAAAACAGGAGAAGAAACTAAAGTAGCTATAAGGTCTATTAGGCGAGATGCTAATGATAGGATTAAGGCTTTGAAAAAAAACAATGAAATTACTGAAGATGAAGCTAAAAAAGCAGAAGATATCACCCAAAAATCAACAGATAAATTTATTAAAGAAATAGATAAATTAATCGATACGAAAGAAAAAGAAATAATGGTAGTTTAGTATATAATTTTAAACAGAACCTGCAGTTATGCAGGTTCTGTTTAAAATTATACTATAACTAATAAAAAGGAGAGAATTTTATTGAAAAATTTATTCGCTTTTTTAAAAAAAAATGAGAATGTAAGTAATAATTTCGATTTAGATATGTCAAGAATACCTAATCATATTGCAATTATAATGGATGGAAATGGTAGATGGGCCAAGAAGCGTAATTTACCAAGAGCACTTGGACATAAGGCTGGAGTGGAAACGATTAGAAGAATTGTAAAAGAATGCAACAAATTAGGGGTCAAATATTTAACATTGTACGCATTTTCAACTGAAAATTGGGATAGACCAATAAAAGAAGTAGATTCACTAATGAAATTACTAGTAGAATATTTAAAAAATGAGTTTGAGGAATTAAACGCTAATGATGTTGTTATTAATTCTATTGGAAATATATCCAAATTACCAAAGATATGCAGAGAAGAACTAAGCTATGCATATGAAAAAACAAAGAATAATAAGGGCTTAACTTTAAATTTAGCGTTAAATTATGGTGGAAGAAACGAAATAGTAGATGCTGTAAAAGAAATTTATTTAGATTTGGAAAGCAAAAAAATAACTAAAGATGAAATTAGTGAGGAGTTATTGTCAAAGTATATGTATACGAGGAAAATGCCAGACCCTGACCTTATAATAAGGCCTAGTGGTGAATTGAGATTAAGTAACTTTTTGCTATGGCAAAGTGCCTACTCCGAATTTTGGTTTTCAGATATTAATTGGCCAGATTTTCATGAAGAGCAGTTGAGGTTTGCAATATCTGATTATCAAAAAAGAGATAGAAGATTTGGAAAGGTTAAATAGGGGAGAAAATTATGAATAATAGATATATAGGGGCACTTATTCTAGCTCCATTGATAATATTTTTATTTTTAGGGGGAGAGTATTTAAAATATAGTGTAATGGTACTTTCGCTTTTGGGTATGTATGAGTTATATAAAGTTTCTAGAAAAAAGCACTATAAGCCAATCAGCCTTATAGGATATATTTTGTGTATAGTATATTACCTTAATATGGGTAATGATTTTACATCTAGTTTTAATATATACATGTTAATAGCAACAATTTTTTTACTATTATGTATTCCTGTAATTTATACAAATTATAATTTTATAGATGTTGCACTCACTATATTCGCATTTTTGTATGTGGCGGTATTTTTTAGTTTTATTGTGTTTATAAATAATAGAACCTATGGTCAATATTTAGTATGGATTATATTTATTTGCTCATGGGGTTGTGACACATCAGCTTACTACTGCGGAAGATTTTTAGGGAAAGGTGGTAAACATAAGCTATGCCCTAAAGTTAGTCCTAATAAAACAATTGAAGGTTCAATAGGTGGACTTTTAGGAAGTGTTATAGGAAGCACAATATATGGATATACTATTTCAAAATGTGGTGTGCCTATTCCATTATATCACTACGTTGTAATAGGTGTACTTTGTGGAATTTTTGGTCAATTTGGTGATTTAATTGCTTCATCTATAAAAAGATTTGTAGGAGCCAAGGATTATAGCAGTTTAATACCTGGTCACGGTGGAATTTTAGATCGATTTGATAGTATTTTATTTGTGTCTGTAATAACATTTTATTATATTACATTTATATTAAAGATATAATAAAATGTGCAAATATGATGAAATAATAATAAAAGAAATCATTCTTTGTACTTATAAAAATCATATATTGAGCAGAATGCAAAAAAAGGATTCAGGTGAATTAGCATTTGTTACAATATATGATTTTATTATTTCATAAAATATTTTAAACGATAATTATCTTATATTCAATATTAATATCTGTGCCATTTAATGAATATGATAATATAAACAATAGGTTTATTACAAAGATAACATTGCGGACTACATAGTCAATTAATATCTAAGTATTATTAGATATTGCTACTTGCTTTATTTTCAGAGAAAGATATGTTATATTATATGCTGTAGAAGTATATAAAAATAAAAAAATGTTGATGTTGTTAACTTTGAAAATAAAGGGATAAAAAAGAATATAAGGATAAAAACAATCTTAGTTTAATTAATATAATGGAAGCTATGTATAAGGATATTAACATATGTTTATGGTAATAATTTTTTATTAAATATTATGGATATAATTAACTGTGATTGATTTTTGTAGTATTCGAAGCTTTAATAGCATATAAAGTATAAGTAATAAATTTACGGAAATGGAGAAAATCACATGAAAAAACTTACTATTTTAGGAGCCACTGGCTCAATAGGAACTCAAACTTTAGATGTTATTCGATCGGATATTGAAAATTTTGCTATTGTAGGAATTTCTGCGAATACTAATTGGGAAAAAGTTATTCCCATTATAGAAGAATTTCACCCTAAGTATGTTGCCATGATGGATGAGAGGGCATCAATAAAGCTTAAAAAATATTGTAGTACTAAGAAATATTTAATTGAAATACTGCATGGGTTGGAAGGTTTGAATTATATAAGCACATTATCTGAAATTGATATTGTAGTAACCTCAGTTGTAGGGATTATAGGACTCGTTCCAACTATAAGGGCTATTAATGCTGGAAAGGATATCGCTTTAGCAAATAAAGAAACTCTTGTTGCAGCAGGCAGATTAGTTATGGATGCAGCTAAAAAAAACAATGTAAATATTTTGCCGGTTGATTCAGAACATGGTGCTATTTTTCAATGTTTACAAGGTAATAAGGCAGATAATATTAGTAAAATAATATTAACTGCATCAGGAGGACCATTTAGAGGTAAAAAAAGACTAGATTTAATAGACATAAGACCGGAAGATGCCATTAAACATCCTAAATGGAATATGGGTAAAAAAATATCAATTGATTCATCAACACTTATGAATAAAGGTCTAGAAGTTATAGAGGCACACTGGTTATTTGGTGTAGATTACGAGGATATTCAAGTGGTAATTCAACCTCAAAGCATAATACATTCTATGGTTGAGTACATAGATGGAAGCATAATAGCACAAATGAGTTCTGCAGATATGAGACTTCCTATTCAATATGCCATAAACTACCCTAAAAGAAAGAATACTGTTATTGACAAATTAGATTTTTATAATGTGGCTTGTTTAACATTTGAAAAACCGGATATGGATACTTTCAAATGTCTTAAATTGGCATATAAAGCAGGTAAAATGGATGGAAATATGCCTGCTATCATGAATGCTGCTAATGAAGTAGCAGTTGAACTATTTTTAGATAAGAAAATTAAATATCTTATCATACAAGATATTATAGAAAATTGCATGAATAAATTTGAGCACAATATTAATCCAAATCTAGAAGAAATTTTAGAAATTGATTTAAAGGTAAGAGAATATGTAAGAAATAATTATGGTGGAGTATAGGGAGGAGAATTGTTATGGGTAGTTTTTTTACAAGTATTATAGTAAACATACCATATATTATTATGGCTCTATTAGCATTTAGTCTTTTGGTTATAATACATGAACTAGGTCATTTTATGCTATGCAAACTGAATGGAGTAAAGGTAAGTGAATTTTCACTCGGAATGGGGCCAAAACTTTTTGGAATTAAAGGAAAAGAAACAGAGTACTTAATTAAAGCATTTCCTGTTGGCGGGTATGTTAAAATGGAAGGGGAAGAGGGAAACAGTGATGACCCGAGATCTTTCACTAATAAAACACCACTTCAAAAACTAAGCATAGTTTCTGCTGGTGCAATTATGAATTTAATATTAGCGGTGGTTTTATTTATTTTTGTAGGTGCTGCAAAAGGATATCTATTACCAATAATTGGGGAAGTAAGCGCTAATAGCCCTGCAATGAAGGCTGGAATACAAGCTGGAGACGAAATTACAAAGGTTAACAAGGTTACTATAGATAGATGGGATCAATTTTTAAATGAGATTTATACTTCTAAAGGGGAAAGTATGAATATTGAAATACTTAGAGATTCAAAAGTTAAAGAGATTTCTCTAAGGCCAGTTAAAAACCCTAAAGAAAATACATACATGATAGGGATACGTGTATCTGGTGTGGAAAAAAAGTTGAACTTTGGAGAGGCTGTAAATTATGGATTTCAGCAAACTATTAGTACAGCTAAACAAACTTTTGGATTTTTCGGGAATTTATTTCATGGGAAAGTTTCTGCTAATGATGTGGGAGGACCAATAAGCATAATAAGAATTTCAACAATGTCAGCACAAGCTGGAATTACGACTTTAATGTACTTTACTGCATTGATGAGTGTACAACTAGGGATATTTAATATAATTCCCTTCCCAGCTTTAGATGGCGGGTGGATATTTATGTTGTTATTTGAAATCATATCAGGCAAGAAATTAGATGATAATAAGGTTGGTGTTATAAATTATATTGGCTTTATGATTTTGATGGCATTAATGGTGCTAGTAGTTATTAAGGATATAGTTAGTCCGCTAAAATTCTAGGAGATGAATATTATGAGGGTGAGTAAAACAAAGAAGATTAAAATTGGGAATGTATATATAGGCGGACATTCTAAGGTAGCAGTTCAGTCAATGACAAATACGGATACAAGAGATATAGAAGCTACAATAAGGCAAATTCTTAAGTTAGAAGAGGCAGGATGCGACATTGTACGCTGTGCTGTGCCAGATATGGTGGCAGCTAATGCTATTAAGAATATAATGGAAGGAATTCACATACCTTTAGTTGCAGATATACATTTTGACTATAGATTGGCTTTAAAATCTATTGAGAATGGAATATCTAAATTAAGAATCAATCCAGGTAATATTGGAAGTATTGATAAAATAAAATTGGTTGCAGATGCAGCTAAAGAGAAGGGTATTCCCATTAGAATTGGTGTAAATTCGGGATCACTAGAAAAAGATATTCTTCAAAAGTATGGTCATGTATGTGCTCAGGCTTTAGTTGAAAGTGCGTTAAGGCATGTTAAGATACTTGAAAATTTAAATTTTTATGATATAGTTATCTCTATAAAATCCTCTGATGTTGCAACGATGATTCAAAGTTATAAACTATTATCAGGTAAAGTGGACTATCCACTTCACCTGGGCGTTACTGAAGCTGGAACTACTTGGCGAGGAACAATAAAATCGAGCATAGGCATTGGAGCACTTTTAGCTGAGGGTATTGGGGATACAATAAGGGTATCTCTAACTGGGGATGTAGTAGATGAGGTTAAAGTTGGTATAGAGATTTTAAAATCATTAGGGTATATAGATGATGGAATTAAATTTGTATCATGCCCAACTTGCGGTAGAACCCAGATTAATCTTATTGCAATTGCAAATGAAGTAGAGAAAAGATTAGAACATTGCAAGAAGAACATAAAGATTGCAATAATGGGATGCGTAGTTAATGGACCTGGCGAGGCAAGGGAAGCCGATATTGGTATTGCTGGTGGTGACGGTGTTGGTATAATATTTAAAAAAGGTGAAATAATTAAAACTGTTAAGGAAGAGGATTTAGTGGAAGAACTTATTCGAGAGATAGATAAACTATAAAATGTCTTAGCGGGAGGAATACTAATGAATGTCAGCTTAGCTGAGATGCTTAAAAATGATTTTAATTTAAATGAAGAAACATTAAAAGATGATATTAAGGTATTAAGGGTTCAATACCTTAAAAAAAGCAATAAATTAAGGGTGCTAATAAAATCTTTTGATGATATAGATGATAATAAAAAGCTACATATTAAAAATATTATCTCAAAGAGATTATGTAGTTTTGAAGATATACAGCTAATTTGTTACAGAGATGTATCAAATGCTACTATAGAAGATGTAAAAGATAAGTTTTGGTTAGATGTCGTCAATGTAATAGCAACTTCGCAACCATCCAGTAAAGATAGTTTACTTAAATCTTCTAGAGTAATTGAAAATGGAATGCTTAAAATTCAGTGCGGTAATGATTTTATGTGCAAAATTTTAAGAGATAAAAACATAGAAGTTCTTATAAAAAACACTATAAATGATATGTTCGGAATTAATCAAGTGGTTAAATTAGAACATAACAGTGAACTTTCTAAAGAAGATTTCTTTGGTAAAAAAGAAAAAGAAAACGAAATTATAATAAAAGAAATTATTAAAAATATTAATACAGAAAAGAAAGATAGACCTCAAAGTAATAGTCAAAACAATGAAAATAGTACTGGCTATAAAGGAAACAAATTTGGCAGACCAGGTTATAGAAAAGATGAGGCCGCTGATGAAAATACTATAATGGGAAGAAATATAAAAGGTGAGAGCATAGCAATAAATGAGATAGATGAAGCTTCGGGAATTGTCAGCGTCTGTGGAGATATTTTTAAAGTCAAAATAATTGAAACAAAAACTGGCAGAATAATTATTACATTTTATATTACAGATTACTCAAGTTCAATTACAGTGAAATGTTTCCCAAAACCTAAAGATGTAGAAAAGATAATGGACGAAATTAAAGTAGGACTTTTTTGCAAACTTCGAGGAGAAGCAAGTTATGACACCTATGCAAAAGAAGTTGTTGTAATGGCAAGAGATATAGTAAAACTTAAGAAAATAGAGAGAATGGATACTGCAGATGAGAAAAGGGTTGAACTTCATTTGCACACACAAATGAGTGCTATGGATGGTATAACTCCAGTATCTAAACTTGTTGAAAGAGCGGCTAGTTGGGGACATAGTGCAGTAGCAATAACTGATCATGGTGTAGTTCAAGCTTTTCCAGAAGCTATGGATGCAGCTAAAAAGCATAAAATAAAGGTTATATATGGTGTAGAGGGTTACCTAGTAGACGATGGACAACCAATCGTTGTTAATAATCATAATGAAAAGCTGGATGACAGTTTTGTAGTTTTTGATTTAGAAACAACCGGACTTTCCAGTGAAAATGATAGAATTACTGAAATTGGTGCAGTTAAAATTGAAAATGGCAAAATAGTAGATAGATTTAATGAACTTGTAAATCCAGGAAGAGACATACCTTATAAGATTATAGAATTAACTGGAATTACAAATGATATGGTTGTAGGCGTAGCATCTATAGAAGAAATACTTCCTAAGTTTTTAGATTTTGCTAGTGGTAGCGTTGTAGTAGCACATAATGCTGACTTTGATGCTTCTTTTATCAAGAAAAACTGTGAGAGGCTCAATTTAAAGTTTGAAAATGCAATTATGGATACAATTCCTTTAGCTAAATATTTACTTCCAGAGCTTAAAACATTTAAGTTAAATGTAGTAGCTAAGCATTTAGGCATTAACCTTGAAAATCATCATAGAGCTGTAGATGATGCTAAAGCTACTGCGGAAATATTATTACATTGTTTTGGGTTACTTAAAGAAAAAAACATTTTAGATTTAGATACTTTAAATAAAGAATTTCTAGGCGATTTTAATGTAAAGAAAGCAAATACCTATCATGTTATTATTTTGGTGAAGAATCTTGTAGGTCTTAAAAATCTTTATAAGCTTATTTCGTTTTCGAATTTAGAATATTTTCATAGAAGACCTAGGCTTCCTAAAACTTTAATTCAAAAGTATAGAGATGGTCTTATAGTCGGTTCAGCTTGTGAAGCTGGGCAAGTATATAAAGAAGTTCTTCAGGGAAAATCGGAAGAAGAACTTAAGCAAATTGTAGAATTCTATGATTATTTAGAAATTCAACCTCTTCTAAACAATAAATTTATGATTAAAAATGGCACGGTAAAAGATGAAAGTGAATTAATGGATATTAATAGAAAAATATGTTATATAGGAGAAAAAAACAATCTACTCGTAGTTGCTACAGGAGATGTACATTTTTTAGACCCATCAGATGAAGTTTTCAGGAAAATTTTAATGGCTGGTAAAGGTTTTTCAGATACAGATGATCAACCACCACTATATTTTAAAACTACTACTGAAATGTTAAAAGAGTTTTCATATTTAGGTGAAAAAAAATGTAGAGAAGTTGTAATTTATAACCCAAATAAAATTGCTGATTTGATTGAAGTTATAAAACCAATACCAGATGGGACATTTACACCCACAATACCAGGTGCAGAAGATGATATTCGAAAGATGACCTGGAATAAAGTTCATTCTATATATGGAGAAAATTTACCGGAGATAGTTCAAAAAAGATTGGAAAAGGAATTAAACTCTATTATAGGCAATGGATATGCTGTACTTTACTTAATAGCTGAAAAATTAGTAGCAAAATCCCTTTCAGACGGTTATTTAGTGGGTTCGAGAGGTTCAGTTGGATCATCTTTTGCAGCTAATATGTCTAATATAACAGAGGTAAATGGACTTCCGCCTCATTATGTATGCCCAAATTGCAAGAAGAGTGAATTCATAACAGACGGATCTGTTGGTTCAGGCGCCGATTTACCTGATAAAGAATGTCCAAGTTGTGGTACGTTATACGTGAAAGATGGTCATGATATTCCATTTGAAACTTTTTTAGGGTTTGAAGGGGATAAAGAGCCAGATATAGATTTGAATTTCTCAGGTGAGAATCAAGCAGATATACATAGGTATACAGAGGTGTTGTTTGGTAAAGGGCATACTTTTAAAGCGGGAACGATTGGAACCATTGCTGACAAAACTGCTTATGGTTATGTAAAAAAATATTTAGGTGAAAAGGATATTATGGTTCCTCAAGCAGAAATAGAGAGACTTGTACTAGGTTGTACAGGAGTTAAAAGAACATCAGGGCAGCATCCCGGTGGAATAATGGTTGTCCCAAGTGATAATGAAATATATAATTTTTGCCCAGTGCAGCACCCCGCTGACGACCCTAATTCAGATATTATTACTACACATTTTGATTACCATTCTATAAGTGGAAGGTTATTAAAGCTTGATATTCTTGGACATGATGACCCGACAATGCTTAAAATGCTTCAAGATTTAACAGGCCTTGACCCTATAACTATTCCACTCTCAGATTCCAAGGTTATAAGTTTATTTACGTCTCCTGCGGCACTAGGGCTAACAGTTAAAGAACTGGGTTGTGAGGTTGGAAGTTACGGTGTTCCGGAATTTGGTACAAAATTTGTTCGGCAAATGCTTTTAGACACGCAACCTAAATCTTTTTCAGATTTAGTTAGAATTTCTGGACTATCTCATGGTACGGACGTATGGATTAATAATGCACAATATTATATTAAAGAAGGATTTACAACACTTAAAGATTGTATTTCTACAAGAGATGATATTATGGTTTATCTAATGCAGAAAAATCTTGAACCTAAGACTGCTTTTACTATCATGGAGAAAGTACGAAAAGGTAAGGGTCTTACAGAAGATAATGAAGTAGTGATGAGAGAACATGACGTGCCAGATTGGTACATTGGATCATGTAAAAAGATAAAGTACATGTTTCCTAAAGGTCATGCAGTAGCATATGTTATGATGGCGGTTAGAATTGCATATTATAAGGTTTATTACCCTAAGGAGTACTATGCTACTTTCTTTACAATAAGAGCAGATGACTTTGATGCTAATTTGATTGTAAAAGGCGAGGATGCAATAAAAGTAAAAATGGACGAGCTAACAGCCATGGGTAAGGATATTGGAATGAAAGAGAAAGGTCTTCTTACAGCGCTTGAGTTATCTTTTGAAATGTATAAAAGAGGGATAAAGTTATTAAATGTAGATCTTTACAAGTCAGAGGCAGTTATATTTACAATTGAAGCTGATTCAATAAGACCTCCATTAAATGCACTTGAAGGTGTAGGTGAAAATGCTGCTAAAAGCATAGTCTTGCTAAGAATGCAAGGTGAGTTTATTTCAAAAGAAGATTTAAGAATTCGTTGTAAAGTTTCAAAAACAGTTATTGAATCATTAGATAATCATGGATGTTTAAAAGAACTTCCTGAGACAAATCAGCTGTCGTTTTTTTAGGTAAATGCAATTAAACCTTGAATTAGCAAATTTTATATGATAGAATGATATATAGTAGTTACCGTTGGTAATTTTATTGCACGAGAGTAGGCCCGCCTACTCTCTATTTATTGAAACGCAACTCATGGTTGCGTTTTAATTATAATATTATGACTAATTTTGTTAATAATTGTGTAAAATATTTATAAAGGAGGGTGTTAAAATGAGAAATGATACCTTGTTACAAAAACTTAGAAAAATAACTCAGCCAATAGTTGAAAAAAATAATTGTGAATTATATCATTTGGAGTTTGTAAAAGAAGCAGGAGAAAATTACCTGAGGATTTATATAGATAGTTCTAATGGAATATCTTTAGAAGATTGTGAAAAAACAAGTAGAGCAATAAGTGAAATATTAGATGTGGAAGACCCAATAACTGACAGTTATTGTTTGGAAGTATCCTCTCCAGGAATTGAGAGGGTTTTATATGAGGATAATCATTTTAAAAAATACATAGGGCAGAATGTACTAGTTAATTTAAATAGTCTATATGAGGGAAAGAAAAAACTTGAGGGCAATTTATTAGGATTTTCTGATGAGCAAATAGAAATTCAGCATGATGGGAATAATATATCTATTCCAAGAGAAAAAATTTCCGTTGTGAGTTTAAAACCGGTGCTGTAAGGAGGAAGTTAAAATGAATCAGGAATTTATTGAAGCATTGAGAGAAATTGTAGACCAAAAAGGAATCAGTGAGGATTTGCTTTTTGAAACTATTGAAGATGCGTTAGTTGCAGCATATAAGAAGAATTTTGCTACTTTATCTAATAATAGCCAAAATGTAAAAGTGACAATGAATAGAGAAACAGGTGAAATTCATGTTTATGGTCAAAAAACAGTTGTAGAAGAAGTTGTTGAGGATGTTACTGAAATATCATTAGAAGAATCTAAAGAATATAGCCCTAAATATCAAATTGGTGATATTGTTGACATTGAAGTTACTCCAAGGAAATTTGGAAGAATAGCCGCACAATCTGCAAAACAAGTGGTTATTCAAAGAATTAAAGAAGCAGAAAGAAATATAATATACAATGAGTTTATAACTAAAGAATTTGATATTATTACAGGAAGTGTTATAAGAAAAGATAGAGGTAACGTGTTTATAGATTTAGGTAAAATCGAAGCTGTGCTTGGAACTAATGAGCAAATGCCTGGCGAAGAATATAATTTTAATGAAAAACTAAAACTATATATTGTTGAGGTTAAAAATACTACTAAAGGTGCTCAAATAGGAGTATCAAGAACTCACCCAGGTCTTGTAAAACGATTATTTGAACTAGAAGTACCAGAAGTTTTTGGTGGAGTAGTTGAAATAAAAAGTATTTCAAGAGAAGCGGGTTCAAGAACAAAGATTGCAGTATATTCAAATGATGAAAATGTTGATGCTATGGGAGCTTGTGTTGGACCAAAAGGAATTAGAGTCCAAAACATAGTTAATGAATTAAGAAATGAGAAAATTGACATTATTAAGTGGAGTAAGAAGTCTGAGGAGTACATTTCAAATGCATTAAGCCCAGCAAAGGTTTTGAATGTAGTAGTTGAAGAAAATTCTAAATCTGCAAAGGTTATTGTTGAGGATAATCAATTGTCTTTAGCAATTGGAAAAGAAGGACAAAATGTTAGACTAGCCGCAAGACTAACAGGTTGGAAAATTGATATTAAAAGTAGAACTCAGGCCCAATATAACATGGAAGTAACTGAAGATGTTGAAAATAAAATAATTGAAACCATTACTCAGGAGTAGGTGACGATTTATGAAAGTTAAAAAAATACCTCAGCGCATGTGTACAGGGTGTATGGAAATGAAATGTAAGAAAGAATTATTACGAATTGTTCATAGTAAAGAAGGAGAAATTTCTATAGATTTAACAGGTAAAAAGCCAGGTAGAGGCGCATATGTTTGTAAGAGTATAGAATGCTTTGAAAAATCTTACAAGACAAAAAGATTAGAGCGAAATTTAGGTGGAAAAATAAGCGAAGAAATCTATGGTAAACTAAGGGACGAGATAAATCATGAATGAAAAATTTTTTCAATTTTTAGGTTTAACTAAAAAGGCAGGAAAACTTATAGAAGGTTATAATCAATGTGAAGATGCGTTATCACATGGGAGAGGAACCCTCATAATATTGTCCGAGGAAAGTTCTATAAATACTAAAGACAAATTTAAAAGATTAGCAAGTAAGAATGTTATACCTCTTGTAGAAGGGGTATCCAATGAGACTTTAGGTAAGTGCTTAGGCAGAGCGGAAATCAATGTTTTGTGCGTAAGTGATAAAAGAATGAGTAATAAGTTATTAAGTTTATGGAATGAAAATAATGAAAATAATGAAAATAATGAAAACAATGAATAAATTAAATTTCGGGGGTGAATGATTTGGCAAAAG
>Ga0209125_1001783_pt1 | contig 18584 bp, 19 predicted proteins | sample BarGraIncub1131A_FD_184503 | JGI IMG/M metagenome (GOLD analysis project Ga0209125, IMG submission 184503) | Arctic peat soil microbial communities from Barrow, Alaska - Barrow Graham LP Incubations 11-31A (SPAdes) (version 2) | ecosystem: Environmental > Terrestrial > Soil > Wetlands > Peat...
CGGACCGGATCCTTGAACCCGGCTAGGGAGATCTTCGCCATTCCCATCGCTCCTCTTGAACCACATCGGGGGTCACGACATGCTCCGACGGGTGCCGAGCGGCCCCTCCCGCCGTGGTGCCAACCTTAGGTGAACACTCCCACGCACGCAAGCAAGCGCGAGCGGATGCGCGATACACCTGATTGTGTTCGTTCGGCGTCAGGAGCGCGAATCCTGCACCGTGGCCGTCTCACGCGTCAGGACGGAGCGTGCCCCGACCATGGCCAAGGCGGCGATCGACATCAGTACCGCGCTCAAGACGAATGGCGCCGTGGGCGAGACCACATCCCACAGGAGCCCGGCCGCAATGCTCGCAGGGAGGGCCGCCAACCCGATCGCGAAGGTGTAAGCGCCGATCGCGGTGGCTCGTAGTTCGCGCGGCACAAGGTCGATGACATAAGCGCGGGTCATACCCTCTGTGGCCGCATACGGCGCCCCGTAAAGGGCGAACAGCAACCAGATCGACGTCGGGTGCACCGCCAGTGCGAATCCGGTGTAGACGAGCGCGTAGCCCGCGAATCCGAACATGACGAGCCGGCGCCTGCCGAAGCGGTCGGACAGCCGTCCGAACGGCGTGGCCAAAGTGGCGCCCACGACGTTGAACAGGAAGTACATAAGCGGGATCAGCGCCGCCGGGGTCCCCACGTTCTGAGCTCGCAGGACCAGCATCGCATCGGAGGAGTTCCCCAGGGCGAACACGACACTGAGCGCCGTGAACACCGAGAAGGGCACGCCGAGCTGCCTGAAGGGCAGGAGCGGGAGGCGAGGCCGGTCGCGATGGTCCTCTATCGGCGCCCTCGCCTCTCGCACGGCGATGAGGACCAGTACGACCGCGAGCGACCCGGGGATCGCCGAGAGCCAGAACACCAACCGGTATCCGTCGGGCACGAGCGTGAGGATCGCCCACGCGGTCAACGGACCGATGGCGGCGCCGGCCGTGTCCAGCGCCCGGTGGAACCCGAAGTCACGACCACGTCGCTCCGCGGTGCCGGAGTCCGCGATGAGGGCATCGCGCGGCGCGGTCCGCACGCCTTTGCCGAAGCGGTCCGCGACCCTCAACGCGAGCACCGCGGGCCACCCCGGGACCAGCGCGAGCAGCGGTTTGACGACGTTCGACAGCGAATACCCCAGCGCCACGAGCGGCCGGCGGCGGCGCATCCGATCGGAGAGGCGGCCGGAGAAGACCTTGACGAGCGAGGCGGTCGCTTCGGCGAGTGACTCGATGAGCCCGATGGCGCTGACGGGAGCGTGCAACACGTTGGCGAGGAACAGCGGGAGCACGGGGTAGACCATCTCGGACGAGGCATCGGTCAGCAGACTGACGAGGCCGAGCACGACCACGTTGCGCGGGACCCGGCCGACGGGCGCAGGATCGGCAGCGCCGGGCCCAGGGATGGGAGGAGCGGATCCCACGTCAGACATGAACACCAGCCACCCCCTCGGAGCCTGTATCCGCCACTGCGATGGTATCACCGGGCCGACCCTCTTCTGTCCGGCGGGGTTGGCGAATTGATACCCCATGGGGTATTATTCGTGTCGTATCTCAGTTGCCTGCCGCCGAAACGAAGAGGACACTATGAGCGTTGCATCCATCAACCCGAACCACTGTGATCGTGCGCCCGGATGTCCCGCGCGCCGCGTCTGCCCACAAGGTGCGATCAGCCGCATGAGCGCGGGAGAGCCTTGGACGGTCGACCCCGACCGCTGCACCGGCTGCGGAGTATGCCTCCGCGTGTGCCCGACCGGCGCGGTCTCGATATCCGAACTCGAGAGGTGATCTGAAGATGATCAAGGTCCAGGTTATCGACTTCCCGGCGGAGACGAGTTGCACCAGCGGCGGTTGAGGTCCGTCCTGGTCTCCAGAGGAGATCACGGCACTCATCGGCGAGGAGATGCAACGGAGGTTCGCGGATGCGGCAAGCATCGAATATGTCGATACCGACGACGACGCCCAGCGCGAGACTCACGAGCAGATCATCGCGACGATCCGCGACCGCGGGCTGATCTACCCGGTGACCGTCATCGATGGCGCACCGGTCTACGACGGAGCGGTCTCCTACCCCGGGATCCTGCGCGCCATTGAAACCAGGTTGGCAGAGACCGCGTGAACGTCTCCACGGCCACCGTCTCGATCCAGCGCTGCGAGCTCTACGGCGAGCGCGAGGTCGCCGAGGCCCTCGAACGGCTCCTCGAGCCGCTCGGTGGCATCGGTGCGTTCGTCAAGCCGGGGCAGAGCGTCTTTCTCAAGGTCAACCTGCTGATGAAGGCGGAGCCCGACCGAGCGGTCACCACCCACCCCGCCCTGGTGCGTGCGGTCGTGCGTGCCGTGAAGGCGGCAGGCGCTCGAGACATCGCCATCGGCGACAGTCCGGGAGGACGTATCAACGCTTCGGCGGCCCGGGCGCTGTTCGAGACGAGCGGCATGAGCGCCGTCGCGCGCGAAGAAGGCGTGCGCGTCTCGCTGCTCGATGACGCCATCGTCCGCGTGCCCTCCCCGAACGGCGTGCTGTATCAGTCGTTCAACCTGGGCCGGGAGGCGGTCGAGGCGGACGTGCTCATCGACCTGCCGCGAATGAAGACCCACGGTTTCATGATGTTCACCGGCGCCGTGAAGAACCTCTTCGGGTGCATCCCGGGCCTGGAGAAGGCGCAGTTCCACGTGAAGGTTCCCGACCGCGAGGACTTCGCGGGCATGCTCGTCGATCTGCTCGGCGCCTGCGACCCGGAGCTGTCGATCATGGACGCCGTGGTGGCCATGCAGGGCGACGGACCGTCCGGCGGGACCCCGCGCCGGGTGGGAGCGCTTCTGGCATCCAGCGACGCCGTGGCGCTCGATGTGGTGGCGTCCTCGATCGCACGGTTCGACCCGATGGACGTCTACACGAACGCGGTCGCTCACCGGCGAGGGCTCGGGCCGCGGACCGCGGACGAGGTCCACATCGTCGGCACGCCATGGCGCGAACTCGTGCCTCTGACCTTCGAACATCCGGCACGTGACATCACGGCCAAGATGCCCGCCGGTCTCGGCAAGTGGGCACGAAGGCATGCGGCATCGATGCCCCATCTCGAGAACAGCGGCGCATGCACGACGTGCCGGACCTGTGAGAAGAACTGTCCCGTATCGGCGATCACCATGGTGAAGCGTCGGCCGTCGTTCGACTTGGACAAGTGCATCCGCTGTTACTGCTGCCAGGAGCTGTGCCCCGAGCAGGCGATCGGGCTGAAGACGCCGTGGTTCGTGCGCGCGCTGGTGCGACGCGGCGGTTCGAAGCTGAGCTAGAGTGCCGGTGGCGTCAGACGGCCGCGACGCCGTCGACCTCACCCTCGGGTGATCCCCACTCCGCCATGACGACGCCGCCCAACACCACCGCCGCGCCCAGGAGCTGCAGAGGGCTCAACCGCTCGAGCGGGAAGGCCAGCGCAGCGAAGGCCACGGTGAACGGCAACTCGAGCGTAGACACGACCGCGGCCTGGGCCGCTCCCATGCGCGCGATCCCCCCAAGGTAGAGCATGACGGCCGTGAAGGTCGGGACCGCGACCATCAACGCCACCGAACCCCATGCGGACGCATCCCACCGCGCCACGCTGCTCAATGTGCCGTTGGCGGCGGAGACGACTGCGAGTGCGATCGCCGAGAAAGCGAACGTATACGCCATGATCGTCAGTCGCGAGGTCCGTCCCAGCGAGTAGTAGGAAAGCACGTTGAAGACCGCATACCCCAAAGCCGCACCCATGCCGAGAGCGAACCCCCGGGGCGTGACCGCCGACCCGGAGGTGAACACCTCCGCCACGAGCGCACAGCCCGCGAACGTGAGGAGCACGGCGGCGGCGCGGCGGAGCGGGAAGCGCTCGCGGAGGAAGAGCCATCCGATGACCGATACCAGCGCCGGGTACGTGTAGAGCAGGACGGTGGTGACCGAGGCTCCGATCTCGCGCACCGCGTACGAGTAGCACAGCGACGCCGCGCCATACCCCGTTAGCGACAGGCCCAGGAAGCGCACCAGGTCGGCGCGCGTCACCCTGAGGGCGGCGGGGTCGCGGACCGTCTGGGATACCGCCATGACGACCGCAGCCAAAGCGAATCGCACGGCCAGCAGCGACATCGGCTCGGCACCGTGAGCGAACGCCCATTTCGTGAGGATCCCCAGGGTGGCGAAACACGCTGCCGATGAGACGACTGCGGCGACTGCGATCTTACGGGACACGGCACCTCCGGGTTCGTTGACTTGCGCGGACAGACGTTCGCACTTCACGCACGCGCCCGTCAAACGCGGTGCTAGACTCCAGCGCATGAACACTCTCCTACGGCGTGCTGCCGCGTCCCCGCACATCCGCTGGTCACTCGTCGCCCTCTGGGCCGGCGTCATCTTCGTGGGAAGCTCGGTCCCTGGCTCGAGCATCCCGGGAGGCTACAGCCTCTACGGCCATCTCGGCGAGTACTTCGTCCTAGGCGCCTTGACGGCGCTGGCCGTCGGCGGCAAAAGGTCCACAGCCGTGGCGATCGCCCTTCTGCTCTGCGCGCTCTACGCCGCGAGCGATGAGTTCCACCAGGCCTTCGTGCCGATGAGGGTACCCGATCCGCTCGACTGGCTGGCGGACGTCACGGGCGCCACCGTTGGCGCGATCTCCCTCGCACTGTGGGCGGCACGTCGACCACCTCGAGTGGGCGATGACCGTCAGTGAGAACCGCTCGGAGGCGGTGGCGTCAAGCCCAACTGCCGTAGCTTGATGCGGAAGTCGTGCTGGTTCGCCGAGGTCGCGACGGCGTCCTCGATGCTGATGCGCCCGTCCTGATACAACCGCAGCAACGACTGGTCGAAGGTCTGCATGCCGTAGTAGTCGCCTTCACCCATGGCTTCCCGGATCTTGTAGGTCTGCTCCGGGTCCAAGACATACTCGCGGACCGTCCCGGTCATGACCAGCACCTCGACAGCCGGCACAAGGCCTCCGCCGATAGCGGGGATAAGGCGCATCGAGACGATCCCGCGGAGCGTGGCCGCCAACATCAGTCGCGCCTGGAGCTGCTGATGCGGCGGGAAGAAGTCGATGATCCGGTTGACCGTCTCGGTCGCGTCGATGGTGTGCAGCGTCGACAGGACAAGGTTCCCTATCTCCGCAGCGGTGAGCGCCGCTGACACCGTCGCGTGATCGCGCATCTCCCCGATGAACACGATGTCCGGGTCCTGCCGGACGACGTGGCGCAGCGCATCGGCGTAGCTGTCGGTGTCGATCCCGATCTCGCGCTGGTCGATCACGCAGCCGATGTCCTCATGCAACACCTCGATCGGGTCCTCGATGGTCACGATGTGACCCTGGCGGCTCCGGTTGATGTAGTCGATCATCGCCGCGAGCGTTGTCGTCTTCCCCGACCCCGCGGTGCCCGTCACGAGCACGAGCCCACGAGGCTCGTTCGCCAGCTCCTCGATGATCGGGGGAAGACCGAGCTCGACGAAACTGTGGCGGTCGGTGGATACGCGCCGCGCGGCTATCGAGACCGCACCCGACTGCCGGTAGATGTTGATGCGGAAGCGGCCGACCCCGGCCAGCGAGTAGGCCATGTCGATGTCGCTACCGGCATCGAACGTCGTCCGGTGGCGCGGCTCGAGGATCTCCCGGGCCAGGGTCTCTGTCGAAGCGGCATCGAGCGCGGGCATCTCGCGCAGGATCGTCAGCGCACCGTCGATGCGGACCGCCGGCGACGTGCCCGCCTTCAGGTGCAGGTCCGAGCAACCACGAACCGCCATCATCTCGAGCAATTCGTCGATCAGGGCCATTTCGCTCCTCGTCCCCTTCGCTCGATGCGCATCGCCGGCGCGAACGCCCGCCGGCGCTCGTCCATGGTACCGCGACGCGACCGCGAGACGGTACCGATCAGGCGTCGCGCAAGGCAGGCATCAGGAAGCCGAACACGCCGATCAGCACGACGTAGATCCCGACGACCGCGATCATCGGGGCGACACCGTAGATCTGAGCGGCGACACCCGCGCCCGCAAGCCCGACGACCGAGGCGATCCGGGTGACGGTCATGCGTACCGCGAAGACCCTGCCCCGCGTCTCGTCCTCGGTGTGTGTCTGGACCATCGTGAGCATCGGGATACCGAAGAACTCGTTCGCGACACCCAGAGCGAAGAGTATGACCGCTGCCACGCCGATCCCCTTCACGAAGTAGAGCGGCAGCATCAGCATCCCGAAGGCGACGATGCCCCACAGGTACTTGAGCCCCGGACGGCGCGAGCCGCCCATCCCGATGGCGATGCTCCCCACCAGGAGCCCTGCGGTGGTCGAGAGGTCGACCACCGCTACGCGCAGCGCGGGGGCCATCCCGGAGCCCTCGAAGACCTGTAGTGCCAGAAGCATGCTCAGCGTGATCGCCGCCCCGGCTGCGATGGCGATGGCGCTGTATGTCAAGAGCAGGCCGCGCAAGACGGCATCGTTCCTGATCCGATCGATACCGAAACGCAGGTCGTGCCACACGACGTCGAAGCCCATGCGCGCGAGCGGCCGCCGAACGGCCCGATGCCGTACCGCAACGACGAACACAGCCGAGATCAGGAAGGTGGCGCCATCGATGAAGAACGCATACGACGGGCCGACGCCCGCGACGAGCGCACCCGCGAAACCGATGCCCAGCAGCTCGGCGATGGAGCTCGTCGTCATGTCGAGAGAGTTGGCCGCCATCAATTCGTCGCGCTCGACCACAGAGGGCACCAGGGCCATCCGGGACGGCTCGAACAGCAGCGAAACGGTCGCACTCGCGAACGCGAGCGCGTACACCGCCCACATCCCGAGGGGGGCGGCGAACGGGATGGCGAGCACCATGCACGCGCGGACGATGTCCGCGGCGATCATGGTCCGCCTGCGGTCCCAGCGGTCGACGAGCGGCCCGGAGACCAAACCGAAAAGGGCGGCAGGCAGGAACGTGATCGCGAAGACCAGCCCCATCTGCACGGCCGACCTGGTCACCTGGTAGACCATGATGCTCAGGGCGACCTGATTGATCTTGTCCCCGACGATGGAGACCGTCTGCGCTATCCACAGCAGGCGAAAATCGCTGCGTCGCAGCGGTGCAAGGACCCCCCCGGTCGTCATCGGCACGATCTCACTCCCCCGAACCCCGCGGACACTCCGCCGGGCTGCTTCGCTCTACGGACGACAGGCCCCCGCGAAGCCCCTGCCGTCGATCGGATCGATGCTCACGACGTCCCCGGTATGGGGAGAATGCACCATCTTGCCACCGCCGATGTACATCCCGACGTGATGGATCGGACTCCCGAAGAACACGAGGTCGCCCGGCTGGAGATTGTCACGACTGACACGCTCGCCCGAGCTGATCTGCGAACGCGACGAGTGCGGAAGGCTGACGCCGACCTGCGCGTACACGAACATCATGAGCCCCGAGCAATCGAAGGTGCGCGGACCCGAGGCGGCCCATACGTAGCGGCTTCCCAGGTAGCGCAGTGCGATACCCACCACCCCGCTGCGAGGTGACCGCGTAGGGTTGCCCCAGTCCCAGCCGGTGCCTCCGCCCCCGCCCCCGTGCGTTGCAGCGTCGGCGGCACGTCGTGCGCGATCAGCGGCCGTCAGCGCGGCGATGTCCGCCTCCACCCCGACGAGCAGCGCCTTGGCCTGCGCCTCGTCCTGGAGGATGGACGACCGACGGTTGTCCATGACGCCGTAGACCTTCTTGGCCCCGGACTCTGCGATCTTTAGCTCCGCTTGAGCGACGAGCGCCTCGGCGCGAAGCGTCTTGAGTTCGGCGACCGAGGCCGCCTCCTCCTTGTTCATCTGGTTGAGGAGGTCCCACGTGGTCGCGAAGTCATCGAAACTCGCGGCTCCGAGAAGGACGTCGAGCAATCCCAGCGGACCGGAGCGGTACATGCTGTCCGCCCGGGTGTTGAGCGAGGTCTGCAAGATATCGGTCTTGGTCTTGTTGCGAGCCAGCCGGCCGTTGATCGTAAGCACCTGACCATGCAGCCGATCGTATTCGATCTTGGCCTGGTTCCAGTCCTCGGTGGCGATCTCGGCTTTGACCTCCAGCGCATCGAGCTGCGCCTGGATAGCGATGGCCTTGGTGCGCTTGTCGCTCACCGGGGATGCGAAGGCCGACACGGGCGCCGGGGCCACTGACAGGGTCAGGGCGAGTGCCAGGGCGGCGGAGATGAGCCGTACGATTCGTCCCATGGTCGCCCCCCGTCCCGTTCGGAGTCGAATGATCGGCAAAAACCCGGCTACTGTAGCACGGTGCGGGCGGATGCCGCGAGTCCCAGACACACTCCGTCGAGCAGCGAGACCGCAAGAGCCTGCAGCGAATGCTCGTCGGTGGAGGGCCGTTCCACGAGCACGAGGATGCGAGCGTCCGCCCGATCCACCGAAGCGACAGCGACCGCGAGCCGACGCGACAGAGTCTCGCCGCCTTCGCGCGCGACGACCGTCCGGAGCCCGGCACCGGCCGGCTCATCGGTGAGTTCTATCACCAGGCCCGCGGGCGCTCCCGGCACTGCGAAGAGGGAGCTTACTCGCGCGCGGGGCTCACTCGCTCGTGCGAGGTTCACGATCCGTTCCGTGAGATCGACCGTCACCTCGTGTGAGACGAACACGATGTCCGCTTCGGCCAACACGGCCGCGCTCCTCGCCGGTGCTGCACGGAGCTCTACCGGCGGTCCCGTGAGCTTGACGCTCCACACGTGTCGCAGGCCCTCGAGGGCACGCACTGTATCCGGCCCGACTATCCCGTCGGCGCCAAGGCCCGTGTTCGACTGGAAATCACGCAGCGCACCCTCGGTGAACGTCCCGAAGATGGCGTCCGCCTGTCCGCACGCGAACCCCAGCGCATTGAGAGCCGTCTGGAGCAGGCGGACGTCGGCCCCGTGAAGATACGGATAGCGTAGGTAGAGCAGGCGATCACCCAGTGAGAACGTCGCATCCACGAGCGCAGCCCACGTGTGCGCCCCGACCTCTCCGTCTTCAGGAAGGCTCAGGTCGCGCTGGAACGCCCGGACGGCAGCGCATGTCGCGCCGAGGAACACGCCGTCCACACCGGTCGGGCCGAGATCGACACCGAGCGAGATGAGGCGCTTCTGAACGTCTTCGACCGCGGCGCCGCGGTCGCCCTCACGGATGGGTTTCACGGGTACCTCTCGCTGACGCCGCTTCGGCCGCCTGTCGGATCAGCGGTGACCGTAGCGGTCGCGGAATCTGGCCAGGTTGTTTTGCGCGAGCTGGCTGTGCGCTCCCGAAGCGCGCAGGAATCGCTGCACATCCAGCTCCACCACGGGGTCCCGTTCATAGCGGTACCGGTCCCCGTCAGCCTTGAGCACATGACCCGAAGCCAGGCAGGATAGTATCACGGCGACCGAGGAGTCCGAGCGCTTGAGGCCGTTCCAGACCGCTGAGGCGTGGACCCACTCACCCGCATGGGCCGACATGAGTTCGAGCACCTCGCGCACGCAGTTCTCGGTCGCGCGGTCGCTCGGCAATCCCATCAGCGCTGCATTGAGACTCACTGCCCGCTCCCGTTCCACTCGATGCGTCCGTGCCTTGGACCCGTGAACGACTTCGGTCGAACGCCGGAAGGACCTTATTCCTTGACCGGTGGTGCAAATACGGTGCCGAGAGGCGCGCTCCTACCCAGAATTGCACACAGCGTTCTTACCCCCGCGCTTCGCATCGTACATCGCCTGATCGGCCGCCACGATGAGTGCGGCGCCGGTACGCGCGTGCTTGGGGTAGGTGGCGACCCCGACGGAGATGGTCTTGTGCACGTCGTCGACGATCCCGAAGCCTTCAAAAGACAACCGCTCGACCCCGGCGCGGATACGCTCAGCGACCGACAGCGCGCCCTCGAGGTCAGTCTCGGGCAGGACGATCACGAACTCCTCGCCACCGTATCGCGCGGCGATATCGATCTCACGCAACATACCGGTGATCGTCAGGGAGACGGCCTGCAGCACGCGATCGCCGTGCGGATGGCCATAGGTGTCGTTGAAAGACTTGAAATCGTCGATGTCGAGCATGATGAGCGACAGGACATGCCCGAACCGCTGCGCGCGGCCGATCTCCTCCTCGAGGTGCTGCATGAAGTAGCCGTGGTTGTAGAGCTCGGTCAGCCGATCGGTGACCGATAGGCGCTCGAGCTCCTCGTGCAACAACGCATTCTGGAGCGCGAGCGAGCTCTGATTCCCGATCACCTGCAGCCGCTCCATCTCGGCGGTCGTGAATTCCCGCGGATTCGCCGAACCGATCACCAGCACGCCGACGACCCGCTCGCCGCTGCGGAGCGAGACCGCGGCGTGGGACGCCAGATCCGTCGAATCGTTCGACCAGGCGGAGGAGCCCGGGACCGCTGCGGCGTCCGGTTCGACCGCGACGCCATCGCGATAGGCGCGCCCCAGGATCGTCGTGTCGACGGGCACGACTTCGGCGAAGTACTGCGAGGGGCGGCCCTGAGCGGCCGCGTAACGCAGCTCCCAACGCTCGGTATCGAGCAGGTACACGCACGAGATCTCGGCGCCGAGGATGCCGTTGGCGCCATCCACGACGAGAGAGGTCACATCGTCGACCGTGGTGAACGAAGTGAGGGCCTTGAAGAACTCGTGGGTGAAGAATATCTCGGAAAGGCGTCGCTCGAGCTCCTCGTTGGCCTGCTCCAGAGCCACGGTCCCCGCCTGGAGCATGTGCTCGTGACCGCTGATCTTGTCGTAGGCGACCTTGAGCTCCGCGAGCAGACGCTCCTGCTCCTCGCCGCGCTTCTTGGCCATCAGCAGGTCACGGATGAGCTCGGCGCCTTTTGCGCCGACGATCTCCACCGCTGCGGGGCGATACGCGACGAGACGCGCATGCATCGCCGGATCGTCCGTGAGGTCGAGGATGACGTCGAGGTCGGTAGCGGATGCAAGGTCCGCCAGGTCCGTCGAGGTCGGGATACCGAGCTCTCGGGCAGCGACCGTTCCGGCCGCACCGCTTCTGGGCTCGGCCACCGCGACGATCTCGATACTCTCGACCTCCGTCAGAAGACGCAGCATCGAGGCAGCACGAAGATCACCACCGGCGATCGCCACCTTCAGCGGTCGGTCCCGCTCATCACCGTCTCCGAGCTTGGCGGGGCGGCTCGTATCACGCGACATCGGCGGACCTCCGTGGCATGTCAGATCTCGTGGATGCCGTAGACATAACTGCGTACGGTCAGGATACCTGTGCCCGGCGCCAATCCGATAGTACGGGCATGAGAACCGCCCGTGTCCGCCGCGACGACGGGAACCCCGGCGCGTTCGAGCTGGTTGCGGACGGCGGCCTCGTTGCGCTCACCGATCGTATCGATCCCGGACTCACCGCGGAACATCGATGCACCGCCCGCGAGCTTGGCGACTATCCTCCGCGGGCCCGCGCCCTGATCGATCATCCGCTCGACGAGGTCGGGAACGGCCAGATCGGCGAACCGGTGCCTGGCGCCCTTGAAGTCGGTGCCCGGCGCCGCGGGCAGCATCACATGCGCCATCCCGGCGATCTTCAGGCGGGGGTCCCACAGCGCGATACCGATGCACGATCCGAGTGCCTGAGTGATCAGCACCTGCGGCTCGCGTCCGCACGCGATCTCACCGACGCCCACCACGACATGCAGCGGGTCATCCAGAGGTTGGAGATCGCGCAGGGCTTCGGTCAGGGTCATGCGACGCCCAAGCGCCCGAGCAGGATCCCGAGTCCCGCGGGGTCGGGCAGGAAGAACAGGAACGCGTCGACGGAAGTGTCGGAATCGCAGAACCGTGTCTTGAGCAGCAGCGCGACATCCGCTCGCATCGCGGCATCGGAGGTGACCGCCTGCATGATCGCTCCCGCCATGTCGAGGGTCGACGAGGCCCGGGCCGGCAGGATGCTGATGTCGGCAAGCCGGCCGACAGCGGCGACATAGGCGGACATCAGGATGGACGCGACGTGCGAGACCACAGCCTCCTCGTCGGCGCTGAACGATCGCGCGGAGCCGATGGGCCGCGCGTGCATGAGATCGACGAGCGCCAGTGCGGAAGCGCGCTCGGCCATGAACAACATGCTGCCTCCGAGGTCGCCGAGGAGGCGGACATGCACACCGACCACGAGCGATTCGGGGCCGCCGAACAGATCCGGCACCTCGCCCACCCGCAGGACCTCAAGTGTGGGAACGTCGATCGAAACCGGGTGTCCGACAAGCTGCGACAAGGCGGTCGCCGCATGCCCCGCGCCGATGCTCCCCGTCTCGCGGAGCGCGTCCATCTGGATCTCAGTGAGCATGTCGAATCTCATCGAGCACCATCTCCCATCGCGAACAGTGCGCGCGGGTCGAGGATGAGTGCGACGCTCCCGTCGCCCAGTACCGTGGCACCGCTCAACCCGGATACCCCGGCGAAGATACCCGACAGGGGTTTGATGACGATCTCCTGGCGGCCGACGAGTCCGTCGACCCCGATGGCCCGCGCCGCGTCACCCCACTCGAGCAGCACGATGTTGCGGCTGCGCAGAGGAGACCGGGAGGCTTCGTCGAGTCCGACGACGGCGTCGAGAGTATCGAGGGGCACGACTCGACCATCGCGCAGCGTGAGAACCGGGTGCAGGTCGACCGTGCCCACGGGAAGGTCGTCGTAGGCGAGCACCTCGGTCACCGCGCCGAGCGGGATCGCGTAGGTGTGACCGGAGCTGTGGACGAGCAGCGCCTGGATGATCGCGAGCGTCAGCGGCAGCGACAACACGAACTCGGTGCCGCGACCCGGACGGGAGCGGATGGCCAGGCCGCCGCCGAGCTGCTCGACCTTCGCGCGAACGACGTCCATCCCCACTCCGCGGCCCGACACCTTCGTCGCGTGCTCCGCAGTCGAGAACCCGGGCGTACAGGTGAAGAGAAGGATATCGTCGTCGGTCATGCCCACACGCTCGCCCGGTTCGGCGAGGCCCCGGGCGACCGCCGTCTGCCAGATGCGCTCGACGTCCATCCCCTTGCCGTCGTCGGCAACGGAGACCAGTACCCTGTCGCGCTCTCTGGCCGCGGTCAGGCGCACCAATCCGCGCTCGGGCTTACCGGCGGCGACGCGATCGACCGCCGTCTCGAGTCCGTGATCGATCGAGTTGCGCAACAGGTGGACGAGCGGTTCGACGATCTCGTCCAAGACGGTCCGGTCGAGCTCGATGTCCACGCCGTCCAACTCGAACGACACGTCCTTGCCCAGGTCGCGTGCCAGGTCCCGCACCATCCGCGGGAAGCGGTTGAACGTGTTGCCGACGGGCACCATGCGCGTCTGCATCACCTCACGCTGCAGCTCCGAGGAGATGCGGTGCACCTCGGCGGCGGCCTCCGTCAGATCGTGATCGTCGATGCGCTCCGTGATGTTCTCGAGACGCGAACGCGCGATGACGAGTTCCCCGACGATGTCGACCATCGTGTCGAGGTGGTTCAAGGCGATACGTACGGTCTGCGTGTCCACGAGCTTCGGGACCGCTTTCGCGGCGCGTCCGAAGGCGGCGTCCCGATCCGGCTCGGGGACGACGGTCTCCGAGGCCGGAGCATCGGGGACCGCGATGTCCATTGCGCCCGACGTGGCGTCACCCCCGGGTTCGACGACGCGAGCCGACTCCACTTCGGTGATCGCGCATACCGCGTCGACCAACTTCTGCCCAAGGCGATCGGTCCTGATCGATACGGTGAAGGTCCGGTCGAACTCGCCTTCATCGATCTCGGATTCGGAAGGTACGGTCCCGACCACCTCGCCGAGCTGCCTCAGCCGCTTGATGACCATGTAGGCACGCACCGGAGCGAGCTGGCACGCCGCCTCGATCGTCACGAACAGAGTGACGATGCCCTCCCCCGCAGCAGCAGCCGCAGTCGGGCCGGAGGCGGGTGACGTCGCGAGTGCGGCTGCGCCACCGTGTGCGCTCTCCGTGTGCTCGCGAAGTTCCTGGACCATCAGCTCGGGATCGATCTCGCAACCGCCGGAAGACTCGTCGTTGATGAGGTCGCGAAGCGTGTCGGTGGCGCGCAGCACCAGATCGATAAGATCGCCCGTAACCGGCTGCTCACGCTTGCGCACCGTGTCCATGAGGCTCTCCATGGTGTGCGTAAGACTGGCAGTCCGCTCATACCCCATCGTTCCGGACATGCCCTTGAGGCTGTGAGCGGCGCGGAACACCGCTTCGACGGGCTCGAGGTCCTCGGGGTCCGACTCGAGCGTGAGCAGGGCGTCTACGACGCCCTGAAGGTATTCAGTACTCTCCGACAGGAACACCTGCCGGTAGGCGCCCATATCCAGTTCGTCACTCACGCGGTCACCCCGCTTCTCAGGGCCCGCCGTATCTCGACGGCCACCCGTTCGATAGGAGCCACGCACTGGGCGGCTCCTATCTTGACCGCCGAACCGGGCATTCCCCACACTACCGACGTTTCCTCGTCCTGTGCGATCGTCTGCCCGCCGGCCTCACGGACAGAGAGCAACCCGACCGCAGCGTCAGAGCCCATGCCCGTCAGGACCACTCCGATGGTCCGGTTCCCGTAGCACTCGGCCGCACTCTCAAGCAGCGGGTCGGCGGACGGGATCAGACCGTGGATCGAGGGGCCCTTGACGAGTTCGATCCTCGTCGGAGCGCCGGGCGCCCCGACGATGCGCATGTGCCTGCCGTGGGGCGCGACATAGCCCCGTCCGGCGAGGACCCGCATGTTGTCCTGCGCCTCCACCACCAGGAAGCCGGCGACCTTCGTCAATCGGGCCGCGAGCGACGCGGCGAATCCCGCGGGAAGATGCTGCACCACGAGGAACGCCGCCGATTCGTCCGTTGTCAGGCCGGCGAAGACCCGGTCGAGCGCCAGCGGCCCCCCGGTCGAGGCGGCGATGCACACCAACCGCTCGGGGTCGCCCCCTGCAACGCTCTCGCGGGCGGGAACGGCGGCGGGAGGCGATGCCGTCCGCACGCGCTTGTCTGGAGATGCCGCGTGGGCCGCCCTGACGGCGCGTACCAGCTCGAGCGTCAAGCGGTCGATCGAACTGGCGAGGCCTTCGCGGGGCTTGACGATGAAGTCGATCGCGCCCGCTTCGAGCGCCTGATACGTGGTTTCCGGATCATCGACCGAAGTCAGCATGACCACCCGGGCATCAGAATCGCGCACGATCAGCCGCAGCGCCTCCATGCCGTCCATCTCGGGCATCTGGATGTCCAGCGTGACGACGTCGGGCTTGAGTGACTTGACCGCTTCGATGGCCTCCACGCCGTTGCGGGCGACACCGACCACCTCGATACGCGAAGCGTCACCCAGGACGTGCGTGATTATCTGGCGCACCAACGCCGAATCGTCCACGACGAGGACGCGGATCGCTGCCATGGCTGTCGTCCCGCCGCTCAGCGCGCGTCGGCGGCGAGGCACTTCTTGACGGTCTCGAGCACCTTGGTCGGCTGGAACGGCTTGACAAGGAAGTCCATCGCGCCGGACTCAAGGGCCTCGACGATCATCGCCTGCTGTCCCATGGCGCTCACCATGAGCACGCGGGCCTCGGGGTTCTTCGCCCGGATCGCCTTGAGCGTATCGATACCGTTCATCACGGGCATCGTGATGTCGAGCGTGACCAGATCGGGAGCGACGCTGTCGTACTTCTCCACAGCGTCCTGGCCGTTGACGGCCTCCTCGATGCGGTACCCCTCCTTGGAGAGGATGTCGCGGATCATCATGCGCATGAATGCCGCATCGTCCACGACGAGGATCGTGCTCGACATCTAAGCGTCCTCCTCCGGCGTGTCGGTAGTTCCCAAGTCGTACTCCGCGCGCGGCAACACGCGCTCGAGGTCGAGCAGGATGATCAGACGACCGTCCAGATGGACGACCGCCTCGAAGGCCTCGACCATCTCACGCGGCAGCGCCGCCTCGGGAGCCGCCATCATCTGTTCGGGCGTGAACGCGGCGACCTCGCTCGCGGCGTCCACCGCGAGCCCCACGGCGCCGGCTGATGTCTCGGTGACGATGATGCGGGCGCCCGGCGAGGGATCGAAAGGTGTGCCGAAGAGCCTCTTGCCCAAGTCGACTACGGGCACGACGCGACCGCGCAGGTCGATCACACCCTGCACTGAGGCGGGGGCGCGTGGGACGGGGGTGACGGTCTCGTATCGGATGATGCTGCTGACACAGCCGATCGGAAGTCCGTACTCCTCGGACCCTACATGGAAGAGCACATACTGTCGGCCGTGATCGTTCACGCCTCATCGCCCTCGAGCCGCAGCTGCCGGACGGATTCCTCCAGGCGGTGCGACATGTCGGCGAGGTCCTGGGCGGAAGAGGAGATCTCCTCCATGCATGCGGTCTGCTCCTCGGCCGCGGCCGCTGTCTCTTCGACCGCGGCCGCGTTCTCTTCGACGACGGCGGCGATGTCGTGCATCGCGCGATCGACGGCACCGGTGCGCTCACGCTGCTCGGTCATGGCCTGAGCGATGCGGTCTGCGAGCTCGGCTGTGCGCTGGACGGCCTCATCGATCTCGCACAGGGCCGTACCCGAGCGGGCGACCACCTCGGTCCCCATCGCCATCTCCCGCTGGCCGATCTCCATGTAGCGAACGGCCTTGTTGGTCTCGTACTGCACTTCCTTGACCAACTCACCGATCTGCTCCGCAGCCTTGCCGGAGCCTTCCGCGAGCTTGCGGACTTCCTCGGCGACGACGGCGAAACCGCGTCCGGACTCCCCGGCGCGCGCAGCCTCGATGGCCGCGTTCAGCGACAGGAGGTTCGTCTGATCGGCAATGCTCGTGATGACATCGACGATCTTGCCGATCTCATCCGAACGCCTGCCCAGGAGAGCGACCGAGGCCGCGAGGGTCTCGATGGACTGCTGGACCTCGGATATCTTGGTGATCGCCTCGTCGGTGGCCGCCCGACCGTGATCCGCCTGACGTGCCGCCTCCTGGCTGATCTTCGACGCCTCGACCGCCTGGATCGAGACGCTGCTCAGAGTCTGGGCGATGGCCTCGACGGCGGACGAGGTCTCTTCGACCTTCCGCGACTGGAGCTCCGCGCCGTGTGCGATGTGCTGCACGGAGTTGGAGATCTCCATCGTCGAGGCGCTGATCTCCTGCGAGGACGCCGAGAGTTCGGTGGCCGCGGCCGCGACGGACTCGGCGGACCTGCGGACACCGCCCGCGATGTCGGCGAGAGATTCGATCAGACGGTTGCACTCATCGGTGAGAAGACCGATCTCGTCAGGACGGTGGATCGCCGCGCTCACCGTGAGGTCGCCCATCCCCGCCTGGGTCATGACCTGGCCAAGGGCACTTAGCGGGACGATGATCCGCGCTTGGAAGGACCTGTCCCACGCGCGCTGACCGAAGAAAGCGGCTATCGCCATGGCGACAACACCTGCAGCGATCAGCATGATGACCTGGAGGAACGTCGGCGAAAGGAGCCAGATCGCGAATGCGGAGGTGACCAGGAGTCCGGTAGCCACTGCAGGTCCGATCGTCACCCACGTCTGCACCATGAATGTGCGCGCGAGGCTCTCCTCGACCTTGATGGTGCTGCGCTGAGCCACCTTCGACACCCTCCTCATTGAAGAACCGCCCTGATGCCGCGGTCCGTTGCCGTCTCCCCGTGCAAGATTCTACTCTGTAAACATCGGCATGGGTGCGTCCGATGCATGAGTCCCGTTCCCGTGCAGATGCGGCTTCAGAGCTTGCGGTACACGCGCTCGCGCCCCGATACGGCCTCGAAACCCCTTCCCACCTCGGTCGGCATCTTCTCCGTGCGGCCCAAGACGAGGTATCCACCCTTGACGAGCGACCGATGGAACAAGCCGATCACGCGCTCCTGCTGCTCCCGCTCGAAGTAGATGAACACATTGCGGCACAGTATCAGGTCGATCGACAGCGGCGGCTGGTCGCTGAACAGGTCGAGCTTGCGGAACCTGACCTTCTCGGTGACCTCGGGGATGACCCGGAATCGTCGATCGTCGTGCGTGACGAAGCGCGTCCGCTCGGCGTGAGGTATGTGCTCGATCTTGGCGATGTCGTACTCGGCGCGCTGGGCGGTCTGCATCGCGAGAGGGTCGAGGTCCGTCGCAGTGACCGAGAGGAGCATGCGTTCCGGCTTCGGACCCTTCGCGGCCAGGAACGCCATCACGATGGAATAGGGCTCCTCGCCCGTTGCGCACCCGGCCGACCAAGCACGAACGGCGTGATGCCCCGCTGCTGCCTTGTGGGCCAATATCGAGGGGATGACCTCTCCGCGGATGACATCCCACACGGGAGGGTCGCGGAAGAAGTCCGTGACGTTGACCGTCAGCGCATCGATCAGACGCGCGTACTCGGTCGGACGCTCGGCGAGGTACGCCGCATACTCGCGATATGTGGGCAGCGAGAGCGCCCGAAGACGGGTTCCCAGTCTGCGCTCCACGTAGGACGCTCGATACTGCGACAGGTCGACCCCCCGCTCGCGCTCGATCTGAAGGATCAGCGGAGCGAGGTTCCCCCGTACGACGACGTCTTCCGTGTCTTCCATCGAGACCTTCCGCCGAAGTGCGCTCCTCGAGCCCGCGTGACGCCTTATCCAAGTTTACGCT
>Ga0209125_1001786_pt1 | contig 18566 bp, 19 predicted proteins | sample BarGraIncub1131A_FD_184503 | JGI IMG/M metagenome (GOLD analysis project Ga0209125, IMG submission 184503) | Arctic peat soil microbial communities from Barrow, Alaska - Barrow Graham LP Incubations 11-31A (SPAdes) (version 2) | ecosystem: Environmental > Terrestrial > Soil > Wetlands > Peat...
TGGATTACTATAACAACCGCCGGATTAAGGGCAAACTAAAAGGAATGAGCCCGGTTGAATTCCGAACACATTCCTTTGTAGCCGCTTAATTCATGTCCAATATTTGGGGTGCTGAACACTTCGGGACTTCTTTTTGTATTCATTATCAGAAGCATCAAGTCAGCATTAACAGAATCTATTCGAATTCAATTATGCTTTCCAGAGACCATGCAAATTGCAGTATTCGTAGACTTCGTAATCTTTTGTTCCGGCAGGAAGTGTAAATGCAGCCTTCGGTGCATCCGTCGGAGTCAGATACTGTGTATAGACTTTAGAATCTGTTACAACAGAAATCCACTGTATATAGTGCTCGGCTGTCATCGGATGAGGAATACTGCCGACTGCTACATCAATAACAGAACCATTAACGGTAACAACAGGAATATGCTTTTCTTTGGAGGCTGTGTCCTGTTCGCCTGCTACCAGAAGGATCATTGGATCTCCGCAGCATACAAGTGTTCCGCCGCCGTAATTCATTACTGTTACAATGTTTCCGCAATGTGGACATCTGAAAACTTTAAAATCACGTGCCATGTTAATCTCCTTATGTGCATGAAATATCAGAACACTTAATTGGTCCTGACGGCTTAATAGTTCTTCGCCTGAATTTCAAAGAAAGACTGTGAATGCTTGCATACGGGGCAAAGTGCCGGAGCGTTTTTCGCAATGTGAATATGACCGCAGTTAATGCATTTCCAAACAACAATTCCGTCTCTCTCGAATACTTCGCCCTTGTCGAGTCTCTCGATCAGTGCTTTGTATCTGGCTTCATGTTCCTTTTCAATGTTCAAAACACCTTCAAACGATGCCGCAATCTGATTAAATCCTTCTTCGCGAGCTTCAGACGCAAAATTTTTGTACATTTCAGTCCATTCATAATACTCGCCTGCTGCTGCGTCATGAAGATTCGTCATGGTGTCTGCAACTTCTCCGCCATGCAGTGCCTTGAACCAAAGCTTTGCATGTTCACGCTCATTGCCGCTGGTCTCCGAAAAAATATTAGAGATCTGGACATAGCCTTCTTTTTTTGCCTGAGAAGAATAATAGCTATATTTATTGGTAGCCATCGATTCCCCTGCAAATGCAGCGTTCAAATTTTTTTCTGTTTTTGAACCCTTCAAATCCATTTCCTTCGCCTCCACATAATCATATATTCTGGAGTGCTTGCGCACCAAACCAGTTCAATACTATTTCCTTCTTCACGGGAACGAAAACGGTCACTGCTTCTGTTTACAGGGTCCGCAAAGACCTATTGCGTGCACATCAAATTCTTCCATCTCAAATCCGTCAAGAGAATCAGGTACAAGACACCCTTCAAGGGAGAAATCAAACACTTCACCGCATTCTCTGCAATAGAAATGGCCATGACTGTTGGTATACCCATCAAGGCGTACCTCACCCTCTCCGGTTCTGACAACACGGACAAGACCCGCTTTTGTAAGCGTGTCGACTGTATTATATATGGTAGTCTTTGACAAAGAGGGATTGTCTACTTTAAGGGCGTTATAAACAGTTTCGACAGTAGGATGTATCCGATTCTCAAGCAAAAACCGATATACACTGATTCTTTGCGGAGTTAACCGAATATCTCTTGACGAAAACCTGTTAATAATCGTCTGGACGACATCTACTTCATTCAAAATATACCCTCCTTCCATATTGTAATGTTTCCATTATAATAATGCTTACGGATTTGTTTGTCAAATTTATTGTATGAAATTTTCATATAAAAATACTGGAATCACTTCTTTTTGTTCTTTTTCCTCTTCTTTTCTTTTTTACTGAGCTTATCTTTATCTTTGTCTTTCTTTTTTTCTTTTTTACCGCTTAACAGTTTTAAAGGTTTCTCCCGGGGAACCATCTTTACGGACGCAGATATCGCCGGGGTCATCGTCTTTGCGGCTGGGACCGACGGCTTTTTCGAGTAGTTTCTGCCTGGCAGGCGGCTCGGTGATTTAAGTACGGCCTTCTGCAGGACTGCAGATGAATTTAGTGGTGTGCTTTTGAGTGCTTCAAAAAAATTAATAATGTCCTGAATTCCATTCTGCGAAAGGTGATAGAACACCCAGCGACCGCTTTTCCGCGCTTCAACAAGATGATTCACAAGAAGCACATTCATATGATGTGAGAGAGTGGGCTGCGTGATTGGAAAATTTGACAGAATGTCACGGGCACAGAGTTCACCGCGTTCTGCCAGCAGACGAAGAATCTGTATGCGGTTAATGTCGGAAAGTATGTGTAATACCTCATATGGAGTCCCCTCCGGGTGATCCTTAGGTTTTGCCGGTTTTCTATCATCCATGCCGCACTGCTCTCTTTCCGCTTACTAAGATATAAGCTGCTCTTTCAAGGCCTCTTCAAATTCCGCAAGATTTGCACAAGCAATAATTTCAGTATTTTCTTCGAGAAGAATTTCTTCTTCGCCTTTAACCAGAACAGTAAAGGGTATTCCCATTTTCCGTAAAAGAATAAGCTGAAAATCTTTGCTTTTTCTCGAACTCAAATAGCGGTCGAGCATCCTTATAACCTGTTTGGCATCTTCCAGATATATCCCGGACAGGCGCATCAGATGATCAACCACATAAATGGCAAATACATCGTCGAATTTAAGATCAATTTTATTGGGAAAAACAGATGTATAGGCAGTAATCGCGAGCTTCGTTACAAGGTGAAGGCTTTGAAAATCATTCATTGGGATTTGAAAGCTTTTAACGTTGGGAGAAAAAATCTCTTTCAGCTGTTCAGAAGAGAGTTCCCCCTTAAGCTCCTGAATTTTACCGACGCGCGAAAGAATTCTTTCCTTTGGGAAAAACGTCTCCTGCCCCGTATGGGTCGCTTTATGAATAAACCAGGCTTCAGGAATAAGATCCATTCTTTTCCAACGGTACAGCGTCCCATAGGATATTCTGGCAGCACGTAACAATTCCCGCTTTGAAATCAATTCCTCATCCAACATATTGTCACCTCTTACAATAAAAAAACTGCAGCATGCGAATGAATTTACACACACTACAGTTTGATTGTACAGTAACAATGTTACAGGCTGTGTACGGTCATATGGCAGAATGCTTGCCACTTCGCGACAGATTAATGATTTATGAACATTTGGAATAAATAATCGCCCAAATTCATCCAATTATTGGAATCAAACAGCTGAACGAGCAGATTCTGATCAACAACGAATGCAACAACAAAAGCCAGGCAAAGCAACAGCAGGAAAATGATCCAGTAAATCAAAATCGCCCTGGAAAGACTCCTTTTATTTTTATTTTTACCGGCGAGTGCAAACAATAAAAGGCAGATCCAACCGATAACAGGAATGTTAACAAGAAACAAATACCAGAATATGCCGGTTGTTGTAAGGGGCTTTAATTCTTTGGGGATTACGGGTTCTGTCTTTTCTGCAGGTGTCGCTGGTGTCTGGACAAGGATTGTATTTCCCGGCCTTCCGTTATCAGGCGCCGCGTTGCCCGGTCGAACGACTGAAGGCTTAATTGTTTCGGATTTAACGGTTTCAGGCTGATGTACCGCCGCCGCTGACGGGGCAGCTTCACTGGCCGTTGCAACAAAGGTCTCCTGCGTTGCCGCCGGCACTACAAAAGCAGCTGAGTCGCTGCTGATATACGGTGAGGGCATTGTCTCCGCCAGGGGTGATGATGATACGAAATAGTCATTCGACTGAACCGGTACTGCCGGAGCGGCATATACGGAAGCGTCTTCACTGACCACGTCAGTAAAAACACTGTCTGCCTTTACCTCTTGTGCAGGCAGCTTACTTCCGCATTGCGGACAAAAAGTGTAATCCATAAGTAGTTCTGTTGAGCATTTCGGACAAATCATTCTCTATTCCTCCTTTATCAGCAACGGGAAAATACTTTTTACCCTAATTATAGCATATACCTTCAGTATATCTGCACAAATAGATGGCAGATGAAATTGGTTTGCTTTTTACGAAAGTTAATAGTACTCTCAATTTGTCATTTAACAAATACGCAAATCCCAAAACCACCTATTCCTTACATGATTGCGAGGTAATTTACTTGGAATTTCGAAATCCCTCACAGCGCAGGATGCGTGTAAAACTAATTTTCAATCCTATCGCAGGTGCAAACAGTGAGTCTCCCGTGCAGCTGATGGATGTGATAAAAGAAATGCAGGCATGGAAATTCATACCTGAACCATTTCTAATTGAACCTGACTGTGATCTGCCCGGTGTTGTCCGGGATGCAGCAGCGCAGGGAATAAAAATGATAGTTGTGTGCGGAGGGGATGGCACGGTATCATCTGTCGCAAGAGCTGTTTTGGGCACAAACGCTGTTCTTGGCATTATTCCTCTGGGCACCCGCAACAACATTGCGCTCAGCTTAGGTATTCCCAATGACATTCAGGCAGCCATTGCTCTCCTTCGCACGGGATATCGTCGGAAAATTGATATGGGTAACAGTACATGTGAAGGAATCAGCACTCCCTTTATAGAACTCTGTTCAGTAGGCTTGTTTTCAACGCTGTTTTCAACAGGTGATGACATTCAGCACGGAAATATAGGAAGAATCGGGGATTTTCTGGCAACACTTACTTCAACACCCCCTTCTGAGATACATCTCTTACTTGATAATAAAAAAGAAATTCAAAAATTGGGGCATGTCCTTCTAGTCTCCAACATGTCCTATGTGGGTCTCCATTTTCTAGTGGGAAGGCCGGACTCTTTTTATGACGGTTATTTGGACGTGTTGTTTTTTGCGGACCTTTCAAAACTGGACTTAATAGGCTATGTTCTGAAAGGACCCGGGACGAGCAGGCAGGAGGATCCCCGGATTCAGCACTTCCGTGTACGCCGGGCAGTCATCACCACCCATCCTGCCATGCCTGTTATGGCGGATGGTATCGATATTGGCACGGGGTCAGTAAGTATTGAAGTACAACGTCATGCGCTGACCATAATGGCCGCACTGCCATTATCCAAGGCAAACGTTCCTGGTAAAAACCGTGAAGAATAAAGGGAAAAAGACGATTGTTGTGGATATAGAACCTCTTGAGGAAATCAAACTGCCCGAACTCGAAGTACATGGGGTATTGAGGAAGGCCCGGGACTGGTTCAGTCATATGCATCATATTGTCTGGACAATATGTTCGATTGTAATTTTGGCATTGGTTATGGCATTTATGCCAACTTATATATGGAACGCGGCCTGGGCAGGTATTACAACGCACAAATTTTTGGTATTTCTGATAATGATTTTCAGTTTAATTGCTGTCTCCCTTGTGTGGTCATTGGGTCAACGGATTGATGTCTTTGTATTTATGTATTTCAATATGCGCGGACGGCGCCCGCGCTGGCTTGATTGGCTGATGCTGGGGCTTACACAACTCGGGAATTTCATTTTTGCTTCGGTTGTTGCATTGATTTTGTATTTCAGCGGAAATCATCTTCTTGCATACGAACTCATATTGGGCGGGCTGACATTGTCGCTGGTGGTTCAGCTCATGAAAGTACTCATTCATCGGACACGACCATATATCAAGCTCGAAAACATACGCATTGTCGGTTCACGGGAGAAAGGACGTTCATTCCCGAGCGGACATACTTGTCAGGCTTTTTTTATGGCAACACTTCTTCTGCAGTATTACCATGTACCTGTTTTTGTATGGTTCGCACTTTATGCATTAGCTGCTGTTGTGGGTGTGACAAGGATTTATGTCGGGATGCACTACCCTCGTGATGTACTGGGCGGGGCAATTCTCGGAACGACATGGGGACTTCTGGGCGTAATTGTTAACAGCTATCTATTTGGATAATCCAAATGCTTTTTGTACGCATCTTTCCTGCGATCATTATGAGGGCTGGCATTCGCATAGGAGCCATTCTTCTTTTGTGCCATAAAGATGAAATAACCATTCTCCTCCCAAATATGAACTCCTCCAAAAACAGAAATAAGCTTGTTTTTATACCAATCCTTTCTTTTCGTAACCATATACATGCGTCCGCCTATCGTCAGACGGTTGAATCCTTTTTCAATAAATGTCTTTGCAACTGAAAAATCAGTATGATACGGAGGGTTGGAAAGTATCACCGTAAAATCGCTCCTCTCAACGGACGCAAATGCATCGCCCTGCAGAATAGTTACTCCGGAAACCCCGTTCATCGCTGCATTTTCAGAGGAAATTTCAACAGCAACGGGATCAATGTCTGTCATATATATTTGACCAGGCGGCAGAATACTTGCCGCGTATATTCCGACAAGTCCATACCCGCAGCCCAGATCAAGAACCCGGTCATCCTGTTGAAAATCCACATGACCAAGCATGAACAGAGTCCCCTGATCGGGCGCTTTTGGTGAAAACAGGCGGGAATCCGTATTTAGGTACAGCTTCACATTCCTGACATTAACTTCTATCATCATTCTTCTCCGTTCCACATTCTTTCCGGATTTCCCGATCGTCAGCAGGAAGCAAAAAATTCCCCGAAAGCTTACAGCCTTCAGGGAATGAATTTGGTGGGTAGTACTGGAATCGAACCAGCGACCCCTTGCATGTCAAGCAAGTACTCTAACCAGCTGAGCTAACCACCCAAACGCTTGATTATTATAATGGATGAGTTGTTTTCTGTCCATAGTTTTTTTTGTTTTTATGGATGTATTTCAGCATTTTTAACGGCAGGTCTGCCGGCATATCTTCCCGGCCATAATTTCAGATTTTCATTTTAACGGTATTTTGACAACAATAACCTGGCCGGACAACAGATTAATCCGGTTGTTGCGCTGACCGAGTTTTGTTTTATCTATCAGATCACCTTCGCTTGAATACCGGTATACATATACACCTTTCAGCGGCCACTCTGCTTCAAGCAAAAAGAGTTCAGGCTGATCTGACGTATTTGCAACAATAGCCTGTATTTGATTCTGGTATTTGAACCCGTACGTTACAAGCCCGCTCTGTGCAGGTGTATTTTCCGCGTTTGCCGCTGTATCGGTCACTCCGGATACTGTCGGAGGATTCATTTTAACTTGCACTGCAGATCCGTTTACGGAATTACTTAGAAGCGAGCATACAGCAAGCATTGTTTTATTGTTTTGTGCAGAAAGGAGTTTCTCTGACATGGTATCACCCTGACTTGCGAACAGGAAAGACGTGTCCGCATCTGCACCGTTTTTGCTGACCGGAAGATCTGACAGTATCGTTTTGGTGTGTTTCCCCAAATCACTTAAGAGAAGCCGGACGCAGTCGGCTGCAGTGACAGCAGCAGGCGCTGTCCCGGTTTGATTTTGCTGCTCCTGCGGTAAAAGTATCGAGAGTGAACTGGATCGTATCCACTCATCGGCGCCCTGCTGCGGTCTTGAGGGGGTTCGCGGCATTGTGTCAAAGTAAGATGCATATCCGGCCGATGCGGATTCTAAAAAGGTCATGACAGCGGCACCCTCAGCAGTCACGCTTTTATTGGTGACCGTCAGGCTGCTTGCATGATAATCTGCTTCAGAAAGCATTGTTCCGCCTTCATAGACCATTCCGTCAATGAAGCTAAACTTGTCTTTGTTGTCGTTATAGTAGGGTGACGACTGAATCAGGTTAATAATATAATCCACATACGCAGCACGCTGAAGATCTGTAGAGAAGATCCCGTTGGAATCCGATATCTCAATAACAAGCCTGGAAAACTGTGTACTCCATGGAACTGCCGTTCCATTTTCAATGCGAAGTTTGCCATAAGGGTCGGTAATGCTTCCACAAAGGTAAGCCATCAAATTATCAACAGTTGGCTGGCTTGCCGCAGATCCAATTACCAGCCAGGGGTCGGAGCCGGCATCACGTACAAGTGCCAGCGAAGCATCAATTGAATTGCATCCTGAAGCCATGAACCCCGAATCCCCTTTTGAAAGTCCTTCATTTCCGCTGGACAATACCCACGCCTGCGAAGAAACGCCCATTTGTCCAAGGCCGATATTGTCAAGTCGTATAAGCTTCGGCGAAGAACTAATAACGGGTGCTGTAAAAGAATCCGGAAGGCTGCTGTCTGCATTGCTTTGAAAGCCAAAATAAACCTTATCGATATTAAGGACCCCTTGCCCCGTAAAGCCGATATTGAACCGGATTTCGCCCAGGTTAGTACCTGTTGCCTCTGACGGCAGGAAAAAAGTATAGGTGTATTGCCGCCAGGAACTGCCGACATCTGTGAATGTTGTGCCTGCAGATACAAATTTGCCGGATACCCACGCCATTACCTGACCATTCGAAATGCCATCCTGCTTTAGCCATACTTTGATTTGATAAAGGACGTTTTTTTGAAATGGAGTATCGCCGCTACCGGAAATGATCTGGGAAACATAATGTGCCTGATCCCCCGCCTGCACCTCTGACCCGACGAGACGCAAAGATGAACTTCCGCCTCCGGAAGGAGCAAGGTCCTGCATCGTCATCGCCGTTCCCGCTCCCATGCTCTGCCACAAATCTGTGTTGGCTCTCTGCAAGTAAGAATCCGTCTGCGCCGCAGACACCTGATCAAGCTGAACCAGTGAAGTCTGATCGCTCTGCGAAGGCATTGACCTTTGCAGGAAACACATATCTCCCGCTTGGAAAACATTTTCACTTTGAGCTTCATCAAACTGGATACGGGTAAATAATTGTGTTGTCTGCGATGTAACGCCTTGAGACAGCAGTATTTTACCGGATGTTGTCTGCCCAATTTCGTCAATTGTCTTCATGGAATTTACGGATAATAATTTCCACGTGTCCCCGCTGTCATTTGAGCAATACAGCGAACCCGTATCATCCATTATTATTATTTCACCTGAAGCCAGAAACAAAATGTGTTCGATGGATATAAACGCTCCGGATTCATCCATGGCCAGATGAGATGCAAAGGAAAAGACCCCAGTTTTCGCCGAATAGGATCCAAGTGCAATCTGCCCCATATCACCACCCAGAATATAATAACCATTCCTATAATCGGAACACTGCCAATTGGGTGTGTTGGCATATAACGGCATTTCTGAAAGCGATAATTCCCTGAATATGACACCATTGGACGTAGTTAGTGCCGTACCGTTCATACCGGCAATAACGGTCGAGATTCCATCACTTGCTGATGTTAACAGTGATTGGGATGTTCCGGATGGAACGCTGATGACATTTCCCCCGGAACACAAAAGAATCACACCGGAATCGCCTGCCGCAATCCCGACTTTTCCAAGCGAGGACACTGTATGTATAGAAAACGAATCTGCAGGATCCGGATCAAAAACATTCCATGTTTTACCATCACCGGAAGTCGCAAAAGAACCTGTATTGGTAACAGCATAAAACCGGTCCGAAATACAGGAACTGGAAACAAGATTCCCCGTAATCCCAAGATCCAGAATAGTCGGATCAGAGGACGTAACATCACTTATGAGAAGTCCCTTATCTCCAACTGCAACAGTCATACTGGAAGAAGAAGATAAAGAAGTCACTTTCTGGCCTTCCGCAGCCCCCGAAGGAACAGCAAGCGATGTCCATAATCCCAGTTGGTTAATTTTGAAATCAGTAACTCCCGCCTGCATTTTGAGCACTAACTGTCCATCCTGATCCAGAGACATTATGCGAACCGTTCCGCCAACAAAAAAGTCATCATCAAAAACAGTATCTGATTCACTGTCAGACTGTACATATACGGCTTTCTCCGTCCCGCCGGAGACTGTATAAACCTGATCATACTGTTTGTCTTCAAAAGAAGGGTTTTTAAGGAGATTGGGAGTCGGGAGATACGGAAGGTTGATTCCGATCCCGCCAACATCTGTTTCTACCCCTCCAACAGAAGTTACAATATCTTTTGCAGATACATAAACGCTCATCAAATCAGAACTTGGTCCAAAAAGCCCGAGAGTAAATATCATGACACCGGAAACAACAAATAATGTCAGCATAACACTGATGGACACAACAAATGGACGCTTGTGAATTCTCTCAGGCAGACGCAGCATGACTACACCTCCCTTATCATCTTATTCCTGTAACTCTTCCTGAGATACAGAATACAAAATAGACCCACAAAAACAAAAACAAGTTCGAGTACGCCGAGCATATTCATAAATAATGGATTGTTTGCAAAAATCGCCGGAGCAATGCCACCGAGTACGTTAAAAATAATGTGTATTGCGATCGACAGATACAGGCTGTTGGAATAAAGATACACATATCCAAGTATCAATCCGCAAACCAGCGCATATCCTATCTGAACGGGCTGCATATGCATCGTTCCAAAAATGAGAGCCGATAAAAAGACAGCGATGTCAGCATTCATTGTCGAAAGAAACTCCCCTAAAATAATCCCTCGGAAAACAAGCTCCTCAATAACCGGAATGAGAACACCGACACCGATATAGTACCCTGCAGCTTCCAGACCCATGGAAGTTTGTGCAACGGATGCGTTCCTTTTATATTCATCGAGTAAATTCTTTATCAGAGGAAACTGCTCCGATAAAGACTGAAACCCCAGCATATAAAGATTCACAAGGCCAAGCATAGCCATTGCAATGGGAATGGCTATAAGCAATCGTTTCATCGAAATATTATCTTTTCTTACCGTCTGCCAAGTCGATTTGCGGGCAGCAAAAAGCCATATAAAAAGGCATAAAAACATGAGGACCGATTCCAGAATGCAAAAAGACCCATAGTGTTTGGAAAGAAGTGAAATCGTATTATTTTCGTTATAGGTATAGGCACAAATGGAAAGGGCAGCAAATTGGACGTAATAATATAGTGCCACTCCTGCGAGCGGCACCAAAAAAGTTCTTATTCGGATCGGAAATGGTTTGCTCATATTCAGTACCCTGCATTTGTCGTGGAAGAGGAAAAGCGGCTCATGAACAGGTCAAAGGCAGAATCCAATTCAAGTTTGTTTTTGATTGAAAAAAAATACTGATCACCATTTTTGGCATATTCAGCCCGCATGATAACAAGCTCCGGATCTGCGTGATTCCCATCATCCGGTTCGTAGTTATACATAACAGCATAGTCTCTTCCGGATACAGAAAAGGAATCAATAATCGAAAGAAAATACTCCTTGCCGTTAGCCACATCGCGGATAACGGCAAGGGCATCATCTGACTTATTCAATCCAATTGAAGCCTGAGACTTACGATCTGACTTAGTCTTCTTTGTCTGCGTCGTCTTCATCGTCGAAATCCGCTTCCTCACAAAGGCGATCGTATTCGGCGTAAATCTCATCAGCCTCTTCTTCATCAAGACTCATGAGACCCTCTTCACCGTCTTCGAGCTGAACAACCTTGGTTATCACAAGTTCAGGCTCTTCTTCATCGATTGTTACCAACACGCAGTATGCCTGATCCTTGAATTCAAAATCGTCAACAACTGAAAATTGATACTCTTCTCCGGTCTCGGCATCAACCATCGTAATAATGTCCTGCTCTTCGTTGACGCCCTCTTCAGAACAGTCATCCTTGCACTCGTCATGGCCGCATCCGCAGCCGCAATCTTCTAACATCATATTTTTCCTCCCGTAGCGCCTTAAGCGCAGTAATTTATAGATAAAACCAATTACAAAAAGACCAAACTAGAAACATTATATCATGAAAAACTTCTACACGCGACGACTTTCAAGATACTCTCTAAGAATGATTTCTGCAGCAACCTGATCAACAATTTTTTTCTTATCCCGGCTCGAGACGCCTGATTCAAAAAGATATCTTGATGCCATAACGGTTGTAAATCGTTCATCCTGATAGCACGGCTGTATACCGGTCAGTAGAGAAAGATTCGTCCCAAATAACTGTGCCTTCCTCTGTGACTCGCTTTCCGTTCCATCCGTTCTTTTGGGCTGCCCGATTACAATGTCCGTTACTTCTTTCTCCAGGACGATCTTTGAAAGTCTGTCAAGTACATAGCGGGAGTCCTCACCATTCCACGAAATCGTCTCAAAACCATGGGCTGTGAGCCGCAGGATGTCACTGAGTGCCACGCCTACGCGTCTAGTCCCATAATCAATAGCCATGACTCTTCCCATATATTCTCCGTCATCAAATTACAAAATTCATTTCAGTTTTTGACAGTATTCCCTGACAATAACTTCCAGAAGTTCGTCACGTTCTATGCGGCGGATTATTCCGCGTGCACCTTTATAGTTCGTAATATATGTGGGGTCACCCGACATAAAATAGCCTACAAGCTGATTAATCGGGTTATATCCCTTCTCCTGTAAAGCAGAAAGAACAAAGGACATCAGTTCGCGAACATCTTCCGACTTGTCCATATTGAATGAAAATCTTGCTGTCTCCGAATCTACCATTCGAACACCTCCTCGAAATACGTGCTGAGAGAACGACTGTTCTTTATTATTGTACCATGTTTAACAGGAAAAACACAGGAACTCAGGTCTTACTTTTGACATCAATTCTTCCAAAAAGTTCACCGTCTTTATATGATTCTATATGCACACTTACTTCCATACCCTGTGTGTACTCCTCTATATCCACAATATTAACCCTAACATATTGTTTTGTATAGCCAGTATAACAATCATTCCCGTCCCTTGTCTCAACAAGAACTTCAACCTGTTTTCCAATCATTGACGCGCAGTGGTCATCTGATAGATCACAGGACAGGCACAAAAAATCATCCCTTCTCCGTGCGGCTGCTTCAGAAGTTACTTTAGGAAGCATGTTGGCAGCTTTCGTGCCGCTTCGAGCGGAAAACGGAAAAACATGAATGCGTGAAAAACCCATTTCACGGCAAAACAGGAGACTCTCCTGATGCTCATATATTGTTTCCCCGGGGAACGCAACAATTATGTCTGTTGTGACGGAAAGATCCACAAAATAGTGCCGAAGCTGAGAAATAACTGCGCGGTAGGACGCTGTATCATATTTCCGGTTCATACGTACAAGGACTGTATCTGATCCGCTCTGGAGAGAAATATGAAAATGCGGACAGATTTTTTTGAGTTGGGATATACTTTGAATAAAGTCTTCTGTCATTGAGTTGGGTTCGAGCGAGCCCAGACGAATCCTGTGAATGGAAGGGATTTTGTCAAGATCAAAAAGCAGCCGTTCAAGCGCTTCTATACCCTCTCCCCTGTCTTTTCCGAAGGAGCAGATATGAATTCCGGTTAATACGATTTCATGGAACCCGCGCCGGCCAAGCTCTTCTGCTTCTTTTATAACGTCGAGTGCATAACGGCTGACTACCCGGCCCCGCGCAAAGGGAATAATGCAGTAACTGCAGAAACTGTCACATCCGTCTTCAATTTTGATATAAGCTCTTGTTTCTTCCTGTGACAACACCGGTCCGAACTCCTGAAACTGATTTTCCGGATTCCCGTTATCCCTGTTTTTGTATTTCTTAAGCACTTTTTCCTCATGCACGTTTGCCTGTACGGACATGCCGGAAAGGGGCAAAGATGTTTTTCCGATTTTTTCCAGAACCCGTTCCACAACGGAAATCCGGTTTTTCGTACCGATTGCAATGTCCGCCTCTGAAGCACTTTTCAGGAGCTCAACCTGACAACCCATAGCAACAATCACTGCATTGGGATTATTGCGTCTTGCACGGCGGATCATCTGCCTGGATTTGCGGTCGGCTTCCGCCGTTACCGTGCAGGTATTGATTACATAAACATCCACGGGCTGAGAATCGGAAATCACCTGGAATCCCTGCTCTTCAAAAGCCTGTCTTACGGCATCTGTCTCGTACCGGTTCACCTTGCATCCAAGCGTCTGGAAAGAAATCGTATATGTCTTTTCAACAGGCAAGGAAGTGTTTTGATTCTGATTACTAAAAAATTCTGACAAATTCTCTATCTCCTGCGGTGAATTTTGCCGCATGTCAGATTGACATGCCATGTGCCTGTGATAAACTTATATCTCACGGGACACATATCCTATGGTGTTTTGTATAAATGCTTTTAGTTGTTGGAGGTGCTTTTTATGGTTCGTTTTACTGTGCAATTCAAATCTATCACAGATGTCAAGGATTTTGTTCACACGGTAAACTCATTCCCCTACGATGTTGATTTATCTTCCGGACGATACGTTGTAGACGCAAAGTCGATCATGGGAATCTTCAGCCTTGAACTGCAGCGTCCGATTAATATCGAGATTCATTCCGATCATTGCGAGGATCTGGTCAAGGAACTTGAGCCTTATCGTTACCAGGACTGACCTGCAGCAATACGCCTAATTCCCTTTCTTTCGATTATGTGATTTATTTGTTTTTCCCCGGGCCGCGGCACCGAATTTTGCATCTCCGTTTCTGATGTCTTTACCGGCATCTTTTTTTATTTCTTTTCTTTCTTTAGGTCTTCGTCTTCCGCCATCCGCAGGATCAACAAGAACAAAATCAACGCGACGCAGAATTGGGTCAACATTTGCGACTTTCACCTGAATCTTTTCGCCGATTTTATACACCTTTCCGGACGTTTTTCCTCTGGCTTCCAATCGTCTCTCATCAAATTCAAAATAATCATTCATAGTCCGGAAAGGAATTAATCCTTCAACCGTACTTTCAAGCTGAACAAAAATGCCGCCGCGAAAAATACTGGAAATTATTCCGTCAAATGTTGAGCCGATATGCTCCATCATGTATTCAGCGACTTTCTGGCTTACAGTCGCCCGTTCGGCGTCCATGGAATTCCGCTCCATTACGGAACTATGTTCACTGACATCTGCGACCTGCGAGGCAAAATAACTCTTTTTGCTCTCATCATGAAGAAAACTCTTGATGATTCTGTGAATATACAAATCCGGATATCGGCGGATCGGAGAAGTAAAATGGCAGTATCCGTCCGACGCCAATCCAAAATGCCCCAGGTTCTCCTCGGAATACCTGGCTTTTGCCAGGGAGCGCAGAAGGAGCTGCGATAATGCAGGTGTAAACGGTTCGCCTTCAATTTGCTTCATAAGACTGGAAAGTACAAAGGGTGTGGGTCTCCCGTGAACGGATGGTTTCGCACCGAATAGTCTTGCCACGTGAAGAAACTCGGTGATTTTAAGCTGATCGGGATCTTCGTGCACTCGGTATACGAAAGGGTATTTCATATCAAAAAACCGCGCGGCTACAAACTCATTGCAGAGAATCATGAATTCTTCAATCATTTTGTTCGTATAAAGAATCGGATATGCATAGATTGAAAGCGGTTTTCCCTCTTCATCGAGGTCAACATGCGTCTCAGGAAAAGTAAAATCAAGTGCTCCGCGTTTTTCGCGTTTTACGGACAAAATATCAGTTAGTTCCTTCATCGTGTCGAACATAGGAATAAAGTCTGCATACCGTTCCAGATACTTCTGTTCAAACAGTACCCCGAACACTTCCTTGTAGGAGGTTCTGGCATCACTTTTGATGACACTCTCAAACAAATCTCCCCGGGTGACCTCACCGTCATTATCGACCGTCATTGAAGCCGTAAGGGCAAACCTGGGGGTGTTGGGGTTCAAGCTGCAGAGTCCATTTGAGAGACGCGGAGGAAGCATCGGAATGACGCGGTCCACAAGATACACGCTGGTAGCGCGAAGACGGGCTTCATCATCAAGGGCTGAACCCTCTTTAACATAATTCGAGACATCGGCAATGTGAACGTAGAGTTTATAGCCTTTTTCCGGGAGTTTTTCAATAGAAATTGCATCATCCAGGTCCTTTGCGTCCTCTCCGTCCATCGTAATCGTAAGCAAGTTCCTCAGATCCCTTCTTCCTGAAGAAATTGCGCCTGTTATCTCCTCTTCAGTCGGAGAGACCGGATATTTCTCTGCCTCTTCAAGTACGGCCTCCGGAAAAACCGGGGAAAGACCATATTGGCGGACAATGGAAAGGATAGCAACATCACTTCGTCCCGGATCCCCGAGGACCTCGATAATTCTTCCTTCATATGCGCCTCCGGCTGCCTGCGGGTTTTTGATTTCGCACACTACTTTCATGCCGAACGGCGCTCCGTTCAAATCCCTGGCATATACGGTAATTTTACCGTATTGCGTACTGTCATACCCAACATCAGGTTCAACATATCCGTCAAATCCGGATTCGCGCAAAATACCCACACACTGATTTTTCAGTGCCAGAGGCCCGCGGGGAAGATTCTCGGAGACAGAAACCGGATCAACGTTGCGGCGGTCCTGAAGTGTGCGCTTTGGCCGGTTATTTCCAGATACAGCGCTGCTTCGGGCGGATGATTTATAAAAACTTCCGTGATTTTTGCTTTTTGCATGACCTGATGTTTTTGTGCTCTTTTTTTTCATGACAAAGCCTCCTGATCCTGATTTACGCAATTCAAGCAACAGGTCTCCGCTATCATTATACCAATTGACACTGTATGTGAAAGACAAAAAAATACCGGCCTGAATATATTCAAGCCGATATTCATGATCTCATTATTATAAAAACAGGAATTATAATCCTTTGGCTAATATCAGGTAAAGAATTACCGTAAGAATGGCAAAAAGTATTGCCAGAGCGGATGTTATCTTTTTAAGGGTGCTGTCGATGCTTCTGCCCTTCTCTTTGCCGAAGAATGTATCTGCTCCGCCGCCGATAACACCCATGCCCTTGTCGTTTCCTTCCTGGGCAATAACAAGGAAAACCAGTGCTAAACAAATAACGATATCAACAACTGCTATGATGATTGCGATTAAATCCATATTAATTGCCTCCATGTGCAAATATATATTATCTCTTAAATCCGTTTAATTCTAACACACAGGTCACAACCTTGCAAGTATCCGGTGTGCAAAAACAGACATGCCGTTTTCTTCTTCCTCTGAAGTTATTTCCTGTACTTGAAAGTCTTGTAAATCTCACTTGACGCAAACGGTAAAAGGGCCAGAAACAGGATTGGGATCCATGTAAGCGCTGGCAGGGCAATATTATCAAAAATACCGTTAACTCCGGGAACATAGATTACCAGAAGCAGAAGCACTGAAGAAAGTGATACCGCCAGATTCATCGAACGGTTCGAAAAAATACCCAGCTTAAACACACTCACATGCTCTGATCTTGCACTGTATGCACGGAAGAGTTCGGCCAGGATCAGCGTCGCAAATGCCATCGTCCTTGCTCCGTCCAGCGGATGCGGATCATTTACGAAAAACACTTTCAGCCCAATGAGAAACGAGATGAACACGGCAGAAAAAATCGCCAGACTCTGAACAAGAATCATCAGCTTCATGGAACGGTTGATGATTGATTCCGTCTTCTTTCTGGGAGGCAGCTTCATGATATCGGGTTCCCCCTTCTCCCGGCCGAGGGCCAGGGCGGGAAAGCTGTCGGTAACAAGGTTCAGCCATAGCAGCTGAATAGCGGTCAGCGGGACTCCAATACCAGGTATCAGCGAGGCAGGTATCAACGAAATAATGAAAACAATCAGAATTTCACCTACGTTGCACGAGAGTAGGAATCCGACGAACTTGCGGATGTTGCTGTAAATAATACGTCCTTCTTCAATGGCATGCACAATTGTCGCGAAATTGTCGTCGGTAAGGATCATGTCCGCTGAGTTTTTCGCGACATCAGTACCGGTAACACCCATTGCAACACCAATATCCGCCGTTTTCAGCGCCATGGCGTCATTGACTCCGTCACCGGTCATGGATGTAATGTGCCCGTTTTTCTGGAGGGCGGATACAATACGAACCTTATGGTCAGGAGAAACGCGAGCATAAACAGCAGTTTTTTCACAAACGTGAATCAATTCTTCATCTGAGATTTTTTCCAGCTCCGCACCGGAAAGACTCTCAAAGCCCTCTGTCATCAGACCGAGCTGCTCAGCAATGGCAACAGCGGTATCCTTATAGTCACCAGTGATCATAACAGCACGGATTCCAGCCTCTTTACAGACCGCAATAGCTTCCTTAGCCTCGGTGCGGGCAGGGTCAATCATCCCGTCAAGACCCAGAAATATCAGGTCATCCTCATGCGAGAAATCTGCGTTTGAGAAATCTACACCTTCCGGAGTTGCGTGAGTGCGGTAAGCAAATGCAAGAACACGCAGGGCCCTTTGGGCAAAAGAATGGTTGACAGCCATGATTTCTGTCTTTTTTGCGTCAGTCAGCGCAACAACTCCCTGTGCCGTGTAAATGGCGGTGCAACGATCCAAAATGATATCCGGCGCGCCTTTTGTAAAGGACACGATTTTATCAGGTTCGACATTGGAATGATATGTGGTCATCATCTTGCGGTCCGAATCAAAGGGGAGTTCAGCCACACGGGGGTAACCGGCATTCGCTGCATCACGCGGCAGACCGGCTTTTTCAGACAGCGCAACCAGGGACGCTTCTGTAGGGTCGCCGATGCAGCCGAACCTTCCGTCTTCCTTTTTGGTGGTAACTGCATCACTGCAAAGCACGCCCGATAGAAGAAGTCTTTCGAGCACACCGGCTGCAGGCGCGGGATCACCGTTGGAATCAGAAATCGATCCATCCGGGGAATACCCTATACCGGATACATCATATGTGCGTTCACCGTCGTAAAGAGTCGTAACAGTCATCTCATTCTGCGTAAGCGTACCTGTCTTGTCTGAGCAGATTACATCAACACAGCCAAGGGTTTCAACGGCA
>Ga0209125_1001787_pt1 | contig 18566 bp, 22 predicted proteins | sample BarGraIncub1131A_FD_184503 | JGI IMG/M metagenome (GOLD analysis project Ga0209125, IMG submission 184503) | Arctic peat soil microbial communities from Barrow, Alaska - Barrow Graham LP Incubations 11-31A (SPAdes) (version 2) | ecosystem: Environmental > Terrestrial > Soil > Wetlands > Peat...
CCGAAAACTCGCCGATCGTCGCCCTGATTATCGCGTTGAACTCCTGGGACTCAAGGCGTTGTGATGAAGTCCTTGTCTCCGCATGACGTTTACGTGAGCGATTGCCGTGGCGCCTTTGGCTATGAGAAATTCAAAGGCCATTGGTATGGGCCAGAAGATGTCCAAAAGCTCAAACAGGAGCTTTACAGCGGCGTTCGTGAAGGTCGGATTCCAGACGCGGAAACGATGCGCTTCCTTGATCGGCATATTTATGGCAAGGAATCGAATTTAAGGCGCATGTCCGGCACGGGCTGGCTGTAACATTGCGTGCTGTTCGGGAGCGGCGCTGTTCGATGGAGAGCGGCTCATTTTTTGTCATCAGCACTTCCGGCAATAGCTTTGACACCAGAGGCAGCAACATCAACCGTCGTACCAACGACAGCAGCGCCAACTTTTACTGTTGTTGCAACCACGGTTACCGCAGCGTCGGCGACTGCCACCACGGCGCAGCCGTTACAACTGGAAGCGAATAGCAGAGACAGTAGGCAGGCGCGCATCCGACTACCTCAGATTAGGGCTCTCAACGCCGCTCCCAGTGGCCTTCATTCATTCGCCAGTGGTCACCTTCCCGCTCCCATTGGTGCGGGACCCAGCGATGCCCTTGACGAGGCTCTTCCCAGTGCCCAGGCACCCACTCATGGCGCCCGCCTTGCCAGTTCCAGAAACCGCCAAGCCAAACATAGCCAGCGACCGGAGGTGGTCCAACATACTCAACACGCGGCGGTGGCGGAGCGACCATGACTGGCTCCCGATAGTAGGGCCTGGCCGGTGGGACAACGACGCAGCCGGCGAGCAGCAATGCTGCGGCAGCGGAAATCGTCAGCAGTAATGCGTTCTTGTTCATATCAGCATTCCTCATCAGAACTGAGCGATTTTAGGCCTGCATCGCTTCCGCCGTGTAACAGGTGGTTAAGATTTGTAACCGCTTGCTTGCCGAAACGCGGATGCCAGAAAGCAAAAAGCCCCGGCTTTTGACCGAGGCTGAGCGCTGTAATCTATTGGTGCCCATGGGCAGGATTGAACTGCCGGCCTCTCCCTTACCAAGGGAGTGCTCTACCACTGAGCTACATGGGCAAAATCTGCTTCTGCGAAAAGTAAAAGGGTTACAAGCAGTGGCTTGTAACCCTTTTACTATGTTGGTGGGGCGTGACAGATTCGAACTGTCGACCTACGGATTAAGAGTCCGCTGCTCTACCAGCTGAGCTAACGCCCCCGGAAACCGGGTGTCTGTTTCTGGGTTGGTGGGTCGGCCGAGATTCGAACTCGGGACCAACGGATTAAAAGTCCGCTGCTCTACCGACTGAGCTACCGACCCAAAAAACGAGAACGGCGAATTATAGTGATCGTATGGAGGCCTGTCAACGCGAGAGCGGCGCCAGGCCTCATTTTTGACGCATTATTCGCCAGTTCTGGTAGTTCAATGCGGCCACTGCGCCGCTAATGATGGCGGCGAAGGAGAGCATGGCGCCAGTGGCTAGTGTCGAGAAACCGCTGATGCCTTGACCAATGGTACAACCCATGGCGACAACGCCGCCAAAGCCCATCAGCGCTGCGCCGAGCAGGTGATTGGCCGTATCTTCCAGGTCGCGAAAGCCTTCCCAGCGGAAGCGCCGGCTAGCCAGCGCATAGCTCATGCTGCCGGCAATCACACCGAGCATGCTGGCGACGCCGAAGCTGAGTTTGCGGCTGGTGTCGGACCACAGCATCAATAGTTCCAGCGTATGGGCCTGCGGCGCGACGAAGCTGAGCGCCTCCATGCGTCCGCTATTCGTGGCGACGAAGGCTTCCTGCAGGGTCTCGGGATCTTCGGCCAGGTAGCCGAGGTGGCCGCTGACATACCAAGCGCCGACGACGAGCAAGCCGGTGACGATGCCGCCAAGCAGGTGGTCGAAACTCAGGAAATCGCGCCGTGCAAGCACGAAGACGAGCAAGCTGCAGCCGACGGCGAGGGCACAGAGCGGCAGCGCTTTGTCCGGCGCGACGCCGGGATAGCTCAACAGCGCCGGCAGATCCTGCCCGAAGGGCAAATGGATGGCTGCCTGCTCGAGCACAGTGACGCGAAAAACGCCGAGTACACCATGCAGTGTCATTTCGGCAACTAGGCCAAGGATGATGAAGACGACCAGCGCCTTGAGGTTGCCGCCGCCGATGCGGATCAGCGTTTTGCCGGCACAACCCGAGGCGAGCACCATGCCGACGCCGAAGGTAAAGCCGCCGACGAGATAGGAGAGCCAGGTGAAGTTGGGCGTGCGATAGAGCGACTTGTTAAGGTCGATGAGGCCGCTGGTGTGCAGCGCCGCGCTGCCGAGCACGGCGACGGCGATGGCTAGTAGCCACATGCGCATGCGGCTCCAGTCGCCCATCGCCACGATGTCGGAGACGGCGCCCATGGTGCAGAAGTCGCTGCGGCTGCCAACTGCGCCGAATACGGCACCGAGCGCAAAGGCAAGCCAGACGACGCTGCTGGCGGAGACGGTGTGGTGCATGACGCGGGGCGTTGTGCCAGTCCGTCTAAACGGCGTAGTGGGTGGGGTCGGCGATGCCGGCGTTGGCAAAGCCCTCCCGGCGCAGGCGGCAGGAGTCACAGGCGCCGCAGGCGCGGCCCGCCGCGTCGGCCTGGTAGCAGGAGACGGTGAGACCGTAGTCGACGCCGAGTGCGCTGCCGCGGCGGATGATTTCGGCTTTGGAGAGGTCGATGAGCGGCGCGTGCACGGTCAGTCGGGCGCCTTCGACTGCGGCCTTGGTCGCGAGGTTGGCCATCGCTTCGAAAGCTTTGATGAATTCCGGACGGCAATCGGGATAGCCCGAGTAATCGACGGCATTGACGCCGACAAAGAGGTCGCGGCTGCCGAGTACCTCGGCCCAAGCCAGGGCCAGTGCCAGCATGATCGTGTTGCGTGCCGGTACGTAGGTGACCGGGATGCCTGGCTGCACGCCGTCGACAGGAACAGCGATGGCGCTGTCGGTCAGCGCCGAGCCACCGAACTGGGCTAGGTCGAGGCGCAGCACGCGATGTTCGCGCGCACCGAGCGCGCTGGCGACGTGCGCTGCGGCGTCCAGTTCGGCGCGATGACGCTGACCGTAGTCGAAGGACAGGCAGTAGGTGTCGAAGGCGCTGGCGTGGGCCATGGCCAGCGTGGTCGCCGAGTCGAGCCCGCCGGAAAGAAGGACGACGGCGCGTCGTTTGGCGGCAGGGGATTTTTCGTTCATGGGGTGGCGAATATACCGTCTTTGTGGGGCTTTCGGAACCATCGTCGTGGCGACGGCTCGTCAAAGCGGGCGCTCAAGCGCCTCGTCAGGTCCGCGCGCCGGATGGTGACGGGCGGAAGTCCGTCAATCGCTGGAAAGCAGGGCCGAAAGCTCCCGCTGCAGTAGTTCTTCGCTGCCCAGGTTCAGTTCGACGAGGCGGCGCAGGTGCGTCACGCTGTCCAGGTCGATACTCTGGCAGGCTAGGCCGGCGTAGCGTTCACTTGCGTGAGAAACTTTGGCTTCCATGCGGATTTCGTCGCCCATGTCATCGAGGCGAAGCTGTAGGACACAGGGAGCGTCGGCGTCCACCGAGGTGTCGACCGGCGAGCGGATGAGGGCGCCTTTGAGCGAGAGATCGAGGACGACCACATCGATGCTGCGTTCGCCGAGAATCAGCTGCGCCGGCGCGTGAAAAGCGATACGGGAATATTGACGGCGTTCCTGGTCCACGACCTACTCCTTCGGAGAGACTACTTGCCCTGCATGTTACCCCAAAGCAGTTTGTGCAGCTGCAGCTGGAAGCGCACCGGCAGGTGGTCGGCGAGGATCCACTCGGCCAGCGTTGTCGGTTCCAGGTCGCCTTGGACCGGAGAGATAAGCAGCGGACAGACGGCGTCGAGGTGGTATTTGCTGATGGTCGTGCGCGCCCACTCGTAGTCGGCGCGATCCTTGAGGACGAATTTCAGTTCGTCCTGCGGCGTCAGTAGGGCGAGGTTCTCCCAACGGTTCTGGTCGAACTCGCCCGAACCGGGGGCCTTGAGGTCGACGATCCGCGAGACGCGGGGGTCTACGCCACCGATGTCGAGCGAGCCGGAGGTTTCCAACGAGACGCTGTAGCCGGCATCGCACAGTGCGCTGAGCAGTGGCAAACAGGCTTTCTGCGCTAGCGGCTCGCCGCCGGTAACGCACACCCAGCGTGCCGCGTGTCGGGCCACCTCGGCGAGGATCTTCGGCAGCGCCATGCGTTCGCCGCCAGAGAAGGCGTACGCCGTATCGCACCAGACGCAGCGGAGCGGGCAGCCGGTCAGGCGGACAAAGACCGTGGGCAGACCGGCGCGCGCGGTTTCCCCTTGCAGGGAGAAGAAAATCTCGCTGATCTTCAGCGAGACCTGGCTGGCGCTGCTTACCAATGGCGGGTTCCTGACTTACTTCTTCTTCAGGCGCTGTTTGGCAGAGCTGGCCGCCGGGGTGTCCGGGTACTTGACGAGCACTGTTTCGAGGGTGGCCTTGGCACCTTTGGCGTCGCCGAGTTCCTGCTGGCACGTGGCGATGTTGATCAGTGCATCGGGTGCCTTAGGGTGGCTGGGCCATTTGGCCACGACCACTTTCTGGGCTTCGATCGATTTCTTGCAGTCGTGCGCCGCGTAGTGGGCGTTGCCGAGCCAGTATTGGGCGCTCGGTGTCAGCGTGCTTTCGGGATGCGCTTTGGTGAACGCGTCGAAGGCAGCGGCGGCTTCCTTGATCTTGTTGGCCTTGAAGAGATTGAGCGCCGCTTCGTAGTCGCGTGATTCGGCGGCAGGGTCGGCGGCCCGTTTTGCCGTTTCCGCCGGCGCCGTGCCATCCTCGGGCGGGGCGCCTTCCGCTTGCTGTGCTGTTTCAAACTTGCGCAGCCGGCCGTCGAGATCAATATAGAAATCCTGCTGCCGCTTTTTTGCCGATTCGAGCTCATAGCTGAGCGTTTCGACCTGTCCACGCAAGCGGGAGTTTTCCTCGCGCAGTGCCTGAATCTGGTTGGCTAGATCAAACTGGGCCTTGGCGGTGGTGTCAAGGCGTTCGTTGGTCTTAACCGTCAGTTCGTTGATTTGACGCCGAGCTTCATCGTCGTCAAAAAGACCGGCGCGCGCCTGCTGCACGCCGAAGGTGGCGAGCAGCAGAGCGAGCGTGGAGAGCTGTAAGCTGCGACGCAAGCAGCGCGCCGGCATATTAGAACTCGCCGCTGTAGAGCATGTCGCCGCGACGGTTCTGCGCGAAGGCTGCTTCGTCATGACCTTCGTTCTTCGGCTTTTCTTCGCCGAGGCTGACGGATTCAACCTGATCTTCGCGGCCGCCAAGCAGGACCACCATCTTCTTCACTGCGTCCGCACGCTTCTGACCGAGGGCGAGGTTGTACTCGCGGCTGCCGCGTTCATCGGTGTTGCCCTGGATCAGCATCTTGAACTGCGGATGGGAAGCGAGGAATTTGGCGTGCGCAGTAACCAGATCCTTGAATTCAGCCTTGACTTCGAACTTGTCGTAGTCGAAGTAGACGCTGCGTTTGGAAAGGATGCTCTTCGGGTCGGTCAACTCCGCCGGCAGGCCGTGGCTTTCGACCGGACCGGCGGTGACGGTGGCGATGCCCGGGCCACGCGTCTCGACCGGGGCACCGGTTTGCTCCGGGCCGGTTGGCGACGAACTACAACCGGCGATCAGGGCAGCGAGGATGGCGGGGATGAGCAGCTGTTTCATTGTGATACTCCTACTTCGAAATATGGATTTGAACAAACAATCACTTGGTGAAGGGACCCCATGCCGGTTCGCGAACATCACCGGCGTGGATAGATAGGCGTTGTTTAATGCGACCGTCGACCGATACCGCGGACAGTACGCCGCGACCGCCCATCTCGGTGGCAATCAGGATCATCCGGCCGTTCGGTGCGAAGGTCGGCGATTCGTCCTTGTGCGAGTCGGTGAGCATCTGTACCTGCTTGCTGGCCAGATCCATTACCGCCAAGCGGAAGGCACCGTCGCGCCGGCTGATGAAGGCCATTGATTTGGCATCCGGCGACAGTCGTGGCGATACATTGTAGTTGCCCTCGAAGGTGACGCGCTGCGCGTCGCCGCCCGTGGCACCGATGCGGTAGATCTGCGGGCTGCCGCCACGGTCCGAGGTGAAATAGATGAACTGGCCGTCCGGCGAGTAGTTCGGTTCGGTGTCGATGCCGCTCGAACTGGCTAGGCGCTGTACGCCCGAGCCATCGGCGTTGACCGTAAAGATTTGCGAGCCGCCTTCCTTGGAGAGCACGACGGCTAGTTTACGGCCATCCGGCGACCAGGCAGGTGCCGAGTTGGACCCCTTGAAGTTGGCGACGACGACGCGCTTGCCGCTGGCCAGCGAGTGCACGTAGACCATCGGCTTCTTGTGTTCGAAAGAGACGTAGGCTAGTCGGCTGCCGTCGGGCGACCAACTCGGCGAAATGATCGGTTCCTTGGAAATCAGTGCGGCCTGGGCGTTTTGCCCGTCGGCATCGGCGATATGCAGCTCATAACGCGCGGCGCCGCTCTTGACGACATAGGCAATCCGCGTGGAAAAAATGCCCGGTTCGCCGATCAGCTTCTCGTAGATGACGTCGGCGATGCGGTGGCCGGCGGCGCGCAGCATGGGGGCCGAGGTCACGAAGGCCAAGCCGCCGAGCACGCCTTGCTTATTTACGTCGTACAGACGGAAGCGGGCTTCCTGGCGGCCGTCGCTCGAAGCGCCGATGCTGCCGGCGGCCAGTGCGTCAGCACCTTTGTTTTTCCAGTCGCCGTAGACCGGGCTGGACGTCTCGGTCAGTACCGCGCCGCTGGGGTCGATCAGTTTGAATAGACCGCTACGCTCAAGATCGTTGCGCACGACGGAAGTCAACGCGCGTGAAACACCTGGTTCACCACCAAAATCGGCAATTGCCACCGGAATCCGGCTGGCGCCGGCACCGGTAATTTCAATGGTCAGTTCGGCTTGGGCCGGTGCTTGCAGCAGCAGAAGCGAACTGCAAATGATCAGGCTCGCGCTGCGCAGTTTTAGCAGAGGTCGAAGCATGGGGGCAGAGACGTCCATCAAAGAATCCGTGATTATATCGCTTCGGCACGTGACGATTTTGTAACGAAACGTAATCCCCGCCGGCGAGTGCCGGTAAAGGTAGGTCAAATCGACGTGTTACCGAAGCGATATTTCCTCCGGCCGGGAGAACAGTGGCAAGGCGGAAAACGCGTCGGCGGGACAAGGGTGGGCAAAATAATAGCCTTGCAACAGGTCTGCGCCGAGCTCGTGCAGGATTGTCGCGGTGGCTTGGTCCTCGACGCCCTCGGCGACTGTACGCAGACGGAGGGTCTGCGCCAGATTGATGATGACCTGTACCATCCGCAAACCCTCCGGCGTATTGATACGCCGGACGAAGGAGATATCGATCTTCAGCTCGCTGACCGGCAACTCGTGTAGCTGCGAGAGCGAAGCGTAGCCGGTGCCGAAGTCATCGATGGACAGCGGGAAGCCGGCTGCAGAGAGCTGCCGCAAGCGCTCTTCGGCAAACTCCACGTCCATCAGAGCGACCGATTCGGTCACTTCGAGGACCAGGGCCGACGGCGGGATCTCGTAGTGGGCGACATCCGCCAGCAACGTGTCGATGAAATCGGTAGCGAAGAGCTGGCGCTTCGAGACGTTGATCGCCAGTTGGAATTCAGGACGCGTTTGACGCCAGACCTGGAAGTGCCCAAGCGCCTGGCGTCGCACGCTGCTTCCCAGCGCGCCGATCAGCCCGAGGTTCTCGGCCATCGGGATAAAACTGGCCGGCGAGATCCAGCCCAACTCCTCGTCGTGCCAGCGCGCCAAGGCTTCCGCCCCGGTTAGCCGCACTCCTTCCGCGCTGACCTTGACCTGCGGCTGGAACCAGACGGTGATACGCTCCTCGCGGATGGCCTGCGCGAGCCGTACCTGAATATAAAGATCCTTCTTGCCCAGGCCCCTGTGCGACATGTCGGAGAATAGCTGGCAGTTGTTACGCCCCTGCGACTTGGCGTAGAACATGGCGCGATCGGCCTGCGCCAGCAGTTCGTCCAGATTGCCGCCATCGTCGGGATAGAGCGCAATCCCCATACTGAACGTGGCGCTGACGGCTAGGTCCTCCAGTTCGAAGGTCTGGCGCATGACCTGCAGCAGCTTTTGGGCCACCTGCCGGGCATCGTCTCCACAGGCCAGTTCTGGCAGCAGCATGACGAACTCGTCGCCACCCCAGCGGGCCAGCGTGTCGCACTCGCGTAGCTCCTTCTTAAGCAGCGCTGACAGCATGACGAGCAGGGCATCACCTGTTTTGTGGCCATACGCGTCGTTCACGTCCTTGAAATGGTCGAGGTCGAGAAAGCACACCGCGACATGGCGGTGGCTGCGCGCGGCGAGCTGGATGGCGATGTGCAGACGATCTTCGAGCAAGACGCGGTTGGGCAGGCCGGTCAGCGCATCGTGCAGCGCCATATGCGTGATGTGCCGTTCCTGCTGGTAGCTCTTGGTGATATCGCGCAGTACGCCGCGTACGCTGACGGTATGCCCGTCGTCCCCTACTTCGGCGAGGAAACGGCATTCGATCCATTGCTCCGCGTGATGGTCGGAAAGGACGCGAAACCTTCCCTTGAATTCACGGCGATCACCGGACGCCAGCTTCTCTAGGTGCAGCTCGAAGGCGCTCCGATCCTCTTCGCTCAGACAGTCCTGCACGCGGCAATCGCTATCCGGCGCGATGCCAGCTAGCTTCCACCAGCCCTGGTTGGCGCTGATCACCTTGCCGCCGAGGGTGATTTCGAGCACGGCCTCGTCGAGCATGTTGAGCGTGCGCACGAAGGTGTGCTGCTCGGCCGACAATTGTCTTTCCTTGTCCAGTGCCACGCTCAGCGCCGTGAACGGCTGCCGTACGGTAGCGACGAACACCGCACGAAAGATGAAACCGTAGCAGACGATCTTGTAGAGATGCCCGGCGGTATTGAACAGATCGCTGACTGATGCGTAGAGTGTGAAACACAACTCCGAGAGCGCGGCAATCGCCGCGGCGGCGAAGAGATCGGCCGCGTTGAACCGGGCGCCGTTGCGCGCCTGGTGGTAGAAAATCAGCGCCGCCGAAACGTCAATCGCGACGAGGATGTATTCTAGGAAGACCTTTAGCGGCGTCAGGCCCTGCCCTGCAATAAAGAACTCAGGTACTAGCTCGGGGTTGAAGAGCTGCAGCCGGCAGATCGCAGCGACGTAGGCGGCGACGCTGGCCAGCAGCCAGTAACGCGTCTTCGGGGCGAGCGGTCTTTGCCAGTCGCGCAGGGCGATGATCAGCAAGCCGAAGGCCGCCAGATAACGTGCCGCCAGCCAGAAGGTAATAGCCTTGTGCGGGCTCGACGCCGTCACGAATACCGGCATGCCCTGAAACGAGAGGACGTGTGCGAAATCGAGCAGGGCCGTGCCGAAGAGAACGGTCCCGATGAGGACGACATTGCCGGCCCGGTCCTCCGCATAGGCATACCACGCGATGCCGAACGACAGCATGGCGGCGACGATGGAGGCCATTTCCATCGTCGTATGCAAAGGGAGATAGCCGCTGAGCCCCAGGTCGGCTTTCTCGCCGGAAAACCACAGCAGGGCGTAGGTGAGAGCGAGCGCGGCGACCCACCGCCAGGCTCGGGTCAGTTCAGAGGAATTGCCAGGAAGAACAGGGCTGCTTGCCATCGAACAAAAGCACCGTTCGCAACGGAAGGCAAAAATCGTAACACAGTCGCAGCCGGGCTGACAGGCAGGACCAGCGGGACAGGATTGGCGCGCTTATTCGTCTAGCGGTTTAAAAGTGAGTACCAGAACGCGTTCGAAGAGTTCCGGCTGGGCCGGCTTGGGCAGCGCCGAAGATTTCCAGATTGCTCTCTCGATGGCCGAGTCCAGCGTCTGGTTGCCGCTCGATTTGCGCAGCTTGACGCCGAGCACTTCGCCGGAAGGCAACTGGGTCACTTCAAAAGTGGCTTCCGGGTTGCCCTGAATGTTCGGCGGTAGCATGATGTTGTCGTGAAGCTTGTGACGCACCCTAGCTATGTAGTCGGCCAGTCCCTTGTTACGCGAAGCAGACGCTTGCTCGGCCTTGAGCTGGCTGAGTTGGCGCGCCTCGGCATCGGCGCGGGCGCGGTGGTCCTGAACCGTCTTCTGCTGGTCGAGCTGTTTTTGCTCATTGGCGAGTTGCTTCTTCCAGTCGGGTTCTTCGCGCTTGACTTCCTCCTTCTTCGGCTCGGGCTTTTTCGGTTCTTCCTTCTTCGGTTCCGGCTTCTTGGGCTCTTCTTTTTTTGGCTCCGGCTTTTTCGCTTCCTCTTTCTTGGGCTCTTCCTTCTTCGGCGGCTCTTTCGGCTTCTTTTCTTCCTTGACCACGATCGCCGGCTTGAGCACCGGTTTAGGCTCGGCTTTCGGGACGGGTTTGGGTTCCGGGCGAGGTTCGGGTTTCGGCTCCGGTTTGGCTTCTGGCCGTGGTTCGGGCGTTGGCTCGGGAACCACGCGGGGCGGTGGCGGGGCACTCCAGACTTCGACCTCGACCGACGCGGGGGGCTGGTTCTTCCATTGCACGCCAAAAAACAGGGCAGCGATCAGCAACAGATGAACTAGCGCGGCGAGCGCCAGCGATTTTCCCTTGCCGGGTTCTTGCTGAGGGAGCGGGATCATGGGCACGCAGAGCTTACTTGCCGCTCATTTGCCGGTGACCTGCACGTTCAGGGCGACGCGCTTGACCTGCTGGTGCTGCAGTTCGTCCATCACTTCGAGTACGGCTTCGTACTTGACGTTCTTGTCGCCCGAGATGAGTACAGGTTGATCCGGGTTCTCCGCCTGCGCGTTGAGGATCGCCTGCGATAGCTCCTGGCGGCTGAGGTCGCGTTCGGTGGCGCTATGCGCCCGATCAACCAGGGCCAGCGTGCGGTCGGCGTGGATGATCACCTCGAGCGGTTTTTCCGCCTGCTGCGCGGCTTTGCCGACCGAGGGCAGGTCGATGTTGGCGGTGGTCATCATCGGCGCCGTCACCATGAAGATGACGAGCAGGACCAGCATGACGTCGATGTAGGGAACGACGTTGATTTCGTTTTTTAGGCGGCGCGGACGCATGGCCTTATCTCATTTGACGCTGAAGGATGTTCTGGAACTCTTCCATGAAGGACTCGAAGCGTGACGAGAGGCGATCGATTTCGTACGCAAAACGGTTGTAGGCAACAACTGCCGGGATCGCCGCGAAGAGGCCGATGGCGGTGGCGACCAGCGCTTCGGCAATACCCGGCGCGACGGCGGAGAGGGTTGCCTGGCCGACGTTGGAGAGGCCGCGGAAGGAGTGCATGATGCCCCACACGGTGCCGAATAGGCCGACGTAGGGGCTGACCGAACCGACTGAGGCCAGGAAGGCGAGGTGCGAGTCGATGCTGTCCATCTCACGCTGATAGGTGGCGCGCATGGCACGGCGTGCGCCATCGATGACATCCTTCGGGTCGAGGTTTTTCTGGCCGCGCAGCTTGGTGAATTCGCGGAAGCCGGCTTCGAAAATGCGTTCCATGCTGCCGGTGCTGTGCCGGTCATTGAGTGCGCTTTGATAGAGGATGTTGAGGTCGCCGCCGCTCCAAAAGTCGCGTTCGAACTGCTCGGTTTGCTCACCGGCCGCGCGTACCGCGAACCACTTGCGGAAGATATAGAACCAGGACATGAACGAGACGCAGCCGAGCAGCGCCATGACGACTTGGACGACGGCGCTGGCGTTGAGGATCAGGTGTAGGATCGAGAGGTCTTGCGAGACGTTCATTGCAGAGCTTCCAGTTTTAAGCGCAAAAACGGCGGGATCGAGGTCGCTTTCATGAGCGCGGAGTTGACACAAACGATCCGGATCGTGCCGTTGACCAGTTCATCCCAGCCGCCTTCAAGAGCAGGATTGGCGCGCCGGATGTGCTGGCGGAAATGGATTTGGGCGCCGCCGATTTTTTCGACTTCCAGGCCGACGACTAGCTGATCGTCGAGACGCGCCGGCTTCAGATAGTCGACATTGACGCTGCGTACGACGAAGGCGATGCCCGGATCACGCAGCAGGTCTCCCTGGTCGTGCCCGATCTCGCGCAGCCACTCGGTGCGGCAGCGCTCGAAAAACTTCAGGTAGTTTGCGTAATAGACGACACCACCGGCGTCGGTGTCTTCGAAGTAAATGCGGACGGGAATTGTGAAGGCGTTGGGTTTTTGTTCGTGCTTCATGCGCGGATTCTACCCTAGGGGTGGCAATGTCTTCTGTAACGATTTGTCGTCGGGGGCGCCTGGGCAAAGCCGCTACTGCCCCGGCCAGAGCATGTCCTGGGCTTTTGGACGCGTGATGCCAAGGTGCAGATAGATCGCGTCGGTGGCGATCCGGCCGCGCGGCGTGCGCTGCAGAAAACCCTGCTGAATCAAGTAGGGCTCGAGGACGTCCTCGATCGTGTCGCGTGCTTCGCCGATGGCGGCAGCTAGATTGTCCACGCCAACCGGGCCGCCGGCGAACTTGTCGATCACCGCCGCGAGCAGCTTGCGGTCCATGATGTCGAGACCGCCGTGATCGACGTCGAGCATCACTAGTGCGGCGTCAGCCACGTCCTGCGTGATGTGCCCGGCGGCCTTTACTTCGGCGAAGTCGCGCACACGCCGCAGTAGGCGATTGGCGATGCGCGGTGTGCCGCGCGAGCGCTTGGCGATTTCCAGCGCGCCGCCGTGATCGGCCGGCACATGCAGCAGTTGCGCCGAGCGCGTGACGATGTGCGTGAGTTCTTCCGGCGTGTAGAACTCGAGCCGCGAGACGATGCCGAAGCGGTCGCGCAGCGGGTTGGTCAGCATGCCGGCGCGGGTGGTGGCGCCGACCAGTGTGAACGGGGGCAAATCGAGCTTGACCGAGCGCGCCGCCGGACCTTCGCCGATCATGATGTCGATTTGGAAGTCCTCGAGCGCCGGGTAGAGGATTTCCTCGACGACCGGACTCAAACGGTGGATTTCGTCGATGAACAGCACGTCGTGCGGTTCAAGATTGGTCAGGATGGCAGCGAGGTCGCCGGCGCGTTCGAGCACCGGGCCGGAAGTTGAGCGCAGGTTGACGCCCATCTCGGCGGCAATGATGTGCGCCAGCGTTGTCTTGCCGAGGCCGGGTGGGCCGAAGAGCAGCACATGGTCGAGCGAATCGCCGCGCCGCCGGGCGGCTTCGATGAAGATCGACAGTTGTTCGCGGATCTTCGCCTGCCCGACATACTCGGCCAGGCGCTTCGGGCGCAGGGCGCGCTCGATGGCCTCTTCCTGCGTCGATTTGGATTCGGCGCCGATCAGTCGGTCGTCGGGTCTGGCGCCGCGTGTGTCGCCGAAGTCGTCGGTTTCGATCATGATGTCGACGCGTCCGTATCCGTGTCCGAGTGCGCCAGCCATTCGCGAATCAGTACCTGGCCGAGGGCGAGCAGCGTCGGGCCGAGGAAGAGGCCGATGAAGCCGAAGACGAGGACGCCGCCGAATACGCCGACGACAATCAGCAAGAGCGGCAGGCTGGAAGTGCGCGAGATGAGGATCGGCTTGACGAAATTATCGACGCTGCTGATCGCGAACATGCCCCACAGCACCATGAAGATGGTCCAGCCGGTATCGCCATTGTTATAAAGCCAGGCGGCGGCCCCGGCCCAGATCAGCGTCGGGCCGATCACCGGCACGGTCGAAAAAATGAAGGTTGCGAAGGTCAGCATTCCCACCCCAGGGACCCCTGCGATGAGGAAGCCGAGCATCGCGACCAGGGCCTGCGCCGCTGCTGTGCCAACGATGCCGACCATGACGCCGGTCACTGTGGCCTGCGCCAGCTTCAGCATGCGTTCGCCGAGATTGCCGCCGAGCCTGCGGCTAGCCGTGCGCAGCGCGTCGACGTAGGTTTCCGCGTCGCGGAAGATGAAGAAGACGAAGAAGATCACCAGTAGCAACTGCAGCAGGCCCTGGGCGAAAAGCGAAACAGTCGCCAGCGCGAGCTTGCGCGTCGGGTCGAAGAACTGGCGCAGGAGCGTGTTCATTTCGTCGCGGCTGGACAGCAGTCGGTGCCAGTAATCGCTGACATCGCCACCGATCAGCGGAATGTTGCTCAGCCAGGCTGGCGCATCGGCCGGTAGCCCGTTGTCAAGAAAGGGCTTGAGGAAGCTGATGGCCAGTTCGACGCCGTCGGCGAGCGAGCCGGAAAGCAGCCCCATTGGCACGACGAGCAACAGTAGCAGCGAGACCGACATCAGGATGGCGGACAGGCTGCTGCGTCCGCGGCACAGCTTGAGTGTCCAGTTGCGCACTGGCGCCGTGGTGACGCAAATGACGACGGCGAACAGCAGCGTGCCGGTGAAGGGCATCAACACCGCCACGCAGCCGATCAGCAGGAGCGCGACGAGGGCGGTCTGGATGAGTTGCTTCTGGCCCGGATTCATCGGAGGCATCATACTTTCGAGAGTTGCTTGAGGGCTTGGCGGATGCCGTCCGAGGTGGAGGCGCCGGCCGGCAGCTGCTTCATCGCGGCGGCCGCTTCGCGGTCATTGTAACCCAGCGCCAGTAGCGCATTGAGGATGTCATGCTGGCTGTCGGGGAGGTCGATGGCGGTCGATGGGAGAGCGTCAGCGAGCTTTCCTTTCAGTTCGAGCAGCAGGCGCTCGGCGGTCTTCTTGCCGATGCCCGGCACCTTGATCAGGCGGCCGACTTCCTGGCGCGCGATGGCCTGCGCCAGATCGTTGACGGACAGCCCGGAGAGCACCGCCAGCGCCATGCGCGCGCCGACACCGGAAATCTTGATCAGCTGGCGAAAGGCGAAGCGTTCGGCCTCGCTGGCGAAACCGAAGAGAAACTGCCCGTCCTCGCGCACCACGAAGTGGGTGAGCAGCGTCACCTTGTCGCCGTTCGCCGGCAGGTTGTAGAAGGTGCTCATCGGCACGTCGACCTCGTAGCCGATGCCATGCACGTCGAGAAGCAGCTGTGGCGGGTTCTTTTCGAGCAAGATTCCGCTAAGGCGTCCGATCATGGTGTTTTCTCCTGGCACGCGCGTGCCGTTTTTTTCAGGCGGGCGAGCAGGGCGTCCCGCTCCTCCGGTGTTTTTGCGGGGAGGCGGGCGACGTGGCCGCTGCCGAAGTTGCCGCCGCCGTAGGCGATCTTCACTTCGTTGCGCGCCACCTCGACGTACTGCACGATGGCGAGGTTGATCAGCAACCGCTTGTCGCCGCCGGGCAGCTCGAAGAGGCAAAAAGCACTGGTGCCCAGTCTGTCGCTCTCCTGCGCCGCAGCGCTGGTGGCGGCGCACAGTAGGCTGCCCAGGACGAGGATACGTGCGTTCGAAGCAAATCGCATGGTGGTTTCTCCTGCTCAGACCAGACGGCCGTTACGGACCCGCAAGCCTTGCGTGGACAGGGCGCCGAGTCCTTGCCCGCCGTGCGCGTGGGCGATCGCGCAGGCCAGCGCGTCGGCGGCGTCGGGGCTCGGATCGCCGGGTAGCGCGAGCAGGCGGCGCACCATGTGCTGCACCTGTATCTTATCGGCGTGACCGTTGCCGACCACCGCCTGCTTGACCTGCAAGGCCGTATATTCGGCTACCTCCAGCCCGCCGGCAACCAGCGCCGTGATCGCCGCGCCGCGTGCCTGTCCGAGCAGCAGCGTCGACTGCGGATTGACGTTCACGAAAATGATCTCGACTACCGCCTGGTCCGGCCGGTGCGTCGCCACCAGCTCGCGCAGGCCGGCGTAGATGGTGCCCAGCCGCGTCGGCAGCGAGGCCTTAGAGTCGGTCTTGATGCAGCCGCTGGAGAGATAGCTGAGCTTGTTCCCGGTCTTCTCGATCAGCCCGAAGCCGGTAATGCGCAGGCCAGGATCGACGCCTAGGATGCGGATGGTGGCTTTTTCCGGCGCGCTCATTGGCTGTTCGTCAGGCGGTCTGACGGTGGGAGCTGTCGCGTCGACGGGCCTGTGCGCAAAGCAAAAGCGGCGCCGCCGCGCCGCCTTGCCTGCCCGTGCCGGCGGACTGAATCATTCGTCGAGCGCCGCGTTGGTATAAACCTCCTGTACGTCGTCGAGGCTCTCCAATACGTCGATCAGTCTTTGCATGCGCTCGGCTTCGTCGCCGAGCAGTTCGATCTCGGCGTCGGCTTTCATCGTCACCTCGCCGAATTCGGACTTGAAGCCGGCGGCTTCCAGCGCTTCCTTGACAGTCAGGTAGTCGTGCGGCGGGGTGATCACTTCGATCGAGCCGTCGTCGTTGGTCAGCACGTCGTCGGCGCCGGCTTCGATGGCGGCGTCCATCAACGCGGCTTCGTCGGTGCCGGGCGCGAACAGCATCTGGCCGCAGTGCTTGAACTGGAAGGCGACACAGCCGTCAGTGCCCATGTTGCCGCCGTATTTGTTGAAGGCGTGGCGGACTTCGGCGACGGTGCGCGTGCGGTTGTCGGTCAGGCAATCGACCATCACGGCGGCGCCGCCGATGCCGTAGCCCTCATAACGGATTTCGACGTAATCGACGCCTTCAAGTTCGCCGGTGCCCTTCTTGATCGCGTTGTCGATCTTGTCCTTGGGCATGTTCACGCCCTTGGCCTTGTCGACAGCCATGCGCAGGCGCGGATTGAACGCCGCGTCGCCGCCACCCATCTTGGCGGCGACAGTGATTTCCTTCGCGATCTTGGAGAATGCGGCGCCACGTTTCTCATCCTGGCGACCTTTACGGTGCTGGATATTGGCCCATTTGGAATGTCCGGCCATGCTAACCTCGTATTTAAGCTACGTTTGCGTGCTTGCTGCGGGGCAACAATCCTCGCCGCAAATGGTTGATAATCAAGCCGCGCATTCTAGCACTTCTGATCGTTTCGGCATTCTCCTCCGCCTCCCAACCGCCTTCCGGAGCCCGCCATGGTCGCACCGCTTTGCATTGCCAAACATGAACAGACCGAACTCGTCCTGCTGCCCGCGCTGGCTAACCGCCACGGTCTGATTACCGGTGCCACCGGCACCGGCAAGACGATGACCCTGCAGGTTCTTGCCGAACGCTTCTCGGCCATCGGCGTGCCGGTCTTCATGGCCGACGTGAAAGGCGACCTGTCCGGCATCGCTGCGGCGGGCGTGCTGTCGCCGAAACTCGACGCACGGCTGCATTCGCTCGGCGTCAGCGATTTTTCACCGGCCAAGTATCCGGTGACTTTCTGGGATGTGACCGGCGCGCAGGGGCATCCGGTGCGCGCGACCATCTCCGACATGGGGCCGGTGCTGCTCGCCCGCCTGCTTAACCTCAATGACACGCAGGCCGGCGTGTTGCAGCTAGTGTTCAAGATCGCCGACGACAACGGTTTGCTGCTGCTCGACCTCAAGGATGTGCGTGCCATGATCCAGCATGTCGGCGAGCACGCGAAAGACTTCACCACCGAATACGGCAACGTCTCGGCGGCGTCGATCGGCGCTATACAGCGCGGCCTGCTGAGCCTCGGAGAGCAGGGCGGCGAAGCCTTCTTCGGCGAACCGATGCTCGACATCGCCGACCTGATGCAGACCAACGACGGCCGCGGCGTCGTCAACATCCTTGCCGCCGACCGGTTGATGGCTGCGCCGCGCCTCTACTCGACCTTCTTACTCTGGCTGCTCTCCGAGCTCTTCGAACACCTACCGGAAGTCGGCGACCTCGACAAGCCGAAACTCGTCTTCTTTTTCGACGAGGCGCACCTCTTGTTCAACGAGGCGCCGCTGGCGCTGCTCGAAAAGATCGAACAGGTGGTACGGCTGATCCGTTCTAAGGGCGTCGGCATTTATTTTGTGACGCAGAACCCGCTCGACATTCCCGATAGCGTGCTCGGCCAGCTCGGCAACCGCGTGCAGCACGCGCTGCGCGCCTTCACGCCGCGCGACCAGAAGGCGGTGAAGGCGGCCGCCGAAACGCTGCGCGCCAATCCGGCTTTCGACGCCGAAGCAGTAATCACCGAGTTGGGCGTCGGCGAGGCGCTGATTTCCTTCCTCGACGAGCAGGGGCGGCCGGCGGTCGTCGAGCGTGCCTTCGTCCTGCCACCGGCTTCGCGCATCGGCCCGCTGACGTGCGACGAGCGACAGGTGGTGATCAAGAACTCGGATATCTACGGGCATTACGAGGCGTTGGTCGACCGCGAGTCAGCCTACGAGAAGCTCAAGGGGCGCGCTGCGGCGCCGGCGGCCAACGAAGCGACGCCGGCGCCAGCAGGCGCTGGCGGCTGGCTGGGCGGCCTGGGCGACCTGATCGGCGGTAGCTCGGGCAGCGGCGGCCGGCTCAAGGGCGGCGACTCGGTGTTCGAAGCGGCCGCGAAGAGCGCGGCGCGCGCCATCGGTTCACAGGTCGGGCGTGAGATCATTCGCGGTGTTCTGGGCTCGATCCTCGGCGGCACTTCGCGCCGGCGCTGATGCCTGTCTTTCGGAAGTGAGTATTTTCCAATTCAGGTATGAGCCTGAAGGGGAGTTAGGCGGAATGGCTTTGGGATGTGGGTTGATAGGTTAAGAAATGGCATTGTAAGGGATTGAGATTTCGGCGGTGAGTGGATTGCCGGGG
>Ga0209125_1001788_pt1 | contig 18563 bp, 16 predicted proteins | sample BarGraIncub1131A_FD_184503 | JGI IMG/M metagenome (GOLD analysis project Ga0209125, IMG submission 184503) | Arctic peat soil microbial communities from Barrow, Alaska - Barrow Graham LP Incubations 11-31A (SPAdes) (version 2) | ecosystem: Environmental > Terrestrial > Soil > Wetlands > Peat...
TAACGTTACTTTCGTTTTAGGTTTATGGATTGTAAACCACCACATTCGGATGATATTTGGCAATAAAATCACAAACCCAACTGTTCCAATGGCAATCATTTCGAAATAATGGCCGAAGTGAACCAATTTTTCAAGTTCAAATCCAACCGAACCAGCAAATGCTATCACACCTACAAAAGCCAGGACAAATACAGCAAGGCTCAAGGTCAATGATTTATACATCAATCCGGATAAACCTGTCCAATCATACTTTGAGGTTAACCACCGACGCAGCGACATCATCAACTCGTCAGGATTGGCCTGTCGCGGACATTGCGTAGAACACTCACCACAATAATAACACAACCAAGGCTTTAAAGAAGCCTTAATTTCATCCTCGAGTCCCAGCGTGCTGAAACGTATCATTTCGCGCGGAAAAGAGTTTTCAGTTGTTGACAAGGAGCAGATTGCGGTACAGGTTCCGCAATTAAAGCAAGCTTTAAAATCTCCGGCACCGTATTTTGATATTTCAGTTGCAAATTCAGGATTAACTCTTGCCATTTCTTACTGATTTTTAATTTTATAATAAAAATATTCTTCCTTTTCATCCATTCCGTCGGCCATTACAACACTATATTTGTTCATGGTCATCATGTGATAGGTGACCACATTAGGATCGGCTGAAATTTCATTGGCAACCTGTGGAATTGATTTTTTGGTTTCCTCCATGGTTTGCAGAATTTGCTTCCATATCTGAGGATACTCTTTCATCTGGACACCTCCAGTTTCTACAACTTCAACAGCTGTTGTGTCTTTCTCTTTAACTTCTGTATTATCCGTAAAACCGTCAATCATCGATTCAATTTCCATGTCGGTGTACTGTGCAATTTCGATCGCATTAACAGGACAAACAGGCGCACAAATACCACAACCCGTACAAATTGCTTTATTGACTAATGCAATACGTTTCCCATCTGCATCCACTTCTTTGATAGCTGTGTAATCACACACATTTGCACATTTTCCGCACCAAGTACAAACATCAGCATCAACTCGGGCTATAATTGGGTCAACTGAAACAGTACCGCTTTTCAGCAAGGCACTGATCTTAGCTGCTGCGGAAAGTGAAGACTGAACCGATTCGCTGATATTCTTAGGTCCCTGACAAGTTCCGCCGATATAAACTCCCTTGATAACTGTTTCAACGGGTTTGAGTTTCGGGTGAATTTCGTTGAAGAATTTATCGCTGCCAATCGGAATTTTGAAATGTTCGGAAATTTGCTGATAATCCTCGCGGGCGACCATGCCGGTTACTAAAACTACCATGTCAACTTCAACCTCCATTTCCATTTTAGCGGTCAGGTAATCTTTCACTTTCACGATAATTGTTTTGCCATCTAAGCCGACAACAGGTGGTTCTTTTTCATCATACCGAAGGTAGAAATCACCTTGTTTCGAAGACTGATCGTACAAAATTTCCTGTTTGCCGTAAGTTCTGATATCGCGGTAAAGATGGAAAGTGGTTATATCTCTGTATTTTTCCTTCAGTTGTATTGAAGTATAAATGGTTGAAGTACAACATTGACGAGAGCAGTATTTATTATCACCTTTTTTCTGCCTGTTACCTACGCAATAAATAAATGCAACTTTCTTGATTTGCTTACCGTTATAAATCAGCTTATCCGGAGATAATTCCATCAACCTCTTGAACTCAGGCAGGGTAATTACATTGGGAATCGTTTTATATCCGTATTCACCTTCTGCAGGTTGATAAGAATCGTAACCTGTAGTAACCAATACTGAACCTACTATCAATGACAATATTTCTTCCTTTTCATTCAGGTTGAACGCAGCTGAGAATTTTGAAACGAAATCAGTTTCATTTTTTAATGCTTCAGCATCTACGACTGGAACATCGGGCAATGCTTCGGGATAATTTTTATAAATAGCTTTCCGTTTAGCCATTCCGAAATTAAAATCGTCATGTATAAATACCTGGCATTCTTCCATGGCAGTTTTCACAGCCTGTTTGTCGGCTTTCCCATTAATAAAACGTGGCTTTACTTTCACGTCAACATGGAAATTCCCTAAACTGCCCGAAACTTTATCAACGGTTGCGCCTGTAAAGAGCGTGATATTTGTTTGATTTTTAATCTCTTTATATAATGCCGCTACAATATCTTTTCCCTTTTGTCCCGACATGAAAAGCTTTTCATACTGTGCAATGCGTCCCCCCACAAAGTAATCTTTTTCAATAAGGTATACTTCATTTCCCAGACGGGAAAGATCAAGAGCTGCTTTCATCCCGGATACACCTGCACCAACAACCAACACCGCCTTTTTTACCGAGATTTCAATATTATCCAACGATTCGGAATGCGAAACACGATTGATACCTGCACGAATTAAACCGGCTGCTTTGACCGTTGCCTCTCTTGGCTTATCAGAATGTGGCCACGAACATTGTTCTCGGATATTCACCTGGACATAATTGGTTGGATTCAAACCGCCACGGGTGGCTACATTTTTAAAAGTATGCAAATGTAGTTTCGGAGAACACGAAGCCACCACTATGGCATCCAGGTTGTGCTCCTTAATATCGTTAACCATCGCTTTCTGATTGGAATCGGCACAGGCAAACATCACATCTTTCGCAATGACGATTCCGTCTTCTGCATGAAACATTTTACCAAGCTCTTCCACGTCAACGTAATCGGAAATATTCCCGCCGCAATGACATATATAAACGCCTATTCTTTCTTTCATCCTATACTAAATTTTTGATCAGCGTGTAACCCTTATTTAAAGCAACTTCTTTACTTTTCAGATAACCTGCAACTTCGGATGCTGCACAGCCAGCTGACAAAATAGAATCAGGAATATCTTTAGGACCGGAGGCCGCACCTGCGACAAAAACACCATTGATGCTTGTAAATGCAGGACTTACCAACTCGTCAGTTTGTTTTACAAAATTGAAATCATCCAGCTCCAAAATCTGATTTTTGAACATGTTCGGAACTTCTTTATTTGGCAATACACCGACAGACAAAATTACCAGATCGTGTTTTGATTCTTTAACAATCCCTTTTGCAACATCTTCGTAGCGCAAAATCAAATCACCGCTTCCATTTTCATTTTCACGAACTTTTGCGACTTTTCCTTTCACAAAATTCACTCCCATTGATTTCGATTGCTGGAAGAACTCTTCATATCCTTTCCCAAATGCCCGAATATCCATGTAATAGATTGTGATATCGGCCATAGGCAATGCACCCATCAGGAGTTGAGCCTGTTTGATAGAATACATACAGCAAATTTGGGAACAGATCGGATTATTGGAACACTCAACACTGCAGCTTGTATTTTCAATCGCTGAATCGCGTGAGCCAGTACACAAAACATAGGCGATATTGTCCGGTGTTTTGCCATCACCTGGTCTCAACACATTGTTATAAGGTCTTGTAGGTGCTATCAACCGATCCATTTGCATGGAGTCAATCACATTGGCATATTTAGAATAACCATACTCCGGCTTCCCTTCAGGAGGAAACAATTTATATCCGGTAGTTACTACCACCGATTTAACTGAAGTTATAACAGTTTGTTTCTTTTGAGAAAAATCAATGGCATTTGCTGGACAAATAGATACACATTGGTGACATTCACGGCAATTGCTGCAATCAAGGCATCGTTCAGTACTTGCCTTTAATTCTTTTTCAGTATAAGTGAATTCAACTTCTTCAAAAGTTTTAATTCTTTCGGATACAGGAATACAGCCATTTATGATAGCCGGCATCACTTTACCAGTGTATTTTTTCAACACGTTGGTTTTATCAACAGCGGGCAATTTATCGCCTGATTCATAATCTTCCATATTCAGATTACTGAGCAATTTGTCAATATAAAAAGCCGCCTTTTTACCTTGCCCGGCTGCTTCGATGAGTGTTGTTGCTCCGGTTACTGTGTCGCCACCGGCAAAAATAAACGGTACAGAGGTCTGCAAAGTTTTTGCGTTTACTTTGATTGTTCCGTTTTTATTCAACTCAATTTCTCTGGCAAAAGGGGATGTGGATGCTTTCAATCCGATGGCTTCAATCACATAATCAACATCAGCTATATATTCAGAACCGGCAACAGGAACAGATTTTCGTCTTCCACTTTCGTCAGCATCTTCGAGCTTCATTTTGATCAGCTGAACTTGTTTCAGTTTGCCATTTTCTCCGATAAATTTTATCGGATTACGAAGTAGAAGAATTTCAACTCCTTCTTCTTCAGCTTCTTTTATTTCAGGTGCAAAACAAGGCATTTCTTCACGACTACGACGATAAACCACTGTTACCTTTTCCGCTCCGAGACGAACAGAAGTACGTGCAGCATCAATGGCCGTATTTCCGCCACCAATAATCATTACTTTTTTACCTGTGAGATTTTCTTTATTGCCAATATTTGATTCGCGTAAAAAATCGAGACAAGAAACAATCCCTTTCAAATTTGAGCCTTCAACTCCGAGACTAACTGTATCATGCGTTCCAACAGAAACAAAAACAATATCAAAACCTTGTACTTTCAGTGCATTTAAGTTCTCAATTTTTTTGTTACATTCAATTTCAACGCCCAGAACGGTAACGTTTTGAACATCGCGGTCAACAATATTTTTGGGTGCCCGGTATTCGGGAAGAGCGAGCTTAAGCATTCCACCCGCTTCGGGAGCGGCTTCAAATATTTTTACGGTATGGCCTTTCAAAGCCAAATGATAAGCTGCGGTTAGTCCGGCAGGACCTGAACCGATCACAGCTATTTTTTTACCCGATTTGCTTTTTATTTCTACTGCTGGTGCAACAGGATATTTTTCGTAATAATAATCAGCAAAATAGCGCTTTATCTTACGAATATCAACTGAAGACTCCAATCCGGCCCTTGTACAGGCATTCTGGCATGGTGAATAGCAGGCACGGCCCAAACTTCCGGGGAATGGAATATCTTCGAGGTGCAATTTCATGGCTTCTTCGAATTGACCGTTTCGGGCCAACGAAATATATCCGTAAGCTTTTACGCCACCCGGACATTCATTGATACAAGGTGCCGAAGTATCTTGCCGGTCAATTGTTGCAATTCGTGGATTGGCGAGTGTAAAAGGAATATAAGCAACTTTCCGGCCAGCCAGATTGCAGTTATATTCATCCAACCTTACCTCCGGACAAACAACTTCGCATTCCTGGCAACCGGTGCAATTTTCCTGAATCACATATCGCGGTTTTTTAAGTATATTAACCTGAAAGTCTTCACCTTTTTTGTTAATACTCTCAATTTCGCTGTTCAACATCAGGGTGATATTCGGATGACGTGCTGTTTCCGACATTTTAGGTGTGGTGATACAGGCTGCACAGTCGAGTGTCGGAAAAACCTTGCTTAACTGGATCATTTTACCGCCAATGGACAAACCTTTCTCAACAAGTAACACTTTATGATCCATGTCAGCAAGGCTCAATGCCGCTTCCTGGCCAGCAATTCCACCTCCAATGATTAAAGCATCAAAATCAGTATTCTTTTGGTTCATTGTTATTTTCTTAATTAAATTCCACTCTTATTTAGCATTTCCATCTTCAAGGCCAACCAGAATCTTACTGAAATTTTCCATGTGATTAGCAAATGGTTCGGCACAAACCGAGCAAAGTGCAGCCATTCTGATACGCTTGGGGCTGATTCCTTTTTCTGACATTAGCGCCTGTGAATCAAGAATTATCTGATTGGTATGGTCGGCACATTTTGAACTGTATGAACATTCGTGACCATCGGCGGCGATAAAAACACCGTCAAACCCCTTTTCGAGCGCATGCAATATCCATTTTGGTTTAACCCCTGAAGAACAAGGCAAACTGATTACATAAACCGATGGGGAATAATGTATTTTCCGCAGACCGGCCTGATCAATTCCGGGATCAGATATTTTGTCGGTAGAAAAAACCAGTATTTTGGGTTTAAAAGTTTCGTCTGACATACAATTTAATTGTTGATATATTTGAAGAGATAAATTAATATACAAATGTTTTTCATGCACTTAATTTATTATTCGAACTATAAATGTTCAAAATATAGTACGTGAAAAACCCAATGGCCGGAATTTTTTGATTAAGAATCCCGGCCAATTAAGAATGAATATGATTTACATTTTAAGCTTTTTTCAGGAACAAGCGGGTATAACTATCCAGATCAGTGAAGCCGAGATATTCATGTCCTACTTTATCACACCAGCGAGGTATATCATGTTTCGTACCTTCATCCGCTGATAAAATTTCCATAATTTCACCCGATTCGATTTCGCCAATGGCTTTTTTAGCGGCTAAAAGTGGTCCTGGACAAGCAGTTCCTCTTGCGTCAACTACTAAATCTGCTTTAATGTTTTCTAATGTTTCTGTTGTCATGATATTTATAACTGTATAATTGAGAATAAAATAATTTGAGAATCAGATGAATAACTGAATGCGACTTTCGTCTGCATCAGCGAGGTAACTACCCACTCCGACATATTTAAGATTTGGGTAATCAAGCATTTCTTCGCGTTTGAAACCCATGAGATCCATGCTCATCTCGCATACGTTAATTTCGACGCCCAATTCGCCAGCTATGGCCAAAAGTTCTTCGAGTGATGATACCCTTTTTTTCTTCATAAGTACTTTAAGCATAGCAGTTCCCATGCCACACATATTCATCTTCGACAGTTTAAGTCTGGAACTTCCTTTAGGGAGCATAAATCCAAACATTTTCGACATAAAATCTTTGCCTTTGCCTGTCTTCTTAGGATCGCGAAGCATCGCTGTTGCCCAAAAAGTAAAAAACATTTTAACTTCGGTATCCATTGCCCTAGCTCCAGTTGCAATAATCATTGCGGCAAGCATTTTATCCAAATCGCCCGAAAAGGCTATAATTGATATCTGGTCTTTCGGCTGACTCTTTTGAAGTAGCTTGATTTTTTTTTCAAGTTCAGCAACCTGGGTTTCAATTTCGTTTGACATGATTTTATATACTTATTTAAATATTTGTATTTAATGTTCCAAAAGTAGAAGAAAATCAAAAAGAGAGTCCGGATTTCAATGTGAGGATTAGCAATTCAAAATGTGATATAATGCACAAATTTGATACTTTTACGTCTTGAAAAACAAAATATGGAGAATGTATCCTGTAAATTTTGTAGGCTAAAATCAGCTGCTGCCCTTACGCTGAAGAATAATGAGCTAAGCGTTCTGGAGAATAATTGTGCTCAGGTTAATTTTTTGAATGGTGCTAATATTATCAGGCAGGATGCACTATCTACAAATGTTGTTTACATTAAGACCGGGTTGGTAAAAATCCATATTAAAGGACCGACCAAAGAGAGGATCATGAAAATTGTTAAAGCTCCGACCTATTTATGCCTCCCGAGTTCTTTTGGCGCCAAGATCAACCATTTTTCAGCCACTGCAATCGAAGATACTTCGGTATGTTTTATTGATGTGAATGTCTTTAAACAGTTTATTTACAGCAATGGAGATTTTGCCCTGCAAATTATTCTTGATATGAGCCGGGGAGAACTTCAGAATTTACACCATTGCCTAAATAATGCCCAAAAACAAAACATTGGAAGAATTGCCGATGCTATACTTTTTTTCGCTCACGAAATTTATAGCTCAAATATATTCGAACTTCCAATTTCACGACAGGATTTAGCTGATCTAACAGGGATTACGCGGGAGGGCACAAGCCGCATTCTCACTGATTTTCACAACGAAAAAATAATTGAAATCAATGGTCGTAAAATAACCATTGTAAACGAAACGCTACTACGGCAGATCAGTGAAAAAGGTTAATATTGACCGCCCAATTCAAGCTTAGTTTCCCATCTTTTCTATCCTCTTCACCACCAGTTTTGAACTGATCATCGTGATGGGTAAACCCGTGCCTGGCACGGTGGAGGCACCAACGTAAAAAACATTTTTAAAAACCTCATCAAAATTTGTGGGACGGAAAGCGCCGATTTGAAGCATCTTATGCGAGAGTCCTAACCCACTACCGCGATGAAGGTTATATTGATTCTGCCAGTCAACCGGGGTGTAAATTGTTTTGGAGACGATTTCGGGTACAATATCCTGATTGATCCGCTTAGAAAAATCGGCCAGGATGCTATTCACGATTTCATCCTTATCATCCCAGCTTTTCTTAAACCGCAGATCGGGAACCGGGCAGACAAAGAACAGGCTCTCACAACCTTCGGGAGCACAATCAGGATTGTTTCGCGATAACACATTCACGTAATAATAAGGCTTCTGAAGCGTACCCGAAGATTGAAACACCTTATTTGCATACTCTTTGAAGTTATCTCCCAGGTAATAGTTATGGTGCTCTATCTGTGGCAGTTTGCATTTTAATCCAAGATAAATGGTGAGCGGGCCCATTGTCCATTCCATCTTGTCGAGTTTTTCCATCGAGAATTTCGGACGCTTGAATATTCGCCCCCTGAAGGAGGCCGCATCACTATTCACAACAATAATATCGCTCTTCCATTTCTGATTATTCTGATCAACCAGACAATCCAGTTTTCGTCCATTTGCCACAAAATCAATAATTTCTGTATTGTAAGTAATCGACACATTCTCTTTCCGAAGCTCCTCAACAATTCCTTCGACGATCTTATACATGCCACCTTCAACATTAAAATAGCCATCGTGTTCAAATTCGGTGTAAGAGAGCAATGTGTAAACAGCAGGAGTATCGAAAGGGGTTCGACCCAGGAAAAATGCAACGAGTGAAATAATCTCGCGTGCATCATCCGATGAGAAATATAGGCAAACCTGTTGCCAAAAATTCCTGAAAAGGATGGGCAAATGAACCGGATTTACTCTCATCAAAGTGATCAGGTAAGCAAACACAGAATTGTAGTTCTTCTTAATTACGATATCAACTGTATCATTGAACAAAGCCTTACCGTTTTTTAGGTATTTGTACATTTTGATTTCAAAATCAGGCTCCACATCTTTAAACTGTTCGGCTAACTTATGAATGTCCTTGTAAAGACGGTAAGTTTTGGGACTACGGGTAAAGTTAACGGTATATAACGGATCGAGTGCCACATATTTGAATGGAAGTTCAATGTTGCAATCTTTGGCAAACTCCTTAAATTCATATGACATGCTAAAGAAACTAGGACCTGTATCAAATGTAAATCCATACTTTTTCAATTGATTAAGCCTTCCACCTGCCTGACCATTCTTTTCAATAATCTCCACTTTATACCCTCTTTTTGCCAATCTCAGCGTAGTAGCAAGACCCCCTATTCCAGCACCAACAACAAGAACACTTTTCTGCATCGTTACTTTTTTATTTTCTCTAATAAATGAGGGTACAATTCGTCTCTAACCCAGGTAAAACCGGGTTCAAATTTCAGTATTTCCTCGTACATCAATTTTGCTTTTGCATTATCATTAATTGATTCATAAGCCTGAGCAATAGTGACAAGCAAACTCAGGTAGTTCCAGTCACCCTGAATCTCACCATCTTTTTTCTCCATTATCGCCTTGGCTTTCAGATAATATCCGATTGCTTCAGTTTTCGATCCACCCATCAATGACGGCGAATGAAATTTCACATTTCCCAGTTGTATATATCCAAAAGGTTGATTGGGATCGAGGAGGACTGCCTTTTTGGCACAATCGGAACTTTTAGGCCCAATAAAAGGCGCTGAGAATTTGCTTAAGGAGATTTGAAATCCGTACAGTGCAGCTTTGTAACCATTTATTAATGAAAGCTCCAGCTTTTTCGCTTCCAAAAACTTCACGTTTTCCTGCGCCAGTTTCAAATATATTAGCGCTTGATCTTTATGATCGTTTCCCAAACACCAACCGATGTATCCATATTGATAATTAAGGAGTTCGAGACGTAATTCGTTTGTCTTATCAGGTTGATTGTTTAATTGGTCAATTACACTTTTCCAAACCGGCATACGATTGTTAATGTATGCATTGTAAACATCGCTTTTGTTACTTGCCTTAAGACTTAAGGCAAATAATTCCCAAAAGACAATCGTTATCCAATACTTCGACCTTTCCATTGATAATGAAAAAAATATTTATTCAAAAAAGAACTGAACATCACCACTCCCATTACCAATTGCTGGGGAATAAAGTAAAGGAAACTATCCATTATCCGTTGGTGACTGGCTACTGCAATGAATAACCTGATCAACAAAAGCATAACAAAATATACAACAAAAAAGTTGACTGAATAGGAAATCAGGACAGGAATAAAACCAAATGTTGTTATTAACCAGAATATTATGGCTATAATAAACGAATTTCCAAAAAAAGCAACGATGTTTTTGGAAAAACCTCCAACCGCTTCACCAAAACCACGATACATCCGGCAACGGATCGATTTATTGCCCGTAAGACAGGCAACAGGAATTCTTTTCTCTTTTAAATATCGTGCTATTTCAATATCTTCTACTTTGCAGTTCTTCAAATGTTCATGGGGCTTAAAACGGTTGTAGACTGACGTATTAAAAAGCATGAATTGCCCGTTGGCCGCTGCAAGCGACCGAAAGGAAGTCCATTGTACCAGTGGCAAAGGGAGAAGTGATAACAGTATGTAATTCATGATAGGAACTGTCATTTTCTCGCCAGGAGTGATGACGATCTGCTCCGGGAAAATAGAAAGTAGTCCGAGACGATACGTTTCGGAATAGGAAACTACAGAAAGGATGATATCTTCACCCATCCTTACATCAGCATCAAGGAACAGTAAATATTCGCCTTTAGCGTGTAATGATAAAGAATGACAGCCAAAATTTTTTCCAAGCCAACCATTGGGTAAACCATTCGATCTGAATAATTTAATCCGTGAATCGGTTTCAGCCAAAGCACTCACGATTTCAACTGTCTGGTCATCGGACTGATCATCGAAAACAACAATTTCAATATTTTGGTAATGTTGGTTGATAAGATCGGTCAGAAGAACGTCGATGTTTTCCGCTTCGTTTCTGGCAGGGATTAAAACCGAAATAAGGGGATTGCCTTGTAGTGGAATCTTATTAAGCTTGGGTTTAAAAAAAAGGTTAGTGGCAGCAACCAATAGCTGTACCGCTGTAAAAACAAAAATAAATGCAGCGAGGTACAACATCACGATCCGGATTTTAGGGAGTTCTCAGCAATGCATTGGTTATAAAATAAGTTGTACGCATCCTGAATCGATTTTATATCTAATTTATTGCTTTTATATTCAACCACATAGATGTAAAGACTCGGTTTCCGGCGCGAAAAATAATTAATCAGATTGGCCATGAAGAGAAGATGAATTTCACAATCCGCCTTTTCAACAATACGCCCGATTCCGGATTCAAACTGAAAAGAGGTTTTATAAATTGACTCAATTTTACCTTGTGGAAAAAGAAGTACCATATTTCCGCGCTTACGAAGTAATTCGGCTGTATAGTTGATTGATTCGAGGGTTTCCCGCGATTTCTTTCGGATTGAATATCCACCCGTTTTATTGAAAAAAGAAAACTTCTTTAACTGCTCCTCAAGCATCATTAAATGAAATTTTCTTCGCAATACCTTAACATTTAATTGCATTGCAAAAAAGCCATCCCACCAGCTTACATGATTTGCAAGCAATAAAATCGGCAAATCCCGATCATCAAAATCATTTTTCAATTCAACCCGGCCAAAATGCCGAAGGATGATCCAACCAGCATACCACTTAAAAAATGGATAGATAAAGAAATGATGTCTGGCTTTTAAACCCATAGGATTTACTTTATGAAAATCAGAATAGCAGCGAAAAACAGGAATTGGCAAACAAAAATGGCCGATGCCAATGGATTTTCAGTTCTAACTTTTTTCCATTTTACGAGTCCATGAAATATCAGCGCAAGGACGAACCAAACTGAATAATTTTGAAGCGGAACTGAATTTCCATGCCAGTACCACATGTCGAGAAATGGGGCGACTTGCTCTAATACTACATCATAAATTACCATTAAAACCGACGCCAAAATTACTTGCAAAACTATCGGCAACCGGAAACGTTCCATTATTGACGCACTGCAATACACAAGCATTGCCCAGTTGATTCCAATCATCAATGGTGTACCGAACACTTTCAATCCCAAACCACTGCCATAGATGTATTTTCCAAACACAATCTGCGAATTAACGCCAACAACTTCAACAATATAGCTGACTAATATGATTGTAAAAAAAACAACCCTTGTATTTCCACTATGCAACGATTTGTGAAACAACAGAATCGCAATAAAACTTAAAAGAAGTGCATACGGAATTAAGATAATAAAGAGGCGCTGTGTGAATGGAATTCCCATTCCAGCGACTCCGACAGTGTAAAAAATGACAAATAATATAATTGTGTTCAATTTTTGCCGGAGCAAATATTTCGACATTATTTCCATAAACGAATCGATTAGAAATGGACGGTACTTTTTGCAAAGCGACCTTCTAATTTATTTATTAACAACAGATTAAATAAAACCAAACTAAATGCATAACTGATGTCCTCAACCGGAACAGTAAAGATCCGAATACCAAGGTTTTCCAAATTATTGTACCAAACGACCTCTTCAGGAATAAAACTCCCGGTTAGCACAGAATCCACCAAAAAGAACGGAAAAAGAATTACCATAAAAGTAAGATAAAACCGGTTAAGTAGCTGCGATGAACCAATCGATCCTAAAAAAATTGCGAAAATTGCGATACTTCCATAGATGGCTGTATAAGCTTTATCGGTATTCAATAATACAGCTGCTCCCAAGATCATAACAACGATGGAGGATACAGCCTTTGTCTGCCAATCACTTAACTGTATATTTGGGAATAGATAGACAAGTGTATCATGCAAAAACAAGCTGGCATATGGGATAACGATAAAAAATAGCCACTCCTCCAGTGGTAATTTAAATAGCACAATACTTGAATGATATCGTGGATTAAAACCCCAGATACCGTATTTAGTAAATAAAATATCGCCTAAAATGTAAAAAGAACCCACAACAACGAGCGAAACTAAAACAGATTTGATTTTTACATAAAACTGAAGCTTTCGGTCGTAACTGTAAATTAGCGGAACCAAAATTGCAAATATTTCCAGCGCCAGATATACATACATAAAAGCGCAATTTAAAATGAAAGCGGAAAAACGAATTCAAAATAGTAAGTTAATGGTCCAACACAAAATCATTTACTTTTTTATACAATTTCCGGAACCAAACCGAATAGGAATCAGGATTGGAGATCATATCTGCATGTAATTCACTGAAAGAAACAGCTTTCCAATCAACAACCTCATCTTTGTTCAATTTTGGAAAATCGTCCGAAACGCCAACGAAAATATGATCCAGTTCATGCTCTGTCAATTCGTTATCCAGCGGTTCCTTATATATGAAACTGAAGATTTCTGTTAGGGAACAATCCATTCCCATTTCTTCTGTCAATCGCCGGTTTGCCGCAGCGAGGGATGATTCGTTAGGGTAGGGATGGCTGCAACAGGTGTTGGTCCATAATCCGTTGGAATGATACTTATTAAAAGCTCTCCGCTGTAAAATCCAATCGCCTTGTGAATTCGTGATAAAGACAGAAACGGCCCTGTGAAGACAGGCTTTCCGATGAGCCTCCATCTTTTCCATCACACCAATTGGATTGTCAATTTCGTCGACAAGTATTACAAATGTCTCGTCAGTTAAGAATTTTGATGCCATATGCTGCATTTTAAATCATTTTAAGCCTATATACGGCCAAAGCCTTGGCAAGTAACACCATTTTGTGGGTCCCGGATATTCTGATTCGTGCAGCCAATAATTTGCTGGCCGGAGTATGCCGGATTTTATTCAACAATCGTTGGTAATAATAAAATGCAATAAGGACAGCCAGTTTTGCATCTTCCGGCAGATTCGGAATTCCTTGTCTGGCAACCTGAAAATCCTTTTCAATATCAATAATTATTTCGGCTTTAACATCATCGTCAAACGGTCCATCTCCTATTTCCGGAAAATATTGTCTGTCAAGAATTTCCAAATCACTCTTCAGATCGCGTAAAAAATTCACTTTCTGAAATGCAGATCCCAATCTCTTTGCTGGAAGTTTTAGCTTCTCATACAATTCATCGTCCTTGTCTGTAAAAACTTTAAGACACATCAATCCTACAACATCGGCTGATCCGTAAATATATTCGTCAATCTCTGATTTGCAACTGTACGTTGTTTTATAAAGATCAGCCTTCATACTTTTCAAAAAAGATTGTATCAGTTCATTAGGAATCTGATAACGCTTTACAATTACCTGAAAAGAATGTAATACGGGATTCAGGCTTATTCCGCTTATATAAGCATCGTAATAATCTCTTTCGAATTTATCAATGAGCACGTTTTTATCATATTGATCAAAAGAATCCACTATTTCATCCGCAAAGCGGACAAAACCATAGATGCTGTAAATCGCCTTCTGAACATGAGTTTCAAGAAAGCTTACAGCAATGGAAAACGATGTACTGTAAGTTTTGGTTACTAACTTACTGATTTAGAACGAAACATGGTCGTAAAGATTAACGGAAGCCATCGCGCCAGGATTGATAATTAACACTTTTCATATTATCTGTTTAAACAATAGCAATTCTCGTTAAACAAATATAAAAGGTAAAAAGTTTATCAAACTATTCGAAAAGGAAAAATGTGGCGCTATAAAACTATTATTTAGACTGGCAAATCCTTATTGACCCTAACAATTCTCTTTTTGATCTGCTGATCAATTACGATTGGAACCTTCTCTTCAATCACATTAGATGAGTCAAGTCCCAGTGCCTTTACATCAGTTATACTTAACCGCCTTACAAAATTATGAAGTGTCATAATAAATATCTTAAGAGGTGGCAACTTATAATCACTAATCAGGATTCTGTCAAGATTAACATAAAGAAAATCAGCAGGTATCGAATGTGCCTTGAGCGATTCGTACTGACTGACCATACTGATTTCACCACTCTTTACTAAATCTTCAATCACTTCCTTGAAGTACAGATTAATTTTGCGCTCAATTTTAAAGCCCAATCTGAAATCAACTTTAATTAATACACCAGGTATCATATGGTGAACCACATACTCAAAAGTATTAGGCGTTTCAAGACTATCGATATGGAGAAACCAATAAGTACTTGCCCTTTTGGGATGCTTATTGAAAATTGAATACATGATTTTCGACTCAATCTGATCAACACGATTTGCTTTTGTAATGTATACCAGGTTAGTCGCAATTTTAGCAACAGAAGAATCGTTGCTAAGTGCTTTAAAGATATCCGGGTCCTTCTTAAAATTCACAAAACTGATATACTGGTTTTTGATTTTCCGTCCAAAATACCATCCATACATCACAAGGAAAAATACAAAAGCCAAAGCGATCGTCAGCCATCCTCCGTTTGAAAATTTATGAAGATTCGCATACAAAAATGTTCCTTCAATTGAAAGAAAGACCAGAAGCATCAAGGCGATAAGAATAGGATGAACCCGACGTAGCCGTAGATGAAATGACAACAGCAAAGTGGTCATAATCATAGTGATTGTAATAGAGAGACCATAAGCCGCTTCCATTCTCGAAGATTCTCCAAAGTAGATCACCACAAAAGTACAGGCGATCCAAAGAAACCAATTTACAAAAGGAATATAAACCTGTCCCTTAATATCTGTAGGATACGAAATTCGAACTTTTGGCCATATATTCAGAGATACTGCCTCACTAATAATTGTATATGAACCACTGATTAACGCCTGACTGGCAATAATAGAAGCCGCCGTTGCTATAAATACACCTGGCAAAATAAACCACTGAGGCATAATTGCATAAAATGGATTGGTGCTAGTCATTGTGTCGAGATGGTGAATCAGAAATGCACCTTGGCCAAAATAATTGATGAGCAATGCAGTTTTCACAAATATCCACGAAATGCGAATATTTTTAATCCCGCAATGCCCAAGATCGGAATATAATGCCTCTGCACCCGTCGTTGCTAAAAAAACTGCACCCAAAAGTATAATTGCATTGGGGAAGTCACGTATAAACCGTATGGCATACATTGGATTTATGGCTGCCAAAACCCCCGGATCTTTGATCAGATAGCTCATGCCTAATACAGCGAGCATCGAAAACCAGATCAGCATCACAGGTCCAAAAATCTTTCCCATAAAGCCCGTTCCGAATTGCTGGAAAAAGAAAAGTCCAGATAAAATAGTAATTACAACCGGAACAACAGCAATATTGGGATGTATCAATCGTAAACCTTCGACAGCGGAGGTAACTGTAATAGCTGGAGTTATAACTCCGTCAGCCAATAATGCACTCCCGCCGATCATTGTAAATATGGCCACCCAATTGTTTTTTCGCCGGATCAGCGCAAAAAGCGCAAAAATACCCCCTTCTCCATGATTATCAGCCCGAAGAGTAATAATAACGTACTTGATTGTAGTTTGCAATGTAAGTGTCCAGAATACGCAGGATAAGGCTCCGAAAATTAATAATTCATTGTACTCTGTGGAAGCATTGATAATTGCTTTAATTGTATAAAGAGGGCTTGTACCCAGATCACCAAACACAATTCCTAAAGTAATGATCAAGCCAGCAGCAGAAACCTTACCAATTCCGGTATGTTGTTTATTCATAAAGATTAAACTATTAATCTATCCTAATTTTTGGGAGAAAACGTTGGCAAAAGTAATCACCAATTTGATGAATTATCCTGAGGTATTGTGAAAATGAAATTTAAAGATGAATCCTGCAACGTTAAAAAACATTATCTAATTGTTTATCTGAAAGATAACTACCAAATAATGAATATTAAATAATTAATAAATGTTAAAAAAAAAGCTGGTTTCAATCGAAACCAGCTTTCCGCACAGAAATAAAATCTGTTTATCTGATTATTTCACACCCGCCTAAATAGGGTACGAGAACCTTTGGAACACGAATCCCATCAGCAGCCTGATAATTTTCGAGAATTGCAGCAACTATTCTTGGCAAAGCCAAGGCGCTGCCATTTAAGGTATGCGCAATCTGTGGTTTAGCACGTCCCTCCTCGCGGAATCGTAATTTTAACCGCGTAGCCTGAAAAGACTCAAAGTTCGAAACGGATGAAACCTCGAGCCACCGCGCCTGGGCAGCTGACCATACTTCAAAGTCATAAGTGAGCGCAGAGGTAAAGCCCATATCGCCGCCACACAGACGTAAAATCCGATAGGGTAAACCTAGTTTTTCGACGAGTGTTTGTACATATGCCACCATGTCATTCAATGAGTCATACGATTTATCGGGATGGGCAATCTGAACAATCTCTACCTTATCGAACTGATGCAAACGGTTCAACCCACGTACATCCTTGCCATACGATCCGGCTTCACGGCGGAAACAGGCAGAATAGGCAGTCGTCTTGATCGGCAAATCTTTTGCCTCAACAATCACATCGCGGAAAATATTGGTAACGGGTACTTCGGCTGTCGGAATCAAATAAAGGTTGTCAGTTTTGTCGTGGTACATTTGCCCCTCCTTATCGGGAAGTTGCCCTGTACCGAATCCAGAAGCTTCATTCACGAGGTAAGGTGGCTGAACCTCCAGGTAACCATGTTCACGTGCCTGATCGAGAAAAAAGTTGATCAATGCACGCTGAATTCTGGCTCCATAACCTTTGTAAACCGGAAAGCCAGCACCAGTAATCTTTACACCAAGCTCAAAATCAATTAAATCGTATTGAGTAGCCAACTCCCAGTGTGGTTTAGCCCCTTCCGGCAGAACCGGCATTACACCACCTGTAGCAACAATCAGATTATCCTCTGCACCTTTCCCTACCGGAACCAGTGGTGAAGGGAGATTTGGAAGTAATACCTGGAGTTGAGCGAGTTCTGTATCAATCACATCAAATTCACTTTCAAGATTTTTGATCTGATCTTTGATTTCAACAGTCTTCTCTTTTGCAGAATTGGCTTCCGCCGCTTTCCCATCCTTAAATAATTGTCCTATTACTTTCGAAAGCTGATTCATTTCGGCTTTTTGGGCTTCAGCCACAATTTGTACCTCATTGCGTCTCAGATACAATGCGATCACTTTCTCCACAATTGCGCGTGCATCAAACCGCTTTACAGCAAGACGTTCGATGACCAACTCTGGATTTTCCTGTATGAATTTTAAATTTAGCATATCTAATAATCTCTGTTTCTCAACTTTGCGCTCAGCGCGTCTTGGCGTGAAATAATATTTTCTCTTTTTTAGCGTAAAATCGTTTGTTCGATTTCAGCACAAAATCATTTCGTGTGAAGCAAAAGTACAAATAAAAAATCTCCTGCTTCATTACCAATGTAATAAAACAGGAGATTAATATCGTTTTCCTAAATCCGTATTTACTCTACAGATTTATAAGGGAGAATAGAAACGTATGATTTGTCATTTCTCTTCTTGCGGAATTCAACAGTACCATCGATCAATGCAAAAAGCGTATGATCTCTGCCAATTCCAACATTTGCTCCGGGATGGTGTGCGGTTCCGCGCTGACGGATAAGAATATTACCAGCA